>Ga0172379_10000468_pt1 | contig 101175 bp, 87 predicted proteins | sample GrowelOW334metaG_FD_119756 | JGI IMG/M metagenome (GOLD analysis project Ga0172379, IMG submission 119756) | Groundwater microbial communities from an aquifer near a municipal landfill in Southern Ontario, Canada - Groundwater well OW334 metaG | ecosystem: Environmental > Aquatic > Deep...
GAGTTTTTCTATAAGCTAAATGTTGCGTTTGACTCTTCTAAAATAGCTATAAATGCCGCATTATCAAAGAACTTCGTCTATATTTGTTGAACTTTTTTTAATCTGTCAAAGTAGAATTAATATTCCTAATTTATTCAAAAGTTGAAAAACAAGACTTCATTGGGGTAATGAGACAGCCATTATTGCAAAAGTAATTTTAATTCCTTTTTATATGTTTTGTTATCATTTATCCCGTTGTGTTTTTGACCTTCAAGAATAAGTAATCGGTCGTTTGGTTTGAAAAGTTTCTTTAATTTTTCTGACGACCCTACATAAATCACTTCATCCTGATTGCCATGGAAAATGGTTATTGGACATTTTACTTTAGTAATATACTGATTGGTCATAAATTTATACCTTATTAAAAATGCAGGTAATATTTTTATATATGTATGTGCTAAATCAGGCATATTAAAATAAGGTGCTTTTAAAATTAGCAATTTAGGGTTATTATTTGATGCTAATTGCGCTGCCAGTCCAGTTCCAATTGAATATCCAATTATTACAATGCTATTTTCATTATATTTTGTTTTTAAGGAATCATAAACAATTTGAATGTCTTTATATAGTTGGTTTTCACTTGAAATCCTTCCTTGGCTTTTCCCAAATCCCCGGTAATCCAATATAAAAAAATCATAATTGTTGTTTAGATAAATGGGTGCAATATTTCCCCAAGAGTTAATAGAACCAGCATTTCCATGCAAATAAAAAATCAATCCTTTGCATGAATCTGCTTGAAAGAGCACCCCATTCAAATTTGTTTTTTCATCAACTTTAAAAAAGTAATCAGTAAATGGATGATTGAATTGGAATTTATAATCTGAAGGCAATGTTTGAGGAAAGAATAACATTTTTTCTTGACTGCAAGAAGTAAAGAACAAAACTAATCCAGCAATTACGATTATATATGTGATAGTTTTCATGAAATTTTTAGCTGCATTATGAACTAAATATTTTTGAGATATTCTTTAAAAACAGTCGCCGATTCAATACCCGATGTAAAAACTTCCAGCACGGTCGTTTTGCTTTTTAAATCAAAAAATGGTCCGAGTGAGGCAATCAACGATTCCTTGCTATTGGCTTTTAAATAGTTTACCCCAAAAGCTTCACAGATTTTCCGGATAGAGGCATTGTGCGAGGTTTCAAAATAGGGCAGCAGCCCGGAATCTTCCGGTCCCGGAATGAGGCGGAATATATTTCCACCTTCGTTGTTAATTACCAATATCCGCAGGTTTTTGGGTAGATGTTTGTTCCACAATGCATTGGAGTCGTACACAAAACTGACATCGCCGGTAACTAAGACCGTTAAGTTGCCCGATGCAACGGCTGCGCCGGCAGCAGTGGACGAAGAGCCGTCAATACCACTGGTGCCACGGTTGGTATAATAGTTAACCAAGGGGTGTTTTCCGAAGAATTCAATATAGCGCACCGGGGAACTGTTTCCCAGATGCAGATCTATTGGCAGGGTAATTTGTTCCAGAAAAGTATGATAAACATCCAAATCGGACCAGGAAACCGATTGCAGAAAATTTTTATGCAGTTCATGGTTCCTTATGCTTTGGCCTTGCCACCGATTCTTGAATTCAGACGTTTTGGGTTCGGCTTTTTTTGTCAAATAGGCCAATATCCATTCCGTTTTACAATATAATTTGCGGGTTAAACACCCATAAGTATTTATGGTATCGTTAATTTCATCTATATCCCAATGATGGTTGGGTTTTGCATTGCGAATGAACTGTTTCAGTTTTTTCGATACCACGGGTCCACCCAGGGTTATGAGCAAATCGGGGGCAAAAGCTTCCAATTGTCCTACCGGTATGGAGTTCACCGTTTTGTCAATGTTTCCAATAATATATTCCCCATCGAGATTACTTATACAAGTGGCCAATACCGGTATGTTTTTTTGAATGGAAAGTTCTTCAATGGTTTGATTCAGTTTTGGATTGGGCAGGTTAACTCCGCACAAAATTAAAATTTTAGATGCCGAATTCCACTCTGAAAGGAGTTCCTTATTTATTTTGGCGTTAAGAACAAGTTTTTCCTTTGGAAATTCAAAAGTCCTGCTATCAACAGCCAATTGGCTTGTTCCATATAGTGGCTCCCTAATGGGCACATTTATATGAAGTGGTCTGGTATTAAAAAAAATATTCCATCTGAAAAATTGCTCAATATCTCCTTTGGCTTTTTCAGCGGCTTCTAGCGTTTCATCAGCCGGCAAAGTAATTGATCTTTTAATATAATTCCGGAATATTTCCCGTTGACGGATGGTTTGCCCATCTTCTTGCTCAATGAGTTCCGGAGGTCGGTCGGCTGTAATGGCTACTACCTGAATATTTTGGTAATAGGCTTCGGCCAATGCCGGCGCCAAGTTCAATACCGCAGTGCCCGATGTACAAACCACCACAACGGGTTCATTTAATTGCCGGGCTATTCCCAAGGCATAAAACCCAGCACTTCGTTCATCAATAATGGAGTAACAGGTAAATCCCGGATGGTTGGCAAAGGTAATTATCAATGGGGCATTTCTGGAACCCGGTGAAAGCACAATATGCCTAATGCCATGGAAAAAGCATTGGTTCACCAGCAGTTGTACCATTGGCTTATCGCTTCCTTGATAGTTCATGGGTAAATTTTTTCCAGGATTTGTTCTAATGTTTGTATTTTGATGCGGGTCTCTTCCCACTCTTTTACAGGATCCGATTCTGGGGTGATGCCACCTCCGGCATACAGCAACACTCCGTTATCAAATGCTTGAAGGCAACGTAAATTCACAAAAAGGTCGATATTCTTTGAAGGATCGAATGGCCCTAAAAAGCCGGTGTAATATTCCCGGTCGTAACCTTCGGTTTCCAGAATCAATTCCAGTGAATCTTTTACCGGAAGTCCACAAACTGCCGGGGTAGGATGGAGTTTGTCAATAAATTGACCAATTTTCCCAACTAAATTACTTTTGCTGAATTTCAAGATAGTTTTAATATGAACAATATTACCGGCAATTGAAGTTTCAGGACCCTGTTCGGTATGGTCTGATATATTGAAATGCTTCAGCACTTCTCTTATATGTCCGGTAACCAATTCCTGCTCAACCACTTCTTTGTGATCCCAAGTAATCTTATCTATGGGCTTCAATGGCTGTGTTCCAGCTAATGACACAGTTTCGCCATTCCCATTATGTGTTGAAAATAAAAGCTCAGGAGTAGCTCCTATCCAGTATCCTACTTCGGGAATAAACACTTGATATACAAAAGCATCCGGAAATTTTTGTTGCAGTTCTTCAAATAGAAAAGGCATCTGCCCAATGGAATATTTCGACAGCCATTTGCTCCGCGAAAGAACTGCTTTCTGCATCCCGATTTGTTTAAAGGCATCTAAAAACAGGTTCACTTGGCGGACGTGTTCTTTTTTCGATTTTTCCAGATCGAAATCCCCCGAGTGGCTTTTTGAATGTATCTTTTTTCGTGGGCTCTTACATATATAGCTTTCCAACTGAATGGAACTATCGAATGGGATGATATAAATGGGTAGGTGTTTGCAGATTTGAAATGGTGCAAAAACAAATCCTTTATTGCGGTCGAGTTGATTTAACGAATAGGTTTTTATCAGTTGTTGTGGTTCGCAAAACAGTTGCTGTATCTGACTTTCGCCAGGCAACGACCATAAGGCAAAAGGCACACCGCAATGGATAGCTTTTTCAATGTTTTTCTGTTGATAAGCTAATTGGTTCATTTGCTGTCTTTGGTAATAATCATGTTGGTCATTCGGCTAATGTTTAACAGGATGCCATCCTCGTTGGTGATTTTTATTTCGCAAACATGGGTCTGTTTTCCTTTGTGGATCAATTGACCCCGCGCTGTCACAAGTCCTGAAGAACTGCTTTTCAAATGATTTCCATTGATTTCAAGCCCTCGGATATCCTGGGTTTCCATATTGATATGGAAGTAGGATAGAGCGCTGCCTACCGTTTCGGCTAATGCCATCATGGCTCCACCGTGAAGTATCTTGGCAGGATTAAATGTGTGATTACCCACAGGCATGGTAGCTTCCAAAAAATCAGTGCCAACTTTTGTAAATTCAATACCCAGATAATCAATCATGGTATTCTTTACATAGTCATTTATATATCGAAGTTTTTGTTTTTTGTCCACCCTGATAAATTTTTGTGCAAATTAAACGAAAATGAAACACATTTCGCAGGTTTTTAATCACGAATAGTGCATGAAAAATACCGATTCTATTCATTTTGAGACTAGAAAAACCTTATGTTTATTAACATAACTTATAAAAAGATGTCGGTATCAACTTGTTGCATAATAATTTTGAACCAATAAGTAAAGTTTTCGGGATGACTCTTCATCTCCTGTTCTAAATCAGGAATAGAAATCCATCGGTAAGCAGCCACTTCGTCAGGATTCACATTGGGAACGCCTTCCCAATTCCCGATATAAACATGATCGGTTTCATGTTCGGTTAATCCATTGTCGAAATGGGCTTGATAAGTAAATGAAAGCTTAAATTCTATTGGGCAATCGAATCCCATTTCAAATGAAAGCCGGTCGTGGATGCATTCCTCCATGGTCATGTATTGCAACAAGTGGCTGCAACAGGTATTGGTCCAAAGTCCCGGTGAATGGTATTTTTGCCAAGCCCGTTGCTGAAGCATTAATTCTTTCTTGTTATTGAAGATAAATATGGAAAAGGCACGGTGGAGCGTTCCCTCCCGGTGAACTTTCATTTTGTCACCATATCCAATAATGGTATCGTTTTGGTCAACAAGTGCTATTAACGGGTTGTTCGATTCTTTCATTGATAATTACATTTAATAACTGATTTTCATTGAGTTCGGTGGGCTCACCACTTAGCCAATGTTTTTTACATCCACAAGCATCCAAAAATACACATTGCGATGGAATATTCAATTTTTGCATTTCAAATCCTCCCGTAATCAGATTCAAAACACATGCAACTCCTATCAAAGCGGTATCGCTGGAATTTTGCCAAGGCTTTAGGAATTCAGAAAAACCGGACGAATGAGGTATCAAAACAGTATTGACACCCTCTTTGTTTAAACGCAGCGTAATTTTCGAAACCTGACATTCCGGATTGCAATGAGAACAAATGATGTTATTGCCTTTTTTTGCAGCTTTGCATTTTGGCGATTTAGTCATACAAGTTGGTAACAATAGAATTTTATTGGCAGTTTTGCTGAATGCCGGTTTTAGAGAACGGTTCATAATTTCGGCAGCAACCATGTTCAGGTAATATTCGCTGGGTTTACGGGTACAAAAGATAAAATCCTCTCTTTTCTTGTAGGTGGAAAAGGTGTCTATTATAAAATCTTCCCAGTTTTCGGTATAGTCCGAAAGATGGATGGCACTTTCCAGAACAAACCAATCGGCAAAATCGCATGTTAAATTCCAGAAAATCAGACTAAAAGAGGTTGGTTTGGTGTTTAAGAACTGCTCCCAAATGGTTAGCCGTTCCAATTCTTGATTAAATTCCTTGCTGCAATTGAGCCACGAAATCAAATATTTAAAGCGTTCTTCGAGTGGTATTTGATGGTTTCTATTCTGGGTCAATATGCGGTACGATAACTTTCCCCGAACAGCATCCAATTGGGGTTTCATTTGTGTATATTTTTTGCGCCATTGGTATAATTTATCGAAAATAGGTTCATAAAAAAAGACCTTCTTGGATAAAAACAGGTAATAATTTTTCCAGAAGAGACCAGCCATTAAGAGTTCCATTAGGTGTTCATGGGGAGTGTACCTTTTAAAATCCTTATTAGCCGAAAACTCCATAAATTCCTCAATCAAAGGAAGTAAAGTTGGCATTCCGGTTTCAATGACTTTATCGGTAAAATAGCTTAAATCGGTGTAAAACTTAGTTGGATCGCTGCTGTGAGTCTTTAAATTGTATGGGCTGGAAATCATAGGATTAGGTAAAAATGTATTTGAACCGAATGACGAATTTTATGCTACAAAAGTTACCTTAAAAACCAGTTTTACAATTATTTATCGGTGAATGAAAATAATCCACAGGTGAATGCCGATACCAGCCGTTTAAAACCAAACATACAAATCTGGCAATTTTCCCTATGTGTTGAAAACCAATTTTTAACGGATCAAAAAAAATGGATGGAACATATTCATCTATTCAGTAACTTAGTCAAAAATTGTAATGCAAAAGTCCAATGATAAAAAAGAATTATATGAATCCTTATTTGGCAGGATGCCTGTTAGGAGCTGTTTTGCTGGCTGCCATGTATTTTTCGGGACGCGGTTTGGGGGCAAGTGGTGGCGTTAAATATGCCGTGGTTTCGGTGGTTGGAGCGGTTGCACCAGAACATGCAGATAAATCGGTTTATTATGGAAGCTATTTTAAAGACGATAAAAAACCATTGAAAAACTGGCTGGTTTTTGAAATAATTGGGGTTTTGGTGGGTGGATTTTTATCAGGTGCATTTTCAGGACGATTAAAACTAACTATCGAACATTCGCCCAAAATATCATCAAAAAGGCGGTTGATTTTCGCGTTTTTAGGGGGTGTATTTTTTGTTTATGGAGCCCAATTGGCGCGGGGATGTACTAGTGGTGCGGCACTTTCCGGAATGGCTGTACTTTCCACCGCAGGTTTTGTTACCATGGTGGCTATTTTTGGATCAGCCTATCTTTTTGCTTGGTTTTTCAGAAAAAATTGGATTTAAGTCAATTAACAATTATCAATGAGTAATTTACAATTATTGAAATAGTATGGGACCACTTTTTATATTTTCCGATGTACCTCTTTGGGTCGATTTGTTGGTAGCATTGCTCATAGGCATTGCTTTTGGTTTTGCTCTGGAACAAGCCGGATTTTCGTCGAGCCGGAAATTGGCCGGTATGTTTTATGGGTATGACACCACCGTGTTGAAGGTGTTTTTTACCGCAGCCATATTTGCATTGGTAGGATCGTTGTTTATGCAATATTTTGGATTGCTTGATTTGGACTTGGTATATGTAAATGAATATTACATTGGGGCAGCAGTTGTAGGTGGAATCATCATGGGTGCCGGGTTTATTATGGGCGGTTTTTGTCCGGGAACCGGTATCTGCGCAGTTGGAATCGGTAAAATTGATGCCATGATCTTCCTTTTGGGTGGCTTTGTAGGGGCGTTTCTGTTTGCAGAATCTTTTCCATTCATTGCTGATTTTGCCTCTGGTTATTATAAAGGGCCGGTGAAAATCAATGATTGGATGGGAGTATCCTCCGGGGTTTTTGCCTTGATTTTAATTATTGCCGCAGTGGCCATGTTCTGGCTGGCCGAAAAAGCTGAAAAAAAATTTCCCAACCCCAATATTACGAACCAATTTTAATTGTAAAACCTATGAATACAAGAGTATTACTATCGATATGGTTGATTGGTTTGGGATTAATCTTAGCTGTTTTACCGGATAAAAAAGTTCATAGTACCCAGCTTAAACCCAATGAACTGTTGGAAAAAGCCATTAAAAATGATTACGTTATTTCGGTAGATAAAGTGGCCCGTTCACTGGTTACGGATGATTCAACAGTGGTATTGGTCGATTTGCGATCACCGGAAGAATTTAAGGAATGCAACATTCCGGGAGCTATCAATATTCCTTATGCCAACTTGCTGGATAAAGAAAATGAAGGGTATTGGGATCAGAAGGAAATAAAATTGATTTTTTATTCCAATGGCTCTTTTTTGTCGGCTCAAGCTTGGACTTTATGCACTGGGATGGGATACCAAAATATTTATATTATGGAAGGTGGTATGAACGAGTGGTATAAAACCGTTCTCAATAGCCGATTCGTGGGTGAACAGATTACAGCCCGCGAAAATGCTCTTTTCGAAACCCGTTTAAAAGCCCGGAAACTTTTCATTGAAATGAACAGTCTTCCCGATAGCCTGAAAATCAATTTCAGGGAAATGAAACAGAAAACTACCAAGAAACTGGATGGTGGATGCGGCTGATTCCAAGTATTGTTAGATATAGTTCTGATTTTGGTAAATTAGTAAAAAAATGTGATGACCTTTTAATGTGGCTCAATATTGACATTATCAAAGGTCAAAACAAAATCGTTTTTTTTTTTTTTAATAGCTTTCTTCATTTCAATAATATTTTAATCTAGTGGTGTCCGTCGCAACGAACGATGGGTGAATTGTGTTAGTAATTCAATTTTGAATTAGTACGAATTCACCCCTATACTCCCCTCAAGGGGATACGTACATTGCGTGAGGTCCGGAGCTAAATTACAACAAACTGTTTCCAAATTTTAACGATTCAATATAACAACTACAAACTTTTATTAAATTCAAAACCCCAATCAGCGGCAGTCCTCCCTTGAGGGAGGTGCCCGAAGGGTGGTGGGTGAATTAAACTAAAAATGTTTAATTTTAACTGCAATTCCTAAAAAATGAAAGCTAGTAAAGAAAACAATTACCTCTATAATGTAAAACTAAAGGAAAGAGCTAGGGTTTTGCGCCGAAAAGGCACCAAAGCCGAAGCATTTCTCTGGAAATTTGCTCTGCAAAAAAACATTATGGGTTACAAATTTCTGCGGCAAAGACCTGTAATGAATTACATTGCCGATTTTATATGCCAAGAACTGATGCTAATTATTGAAACAGATGGTGTTACCCACCTTTTAGAAGGTGCAAGAGAAAAAGACGATAAAAGACAGCATGAATTGGAAAAAGCCGGCTTTACGGTTATCCGTTTTGAGGATGGAGTTGTTTTGAATAATTTGGATTGGGTAACCAGTATTATTGAACAAGAGATTGAAAAGCAAGTACATTTCTTGAACTCAAATAACAATTCACCCCTATAATCCCCTCAAGGGGATACGTTCTCCGTGGCATCAGCGCTAGTCCTCCATTGAGGGAGGTGGCCAAAGGCCGGTGAGTGAAAAACCTTAACTAAACGGCATACAATATTAATTTTAAAAAATCACCCTTTAAAATCATCACAATGAATAAAAAATGGTTAATCGGAGCAATGGCATCGTTGGTACTCATGCTGTTCTTGGTACTTTGGCAAAAAATAAATCCAAATTCATATAAGTTGGATGCTATTGAAACCCATGCCATCACGATGCAGCAAAAGCATATTCTTTCTATCATTCAGTACAAGGAAAAGCAAAAGAATAGTTCCAATTTAGTAGTTGTCGATTTACGATCCGAAGCGGAGTATAAAACTAATTCGATTAAAGATGCAGTGAACATTCCATTTGCCGGGATATTGGATAATCCACAGTTATCAAATTTCAAATCAACTGAACAGGAAATGGTGCTCTTTTCTGGTTCTTTAATTGAATCTGCTCAAGCATGGACACTGCTAGCGCAATTGGGTTACCAAAACATATTCATTTTGGATTTCACCGGTTCTTCGATACCAGAAGGGGAGATTACTGACAGCATTTCTGTGGTAGGCAACGAAGTTTTAAAATACAAATTCCAGGCTGATACTTCGACCAACCTGGAATAATAATGTGGAGTAACAAAAAACTATTTTACCACCGGATAATTGTGGATGTCGCCGACCGAAAAGGTTACCCACGACAACGATTCTTTTTCTTTCTTCATCTTATCGTACATGAAACTGTTATTTCCAAAGTCCAGCGTGCGGGCTTTGTAGCCAAACAGGTTCAGGTATGCGGTAACAAATCCGGAATTGTGACCGGTACCACAGTAAACCACCACTTCTTTATCGGCAGGAATGGTTGCCATTTCAATGGCAATTCCTAACGTGCCGGTAGGTTTGTACCTTACAGCCCCTGGTATGTGTCCTCCCTCGTATTTGTCTTTCCGCTAAAAATTGATGATGAAATAAACCGATGGGTTTTTAAAGACACTATCCGCAGATATGGTGGTATTTTCAAGTCCTGCTTTGAAAAGTCCATCCATTCTCGATTGCAACAACTGTTCCCCCTGAGTGGCATCTGATTTTAAATTGGGAAACAGACCAACGGCCGGTTTTGCCACATCGGTGGTTTCCAATTGGCTCTCATATTTCGATGAAATTCCTTTCAACCAGTTTTCGTCGGCAATTTCCCTGTTCCAGGCACTCATTCCCCAGCGCAAGGCATACACATTGCCGTAGCCCATCAATCGGAGCAGCGATACAGTGTAACTGGCATTTTGTCCGGTGGAACAAACCACAATTATTTTAGGGTATTCAAAAGGCTTAATTTTCGATTGAAAATAGTTTGGAATATCAGTAAAATTAATATTTACAGCCTCTTTGATATGACCTTTTTTGTAATCTTCCGGCTTCCGGATGTCAATAACAAAGTTATTCTTTCCAAGTTCTTCAAATACAATGGAGGCTTTTATCAATGAAGGAAATTCCTTGCTGTTCACATAATCGCCGGTTTCATTCAAGTAACTGAACAAAAGCCCGGTGTTTACTGGTATTTCAACTTCAATGGACTTTTTCGTTTCCTGAATTGTTGTTGTTTCCTTTTGGTTTGTATTCGGATTGGTGCAGGCTGCCATAAAAACAGCCAGCATCAAACCTGCAAATTTTAATGAATTCATTGTATTCATCTTAAAGTTTTACCCTTTTGTTATCGTATTTAATGGTATCGGTAGGTTGCCCCAATTCGTTGTAAGCATACTCCGTTATAGCCACTCCGCTTTGAGGATGATTAATGAGGTTTCTGTTACTATCTAAAAACGAGGTTTCAATTTTAGCCCCATGTGCATCATATTTATATTGATATACAGGAACTTTTTTACCGGATAAGTATTCCTCATCCTGATCCCAATAGGCTGTTTCAATTACATTACCCACTGAATCAACGGTATTCACAAATTTAGCCCAGCCCCAAAATAAATTGGAATAACGGCCGGTAGTATTATGTACCGAAAATTCGAGCAAGTCACCTTTATCGCTGTTTTTAAACAAAAAATACGAAACCCCAATGTCACCACAATTCTCAGCAGTGCAATTGTATAAGGTATCGGCTTGATAATTAGCCATTCGGGTTACATGTCCTTTTTCGTTATAAGTAAAACGCAGTTCAAAGAATGGGCAAAACGGGTTCATCACCACTTCAGTTCCAGCCATGTTGTAGCGGTTTTCCTTAATCATTCCATCAGGCAATTTGGTCCAGGTGTATGATGCTATTTTATTGCGGTTTTCAATCTGTGTTCCGTCTTTGCCGTAAAATTTCAATCCGGTGCGCTGTCCATTGGCATCCAGGCTAAAAACAGATTTAAAAACATCGCCATCCACCACTTGTGGAACGGTGTCTTTGTCAAAATAAGTGCGTGTTTCAGAACTATCGGTATATGCAATAGCAATTTTTGTTGCATCGGTACTTGCGTTTCCAAGTAGGATAGAACCTCTACCATATTCAATGGTAACCGGACGTTGTTTTTCGTCGTAGGTGAACTTATAATTATTGATGGTTTTTGCCTCTTCGGCATTAATCTCATGAATGCCCTTAATGTCATCAAAAGCAGTTTCACTGAAAAGGATTTGGCGGTAATATTTTACTTTTGCCGAGGCGTCTTCAGATGTTTTTTGATTGCTGGTGCACGAAGCGACCCCAACGAACAAAAGAGCCAACAGCCCTAAAATCATTACTTGATTGTTTTTTTTCATAACTAATTTGGTTTTAATTGATTTAACTTATTTATGGATTTACCTATTATCGCATCAGTTAGGTGCTTACAAATTAAAAAGGTTACACTTATTATTTTTGAATCACTTTTATTAGTTTTTCGATATCATATCCCCTTGATTTTAATCTATTCAATAACATTTCGTACGTTTCCGGTTCCATGGTTTTATTCCGGCTCAAAATCCAAAGGTAATTGGGCGATGAGCTTCCAACCAGAACCCATTGGTAATCTGTATCCAAATCCAACACAAAATAGTCGGCACCAAAAAAGGGAACAAAGAATACTTTCAATTTTCCGGGTTCCGAGGGATTGGGCAACTTAGCCATGGCTTTGGCCGATGTAAATTTTCCTTGAAGCGATTCTTTATATCCGGCATTCACCACCTGAATTTTTCCATTGGGAAGGAGGGAATAAGTAGCTGTAACTCCTGTTAATCCGCGTTCAAAACGGTGATCAAAACGGGCTGTTTCATACCAAACACCCATATATTTTTGCAAATCAAGGAATTTGACAGTGGTAACATCTACCGGAATCTTTTGACTGTTCGTGGCACAACCTGTTAACAGCAATACAATCAATACAAATACCTCTGGTTTTTTCATTATATTTAGTCAAATGAAAGGTAAAACATTGCATATCTGTTTTTGTTTAACAGCCGATATGGTTTTGCGGCAAAAGTTGAATAGGGTAATTATTAAAAATACGGATTCATGAAAGTTCAGCATACCTGAAACAATCGCATTGGTGGTCGTTAACCATGCCCGTGGCCTGCATGTGGGCATAAATGATGGTTGAGCCCACGAATTTCATTCCCCGTTTTTTTAAATCTTTCGAAATTCGATCAGACAATTCGGTTTTTGCCGGAAGTTCTTTCGATGATTTGAATGAATTTTGGATGGTTTTCCCCCCGGTAAATCCCCAAATATAGTTGCTGAATGAACCAAATTCTTGCTGAATGGCTATAAAAACCTGTGCATTTTTAATGGTTGATACAATTTTCAACCGGTTGCGGATAATTCCTGTATCTTGCATTAGCTCTTCCACCTTGAGGGCATTGAATTGAGCAACTTTGTTGACATCGAATCCGGCAAAGGCTTTCCGGTAACCTTCGCGCCGTTTTAAAATGGTAAGCCACGAAAGCCCCGCCTGGGCACCTTCCAGAACCAGAAATTCAAACAGTTTTTTATCATCAAATACCGGAACTCCCCACTCTTCGTCGTGATAGGTAGTATAAATATCGGGTTGGTTGGCAGCCCAGTTGCAGCGGGTTATTTGCGTCATGATTCAAAGTTTGATTAAGGTTTATTCTACCTGCGCAACGATGGCCACATAGTTTTTGCCATATTTTTTGGCACATTTGGGGCAGGTGGTGTACCACATATACATTTTTTTTATGGTCAACCCTTTTGATTTTGTAATGCTTACAAAATCTTTGCTCCATTTTCCGGTATCTTGGAATGGGCCTTCATATACTTTGCAATAGAATTTGCCACTCATTGTGGTGTTTGCTGCATCCTCAATTTCCTTATCCACGGCAAGGTACAAATCCATATTCCATAGGTTGGTATGGTACGATAAGCAAAGTGCATCAGGTACAGTGGCGCCAGTTTGCGTCACTTTTTTATCAAGCCTTCGCATGGCATTGCCAAAATTAAGTGGCATATAAAACAGGGTACAAACCTTATCCTTAATGAATTTTTTGTTTTCCCATTCAAAGGTTTTGTCGTCCCACAAATTAGGTTCAAATTTTGGGCAGCATTCTGCTTCTGTTGTTGAATTTGTTGTCATGGTAACCTCCTAGTTTTAGTAGTTTTAAATTGAAAAATAAATGAAAAGTTAGGCTAAATATTATCCTCTAAAGCGGGACAAGTGTTTGAGGTGCTGAGAATTATTAATTGTGACTCATAAATAAAATAATTTAATTTGAATAAACTTTTTTATTAAGGGTACGGAGTACCTGGAATATTTATAGAAAATAAATTCTCTTAAACAACAAGTAAGGTGCAGAGCACCGTAATATTATCCAAAATAATCCACATCATTAAAAAAGTCGAATACATATTCATCTTTGTAAGATATTTCAAATTTATCAAGCATTTCCAGATATTCTTCCCTGAATGTTTTTTTATGATGATGAGTATTCTGATTTAAAACTGCAAAAACAAGATGAAAATATGCTTGCACTTATGTGTCTGCCATAGGTTTATTTTGTGCTAAATATTACGGTGCTCCGCACCTTATATCTGATATAATAACTATTTACTATAAAGATAATCGGTGCTCCGCACCTTAACAAAAATAATGATTATTTTTATTACAATAAAGAAATCAAATAGTCAGACTAATACCCGATAATAACATGATTATGATAACAGCACCGACTGCAATGCGATAATACCCAAAAGCTTTAAAGCCATGCTTGGTAAGGTATTCAATAAATCCTTTTATGGCCAATAAGGCTACTATAAAAGCAACCACATTTCCAACTATAAGCATATTTATCTGCTGATGATCCAATACCAAACCTTGGTTGTAAAAGTCGTAGGTTTTTTTTGCAGTAGCGGCAAACATGGTGGGTACAGCCAGAAAAAACGAAAACTCAGCGGCTGCTTTTCGGGTCAGTTTTTGGGTTAGCCCACCAATTATAGTGGCAGCCGACCTCGAAACACCGGGTATCATGGCAATGGTTTGAAAAAAACCGATTATCAGTGATTTTTTATAATTGGGCATTTCATCCGACATGGCTTTTTCGTTTTTGAACCAGTTATCGACAAAGAGAAATACAATTCCTCCCAAAAACAGAGTAATACCTACCACCAAAGCATTTTCAAGCAACGCATCAATACGGTCGCTGAACAAAACACCAAAAACAGCAGCGGGTATAAATGCCACAAAAAGTTTAACATAGAAATTAAAACTCATTAAAAACCTACGCCAATAAAGCACTACAACCGATAAAATTGCTCCCAACTGGATGGCTATAGTAAAAAACTTGACAAAATCATCTTGGGCAATTCCCAAAATGGTGGAAGTAATAATCATGTGACCGGTTGACGACACAGGAAGGAACTCGGTTAACCCTTCAACAATAGCAAGTACAATGGCTTGAAATAAATTCATTGGTTTAGATTTTTAATGAGTTAGATGTGTTTTTACTTTACTCTTTTTCGGGGGACAAAAATTTGTAAACAAGCCCGGCTAAAATAGCACCAACAATGGGAGCTACCCAAAACAACCACAATTGTCCCATGGCCCATTCGCCGGCAAATATGGCCTGGCTGGTGCTTCTGGCCGGATTAACCGATGTATTGGTAACCGGAATGCTAATTAAGTGAATGAGGGTTAAGCCTAGGCCAATAGCCAATCCGGCAAATTTTTTGGATGCATTGGAATGGGTGGCACCTAAAATAATAATCAGAAACATAAAGGTCATTACAACTTCCGTTACCAATGCGGCTAACATGCCATAACCACCCGGTGAGTGCTCACCGTAACCATTGGCAGCAAATCCGTCTAATTCAAATCCCGGTTTTCCACTGGCAATAACATACAAAGTAGCTGCTCCGGCTATTCCTCCCAAAACCTGGGCCCCAATGTACGGCAATATCTCCTTTTTGTCGAACCGGCCACCAATCCATAGTCCAATCGAAACTGCCGGGTTTAGGTGACAGCCTGAGATATGGCCAATAGCGTAGGCCATGGTAACAACGGTTAAGCCAAAAGCAATGGCAACACCCACAAAGCCAATTCCTAATTCGGGATATGCGGCGGCCAACACAGCGCTTCCGCAACCACCCAAAACCAGCCAAAAGGTTCCAATAAATTCTGCAATCAGTTTTTTCACAAGCAACAGTCTAAGTTTTTTCATAATCATCATTTTTTGGTTTCACATAACAAATTTTATAATTCGTCCGGTATTTCTGCATCTAAATGACAAGAGTCTTGTGGTTCCGCATGAATGTAAATTTCGCTTCGTTCAATAAGGTTGTTCAGCGATTTTTCAATGTCGTCGCATAACTCATGCACTTTCTTTAACTTCATGTTGGGTTCTAAGTGGATGTTAAACTTAATAAAGGTATCAGCCCCGGCAGTTCTGACTTTTAAACTATGATAGTGCTTAACTTCAGGAAATGTTGCTAAGGTTTGCTGTACTTTGTCAATGGTTTCCTGTGGGGCTTTGTCGAGCAATACATCGATGGCTTTTTTACCCAGCCGGTATGAAACAAACAAAACGATTATTGCTACGCCCAATGCTGCCACCGAGTCGGCATAAAAGAATATCGGCAAATGAGTCCATTCATATATTTTAACACACACCAAACCGAGCAGAACAACCCCGGAACTCCATATATCGGTTGAAAAGTGCAAGGCATCGGCTTCCAGTGCCTGACTGTTGTGTTTTTTTGCCACAGTATATAGTTTTCTTGAACGCCAAACATCAATGGCAATGGAAGTAATGACCACAATAAAACTGAAAATGGTTTGAATGGTATTTAATTCCAATCCTTTTCCCGATATAATCCGATGAATGGCTTCATAAATTATCCAGAAGCAAGTTATCAGCAAAAGCAGTGTTTCAATAAAGGCCGACAGGTTTTCCACTTTGCCATGCCCATAGTTGTGGTCTTTGTCGGCGGGTTTATCGGAAACCCTAACAGAGAAGTAGGTAATTACGGCTGCAACCAAATCGAGTCCGGAATGCAATGCTTCCGATAAAATACCCAAACTACCGGTTAAAATCCCAACCAATAGTTTAAAACCCGTTAAAAAAATAGCTGCAAAAACCGATAACAGCGCTATCCTATTTTTTTCTTTTATCATAGTTGTAATTGAATTACCTATTTGTATGGCAATTCATTGATGTTTTGCTCGCTCTCAACTTTAAGGAGTTCAATTACCACATAATTGCTCATACCTCTCCAAGGCAGTGGATGAAGGTATTCTTTGTATCTCAGTTCAATTTCTTTTCCGCTGCAACGTTCTAATAGTGAGGCAAGGCTGTCGTTGGTAACACTAAACTCAAACTCATTGCTTTGCATGGCTCCTGGAGTAGCTGTTTTAAAACCCGTCTGGATTAGCCTTCCCTCGTAGGTTTTGAATACATAGCCTTTTTTTACAAAGAAATTAAGGTTCCCGGCTTTCACGCCTTCGCCAAAAACAAAATAGTAACGCCACCAAAAGCCAATGGCAAACACTGAAATTAAAATTATGACGGCAATTCGGATGTATTTTTTCATTGATAAGTATTTTTTTATCAAATATAATTAAATCAGGTTACTAATTGAATATTTGGAAACCAATAAAAGAAGGTCGTATTAAAAAGTTTTTGTGGATTAAGCAACTATTAATAGTTGCTTAATCCACCATTCAAAATATCAAGAAGGGAAAATGGTATAATCTATAAATTAAACTTTATGCAATATTAAAGCCCATACTACTGAAGGGCAATTTCCATTTTAAATGTTTTTCAGGTTCGTCGGGATTTGAAGAAGTATTGTTATCATAAGAGTAAGAATCTACATATTCTACCTCTTTATCATTGACATCTAAAGTACCTAACATATCAGTACCGTTATCAGTATATTTGGTCATTTCGCCTTTTTTAGGAGCATAGTTAAGATCAATAAGTGTTAACTCTCCAAATAAAGACATTTTTTCATTCAAGGGATAGTTTGCACCTATCGAAGCTGTGTATCCAACGGCTACTCCACCATTATTTTTCCAAGTACGTTCCGTATGATCACCATTTGTGGAATTTCTATTGCTGTTTTCAGTGAAACTTCCAACTCCAACAGTAAGGCCAAATTTTGCATACGGATTAATTTTTTCCATACCGGAAGCCAATATAAATGTAGGGCTGAAACGTATCATATTGGAATGCACTTCATCTTCCCAAGTTATTTTTTCAGTCGGGCTACTATAGTATTCATCCGTAGTTTCTGATTTTCCACCTAATAGGTAGGAAACACCTAATTCAGCACCAATATTTTTATTGAACATGTACCCAAATGAACCTCCAAAGTTTAACCCTTTTCCTAACGAAATGTTGACAACTTCTGCACTACCCGTATTATCAGCATTTTCAGTGTTATTGCCCCATGAAAATGAACCCGCCCTCATACCATAACCGGCATTAACAGTTACATAAGCACTCTGTGCTGAAAGGTTATTTGCAAACCAACCCATAGCAATTGCCATAGCAAAAATAACAACATAATTTTTTTTCATTTTTTATCGATTAATTAATTGGTTCCTACTCTTATGGCTTTTCGGTATCGCCCCGTTTTTATGGGTACTGGTCTCCATTGATGCCGCAATTTTACAAAATATTGTTGAATTAACAATAATTATGCATTAAAACTTCTGGCAATTGTTATGTATTTGAGGAGATTAAGGAATGGTAATCCTTTGTAGAAAACATGAAAAGCTAAAAAAAGAAAGAACCTCCAAGGGCTCGTGTCCTGGAGGTTCTCCTCTTAATTAACCAAACCATTATGAAAAAACCTACTTACTTTTATGAAAAATCAACTTTTTGTACGCACGATATTCGGCAAGGTTCCACGATCGTACGTTTTTTTTACGAAAATTCGTCAAAAATAATTCTTTTTTCTCTTGTATGGCGTTGTAGTAGGATTCAGGGGTCATATATTTTTCTTCGAAAGGAAAAAGGCTGTTTTGAATAGTTTGAATCCGGTTTAACTCTTCCATGTCCTTATCCAAGTATGGTAAAGCTTTGTAGGAAAGTTCTGAAAGAAAGTTAAGGTGTACAAACGAAGTTTGGTAATGCCTAAAATTATACCGTGCTACGATAACATCCCAGTTAAAAAATGTCATAAAAACCAGCATACAATAAATGACCAAATTGTTGGAACGCAATAAATAAAAGGTTGATTTTTTATCTCTAACTTTTATAAAAACAGTGTAAATTCCATATAAAGTGAGTAACAGAAAGAACAAAACCCCTATGCGCCCATACGCCAACGCAAAATATTTTATGTACCAAAAGTTACGGATAGCAACGGAAACAGCCAGAACTGCATTCTGCGCCAACCAAGTGTATGAAAGAAATTTAAGGGTGCTGTTTTTGGAATAGAAATTTAGGTTGCCACGGAAAAAGAAAAGAACGATGGCCATGGATATCAAGATGGAAAAAATAAGCATATAGGTTCCTTCATGCACAAATTGTTTCAAATACTCCCCATTCCAATCAAAATTAAACCAAACCCAGTAAATGTCGATGGTATTGATTATCAGAATGAGAATATTCAAAGAAACTAAAAGGAAAATGGCCGATTTCAATTCGTTTTTTAGTGAAGTAGCTTTAAAACTTCCAACCCCGAGTCGTTTTTTGTTTCTGGTCAGTTGGTCTCTTTCATTGGTCTCATAACTGATTATCAACTTATTGCGCACCTGATAAAACGTGAAGATGCACACAAATAAACCAAATAAAAAAAAGAAAATCAATTCAAAGTCCATTTTTTCAAGAATACCATTCAAATGACTGTTGATAAAATCGGTTATTTTTATCAACCCTTTACTGAATATGGGGTTCGATGAGTTATATAATAGGATAAAAACCCCAATTACCAAAATTGGGATGAGTGCAATTTTAACAAAACCCAGCATCCATCGGATTCCTTTATTGTTTCCTTTAAGTTCATTCGTACTTAATATAAATAACCGAATCGACTGAAACGCATTTGAAATAGCCAATCCAGCAGGAGTGAGGATGGAACGGGCTTCCGGGAAAACCAAAGTGCCTGTAAACAGGAAAAAGGAGCAAAGATTGATGAAAATAGCGAGGATTGAGTAATTTACTACAACAGAAACAGCGCTTAAAAGGGTTCCAGCCAGTACTATTTTAGAAACCATTAAAATAGGTTTTCGTTTTAATAGAAAGATTATGGACCCGATAATTATGATTTCAAAAAAGAGTAAATTCAGACCAATATCCTGTTTGTAAAATAGATACACAAACAGGAAAGCCGCTAACACAGTCAAAAACAAGGCAAAGTGTTTTTTCATAGGAATCTATTTTTGGGGTTTTGTGTAAAACGGCTTGAATTGAAAAATAGTATTTTTGTGGCAACCTTTTCACCTATAACTTGGTCTTCAATTTGTTTATAAAATATATTTTGATGAAAAATATTAGATATTTCCTTTTTCTATTTGCAGCCTTGGGACTTTTATCGGCCTGCAATAAAAATAACGAATCGCCCATTGTTATTAATGCAAACAACTTGCTTTTAGGCATTTGGGTTAATTCCCACTATATCGATACGGCCACAATCATGAACCGCAGCCAAAACTTATTGGATACTTGCGACGGTTTTGAATTCAAAGCCGATGGAACCTTGATTCGGCGGGCTAATAGTGGTGATTGTGCAACTCCACCCATAACTTATGCCAATTATTCAGGAACCTGGATGCAAATGCCCGATAAAACGATTTTCATTGAAACCGAATATTGGGGCGGATCCACGACTTTTTCATTAGAGATAATATTAGTGGATGAAACAAAATTGATTTATCGGCAGATTATAAGCAACAATTAAAAGAAAACCTCGGTCCGGATATTTTCCGGCTTTATTTCGCCGGCTTCCAATAACTCAGTCACATCGTTAATCATGGCTGAGTTTCCGCATAAATGATAAACGGCTTCTTTATTTACTTTTGTTTTCGTTAAATAATCGGTTACCCGTCCATTAAAATATGCAGAATCTTCACGGCTAATACAGTACTTCAGCCTGTCTGACTCGTAATTATTCGGTTCAATTCGGTCATTAACCGTCCGGATGCCATGAAGCAACTGATAATCCATTTGAGGATGCGTTTGGATGTAACTTCGGAAAGGCGAGATTCCGGTTCCTGAGGCTACAAATACATGAGGTTTGCTCCATATCTCATCGGGTTTCATCACAAAAAATCCAAACGGGCCGTCGATTAAAATGGTATCACCCACATTCATATCGCCCAACCGCATGGAAAAACTGCCTTCGGGCAATGTTTTTAACAGAATCTCAAGGTTTGGTTCGTTTTCGCCGCTATATACCGAATATTCGCGGGCTTCTTTTTCATTGGGAAACGACAGCACAATGTATTGCCCAGCTTTAAATGAAAGGGTGCCTTTTTCAAACACCAAAACAAAGGTATCCGTATTGATGAATCGTTTATCTATTATTTTCGATCGGAATTTCATGTTCAATTAACAATGTTCAATTAACAATGTACAATTAATAATTAGCAATTGGTTACTGGTAACTGGTTCAAATGGTTATATGGTTAAATAGTTATATGGTTATATGGTTCTAATTTCTAATTTCTAATTTCTAATTTCTAATTTCTAACTTCTAACCTCTAATCTCTGGTTTCTAACTTCTAAATTCTGGCATGTCTTTCTGCATGGTAGCTGGAACGCACCAGTGGACTGCTTTCAACAAAAGCAAAACCCATTTTAAGTCCTCCGGTTTCATAAATTTTGAACTGTTCGGGGGTTATATATTCTACTACCGGGAGCAAATGAGAATTGGGTTGCAGATATTGGCCTATAGTTACCACTTTAACGCCAACAGCTTTCAAATCGGCAAGGGTTTTTATTACTTCAATGGAGGTTTCACCCAATCCAACCATAATACCTGATTTAGCGGTGATTCCGGAAGCCGCAATATACTCCAATACTTTCAAGCTTCGAGAATAACGGGCGGTGCTCCTGACTTTCGGAGTAAGGCGTTCCACGGTTTCCAAATTGTGGGAAATAACTTCTGGGTTGGCATTCATTACTTGTTGAACCAATTTGAAATCCCCATTAAAATCCGGAATCAATGCTTCGATGGTAATGGTAGGATTCACCTCTTTTATCTGTAAAATAGTTGTTGCCCAAAATCCGGCACCTCCGTCAGCTAAATCGTCGCGGGTAACCGATGTAATTACGGCATGTTTTAATTTCAGTGTTTGAATGGTTTTGGCCAATCGCAGCGGTTCGTCCCAATCCACTTTTTCAGGAATTTGATTTAGCACGGAGCAGAACCGGCAATTACGGGTACATTTATCGCCTAAAATCATGAAACTGGCTGTTCCTGCATTCCAGCATTCGCCTTTATTGGGGCAGTTTCCGCTGGTACAAATGGTATTAAGTTTGTGCTCGTGAATCAAATTAAAAACCTGACTGTAGGTCTTGCCTTTGGGCATTTGGGCCTTCATCCAGTGGGGAAGGCGTTGTGGCTTTATAAGGTTGGAATGGGTTTGATTTATAATTAAGTTTTCCATTTTTCTATTAATTAGGCAGTCAATGGCCAAAAAACAATGGAATGGACTAATTGTTTTGAATCAGATTATCCAAGCTTGAAATAAGGTGTTAAAAGATTGAAAATTTAAAAACAAATGGTCGGTAAACATGTTTTAAGCGCGTTATACAATTGTAATATGAATAATTTTAATCTACCTAGGAACGGGAAAAAGCGCATAGTAATAGTAGGAGCGGGGTTTGCCGGGTTAAAACTGGCTATGAGGTTATCCGGTTCACGTTTTCAAGTGGTAATGATTGATAAAAGGAATTTTCATCAGTTTCAGCCGTTGTTTTACCAGGTGGCCACTTCCGGTATTGAACCCAGCTCTATTTCCTTTCCGGTTCGGAGGATTTTTCAAAAACATGCCAACCTACACTTCCGCACAACCCGTTTTTTGGAGGTTAAGCCCGATGAACAAATGATTATAACCAAGGCTGGAGAGCTTTCATACGATTATTTAGTGTTTGCCACAGGGGTTAAAAGCAACTACTTTGGCAAAACCAATATCGAAAAGTTTAGCCTGCCCATGAAATCGACTGCCGAAGCCATTCACGTGCGTAACCGGATTTTGGAAAGCTTTGAAAAAGCGATGCTTACCGAGGATAAAAAAGAACAATCGGAATTGATGTCGGTAGCAATAGTAGGTGGAGGCCCAAGTGGGGTGGAACTTTCGGGGGCTATTGCCGAAATGAAGAACAACGTGCTATTTAAAGACTACCCGGAATTGGATTTCAGCCAAATGAAAATTCAGTTGTTTGAGGCCGGTCCACGTCTGTTGAGTGGCATGAGCCAGCATTCCAGCGGAAAGGCATTCCGGTTTTTGCTCAAGCTGGGTGTTGATGTAAAATTAAACTCCCACATTGAAGATTACGACGGCGATAAAATCCTTTTTGGTGACGGTTCAACGGTTTATTGCCGAAATTTTTTATGGACAGCCGGCGTAAGCGGCCTTAAAATAACCGGATTACCCGATACCATCTATACTCGGGGAAACCGTATCAAAGTAGATGCATTTAACCGCATTGAAGGTTTTGCCAATGTTTTTGCCATTGGTGACATTGCTTTCCAGACCGAAGAAAAATATCCCAATGGTCATCCACAGGTGGCTCAAGTGGCTATTCAACAAGCTAAAAACCTGGCATCCAATTTAAACAAAGGATTTACTAAGCCATTCAAATATATTGACAAAGGGAGTTTAGCCACCGTTGGCCGAAACATGGCTGTTGCCGATTTACCCGGTTTCCGTTTTTCCGGTTTTTTTGCATGGATGCTTTGGCTCTTTGTCCACCTAATGTCGATAGTGGGTGTGAAAAACCGGATATTTATTTTCATTAATTGGGCCCAAAGTTACATAGCCCGCGACCAATCGCTTCGGGTAATGATAAAACCGTATCCAGATAAAAGAGATCATTAGATTTTGAGATATGAGAAGTGAGACAAAACAGGATTCATTAAATAACAGGTAGTTCCATAAACTTTAATTATATTTTAAATTACACATAATTAGCGTGTTATAATTATTTGCCAAACTATTGTTAACTTGATGGCTTGTTGTAATTCACTTAATATGAATATCAATTAGTGGAATAGAGTGTTCCGAAAAATAATTAGTTATAGTACTGAATTGCCTGGTTTTTGCAAACCCCAATAAAAAACCGCCGCCACCGGATCCGCAAAGTTTAACGCATAACGAACCGCTGAATTGGTGCAAGGCATTTTCAATTGTTTGGTTTGTTACAAACATTTCATTTAAAATAGTGTGCTGTAAGGTTGACAGTTCTTCAATCATGGCAAAAGAAATGGAGTTATTGCAAAAGGCTTCAATAATGGAGTCGGTTAAAGAACTCATTTTAGTAAATTCCGGCTTCAAGGTTGGCGTTTCCCGTTTTATGTGAAACTGTTCCATCAGATTACCAGTGCTAGCCGGAGAGCCGGTATCAATAAGGAAAATTTTCAAATCTTTGGGCAATGCTAACGGTTGTTTAAAAACCATTCCTTTTTTTATTAAAATGGGTTCATCCAGATAAGAAACCAATGGGTCTATTCCTGAACTGTTGCCATGAAAGTAGGTTTCCATCAACGATAAATCGGCTTTAAGTTCTTCCAAACTAATGGTGGAATTTCTTTGGTAGTTCGTTGAATCAATAAAATACCGGCTATAAACGGCTGCGGTTAATGCGCCAGAACTCCCAACGCCATATCCTTGCGGGATGTTTGAATCAAAATACAACCCCATCAAGGCATCGGTCAATAGTTTTTGTTCATTGGGCGGGCAGTTAAATCCTTTTTGTTCACTCAAGTATTTGGCCCATCTTTTTATGGATTGATTGGATTCAATACTAATCGGATTTGGAATATCGCCATCTGAAGGTAAAACCAAATGTCCTGAAAATTCAGAAAATGGAATTGCCAAGGCCATGCTATCATTAAGGATGGTATATTCGCCAAATAGTAGGATTTTGCTATTAAAAGAATTCATTGTTCTGAGTTTTACTTCATATTCAATTGATACTTGTTATTGGTTACCCAGTTAGATTCAATGTTATTGTATTAATGTTTTTTAAGTTTTATTCAATGATTCCATAATACATACTGAGCTGCCAATTGTTCATGAACTAATGAACTAATGAACTAATGGGCTAATGAACAAAAACTTATTAACTTTGAAAAAAATATACTTAACTAATTCTTCAGCCTTGAATAATTCTTTAAATCAACTCGACGAAATATTGTGCCGCGACTTGCGTCCATGGCTTGACATGAACAAGCCAAATGAAAAATTCGCCACTCTGGTTTCAAAAGTTAAACCGGTAACTTTAAGTTTTCATGAATTGTATGAATTTGATTTTTACCGTCCTTTTAACCCAAAATTGGAATATTATCAAAAGTTGATAATCAGTGAATCGAACCAATATTGCAACAGTATAGTTACCCTCATAAATGAAGATGATAATGCCATGCGGCAGAAATACTGGTACGATGATACACTCAAGAAACAGCTTCCAAAACGATTCACAGATATTGTTACCATTATTAAAGAACGATTTTATTTTGCGCACATCATAAATCCCCGAAATTCAAAATACGAGGGGGACCCCGACAAAAAAACAGAGACTTTTATAATTCAATTTTTAAAGGTGGCTTTAGTTAAGATTTACCTTGAAATACAGGATATTAACAAGCATTTGGAAAGTGGTTTTTTGCTTACTGAACATGATATTTATGATCGGTTTTTGAATCAAGCCATGCCTGAAAATACTTTTTTAAAAAGAAAAGAACCGCTGGTGACCGCTATTTCAGAGGCAAAACAGGAGACTTTTCCGGAAATAAAATCCGATGTGGTATCGAATGATTCATTTACTAATATAAATTTCAATACCCGCGCCGATGATTTAACCAATCTGTTTAGTTGTCTTAAAGAGAACAACTTTATTGCAAAAGAAACCCCCATGGGTAATTTTAAAAGAGCCTTTTCTGGAAAAGAGCTTTCAAATTCTGTGGTGTGGTCGGGGAGTGAAGATGAATTTGCTTATTTTATACATTTAGTTACCAACGAATATAATTTACTGGAACCTTTGAAACGGAATCTTTGGAAAGTGGCATGTAAATGCTTCATCAAGTTTGATGGTTCACAATTTGACCAGAAAAAGCTAAAAGGTGGAGCCAAACCTGAGCTTACCGCAAAATTGCTTGAGGAAGCGGTTGAGCTGATTAAGTAAAACTGTGTTTAAGTTAATCTCACAGGGCCTAAACCCACTTTATCGTCAATCCATTGCCGGTTATAACAATGCGGCAATAGTTCGTTTTCAATGAATAGTTTAACGGGTACGGTATCTTTTTCAGGATAAATGAAATGTACATTGGCCCCGGCATCTAACGTAAAGCATACGGGTAATCCGGTTTCTTGTCTGAAATCTCGTATTTTGCCAATTATGGCTATTGTTTGAGGTTCCATTAAAATGAATGAAGGATTGCTGGTCATCATCATGGCATGAAGCGAAAGTGCTTCCCTTTCAATGAGCAGGGCAAAATCCAGTTGTTCCCCCTTTTGCATTATTCCCAGCATCAACTCTATGTTTTTGAACGATTCTTTGAATTTGGTGGCAGCAAACGGATGGTTTTCCATTAATTGATGGCCTACCGAACTGGAAACCTTTTTTTCTTTATGGGTTACTAAAAGAATTGCATCACGATACGATTTGAATATCGGATGAATTAAATCGTTAATATCAGTAGCATATTCATCTGAAAACCGATTGTTTTCAGGCACGGCTCCCCAAACGGAATAACCACCATAAACACTTCGCGCTGCACTTCCCGATCCTAACCGGGCAATGAAAGAAGTTTTCTGCTGAAAATCGTTAAATTGGGTAATATTCCCTAATAATTTCTGCTCAATCACCACCAATCCCAACGCCAATGCACTCATGGAGCTGGCTGAACTGGCTATTCCCGAGGAATGCGGAAAACTGTTGTAACTATCTATTTCTAAGCGCAATCCCTTTAGCGAAGGGATGTGTTTGATTGCCGAGTTGATGAACTTCGCCAAGCGGTCTTCAAACGGTTTGTTTTTATTCCCTTCAAAAGTCAGGGAAACATCCACACCATTATTATCGGCGCCTTCAATGACGGCAATGGTTGTTTCGGTAAAAGCTGCATCCAATGAAAAACTCAATGAAGGATTCATGGGAAGTTGATTCCCGGTTTTCCCCCAGTATTTTATTAGTGCAATATTCGATGGACTGCGCCAGGATATTTTGTTCATGTTTGTAATTTATGGATTTTGGTTACTGGTTGCTGACTTTTATTTTACTATTTCCAATTGTCCTATCTATTTTGCGGTGCATGTTACAATGCCATTTCATAGAAACATGGTTGGATGCACCGCTTTTTATGTTTATCAATTATCACGGGGCGTTGCCCCGGGCTTTGTTCTTACGCCCCTTTGGGGCTTTTTCAACTTCCAACTTAGGTATTCTAACTTCCAACTTCTAACTTCCAACTTCCAACTTCCAACTTCTGACTTCTAACTTCTAACTTCTAACTTCTAACTTCGGTCTTCTGACTTCTGTCTTCGGTCTTCGGTCTTCTAAATATCAAATCATCCAATCGCAAAAGCGTTGCATACCCTTTTTGTTCAAAGTACTGTTTTTGTTTTTCAAAAGATTGGGATGAAGCAGTCAAAATAAAGTCGCCACCCCAAGCGCCCAATGATTTTATGGCACCTTGAAAATCAGAAAATAATTCATCCTTTACTGGTGTTTTATGTAGATAAGTTCCAATCAATTTTTCATGTTCCGTAATTAATTTCTGAAACTCATTGAGTTGAATGCAAGTCCTTATTTTAATGGTAATATTATTTACAATCGGAATCAGTTGGTTGGCTATTGCTTGATTTGGGTTAAGACTGCTTATATGCTGTTCGGTGGGCATTTTTTTATTCAAATATACCAAGAATAACTGCGATAAATAGGGCGGATTAAATGCAATGGGTTCCGATAATGGTTTTTGATCCACTAGCTGGTAAATTATTGGCTCATTAGCACGGGCGCAGGCAATATCAAAACCCGAACCTTTTGAAACCATGCGGTTCAATTCAAAAGCATCCACCGGTGCCCATTGAGATATATTACTGATTAAAGTACTGCTGGAACCGAATCCCCAGTTCATGTTGAATTGAACTTTTGCCACAGCCATTAATCCCTTGGAATTGCTCAAAAATGCTGGGTTCAATGTATTTACAGCCCTTAAAAGTCCTTGGATGTAGGTTGCTTTTTCCTTATCGGTGGTTTCCAGTATTTCGAAATTTTTCATATGAAAACGAGCCGTAAAAACCAACTTATCTATTTCATATGTTTCCCAATTTATTTGATTAGTCTTTTGTTCGGTAATTGAAAGCGACTGGCCCAATGAGAGCGGAAGTGCCATTGCTTTTGCACCTTGCATCACCAAATATTCTCCGGTAAGGAGCAATTTTCCATGGCTATAAAAATATTGGGTATTATTATCAGTGGTCATATTCAAAACAAGGATTATGTAGTTGATAAAAATTTTTCAACATCTGAAAAACTCACTGTTTTATCTTTGAAAAAATATTCTGCTTGTATGATTTGTTCACTGGAAGCTTTTAACTGCAGCAATATATTCGATAAGTGCATTTTCATGTGCCCTTTTTGGATGCCTGTGCTGGTGAGTGCCAACAAAGCCGAGAAATTGGAAGCCAATCCAGTAACGACCATTAGTTGCATCAATTCTGTTGCATTTGGGTTGCCAAGTATTTCCATGGCTAATTTCGACATTGGGTGCAAGTTGGTAATGCCACCCACGGTTCCTACTGCCAATGGCAATTCCAGTTCCATTGAAAAAATACTGTTTTCAATTTTGGCGGTACTTAACGATGTGTATTTTCCATTTCGTGCAGCATAGGCATGGCCTCCGGCTTCAAGGGCACGCCAGTCGTTTCCGGTGGCAATTGCTAGCGCATCAATGCCATTGTAAATGCCTTTGTTGTGGGTTACTGCCCGGTCTACATTAATCTGGGCAATTTGAACTGCCTGAACCATCCTTTCTGCCAGATTATTTGTACCTAGATTTTTCCCATATGAATTTAACGCATCTACCGGACAGGAAACAGAAGCCACGGCTTTGCAATGCGGAGTGTAATTCGATAAAATGGCCATATTTATATCCATAAGTGATGCATCCATTTCTGAGTCGCAGGATGCAAATTGATTCAGAGCTTTCTTCATTGCTTCTAAACAGGAATTGATAAAGTTGGCCCCCATGGCATCAACCGTTTCAAAACTCACATTTAGCTGATAGTAATAGGGAAGATCAGTTGTTAAATCATCGAGCGCAATTGAAGTAATGCCGCCGCCTCTTTTAGCCATTTGATTTGAAATGGGGTTTACCCGTAACATGATAAAGTCCTTGATGTCTGGGAGTTTCCTTTCAAGCAATGATTTTTCCCCTTTCCAGAAAAAATGGACTTGCCCTTTCTTTTCCGTTCCTGTAACTATTGCATGGAAACCCCCAAAATCGGCCCAAAAGCGGGCTGCTTTGGCAATGGCAGCCACAACAGAACTCTCTTCGGTTACCAGAGGAACAAAATAGTGTTTTCCGTTTATCCAAATGTTTGGGGCAATGCCCATTGGCAAAGTAAAATGCGATACCATGTTTTCGCTCAGTTGGTCAATTAAGTTGGCAATGGCATCGTTTGATAGCAATGCTTGCGCCAACAGGTTTTTTGAATCATTGCCCAATGGGAGCAGAGCAATTTTCTCTTCCCTCGAAAGTTTTGAAAATCCGGAATGAATTGGCAATTGGCTCATAGTATTTTAGTATCAAGATATGAGATATGAGATGTGAGACATGAGATTAGAGACTAGAAACTAGAAACAAGTTACCAGCAACCAGTAACCCCGTAACCCTTCAACCTTGCAACCTTGCAACCATGCAACCATGAAACCCTGCAACACTTTATAACAAAACGTCATTGGCTCATAGTTATTCATTTAATACACTTCGCGAAATTACCAACCGCAATATCTCAGAGGTTCCTTCCCCAATTTGGAGCAAGCGCTGGTCGCGGTAAAAGCGGGCAATGGGATTCGATTCCATTAACCCGGCGCCACCAAATATCTGAACCGCCTCATCGGCTACTTCGCGGGCAATTTCGCTGGCGTACAGTTTGGCCATAGCCGACTGCGTTCCATAAGGCATCCCTTGGTCTTTTATCCAGCAGGCGTTGTATAAGGTGTTGCGGGCATTTTCAATTTTAACGGCCATGTCGGCCAGTTTAAAGGCTATTGCCTGTAAATGGGCAATGGGTTTGCCAAACTGTTGGCGGGTTAAGGCATATTCACGGGCCATTTCAAAGGCACCTTGCGCCAAACCAACACCCATGGCCGCAATGGATAACCTTCCGGCGTCAATGGTTTTAAGAATTATTTTTAATCCGTCGCCTCGGTTCCCAAGTAGGTATTCTTCGGGAACTTCACAATTATTGAAAAACAATTCACCGTTATCGGCGGCACGCCATACCAGTTTATCGGTCATAACTTTACGCTCAAATCCTTTGGTGGGATAGGGAAGCAGGATAGCCGAGAATTCCAATTTACCATCTTTTTCACCTGTTTTGGCGGCCACCGTAATCCCTTTGGAAAGGTTTGAAGCGGCATTGGTAATGTATAATTTACTTCCGTTTATAATCCATTTTCCATTTTTCAAATCAGCGGTTGTTTCAACGGCTTTTGCATCACTACCGGCATTGATTTCGGTTAAACCCATGGCCCAAAGGGCTTTCCCGGTGCACCAACTGGGCAGCCATTGCATTTTCTGTTCTTCGGTGCCAAAGTTTAATACCGGGCCCATTCCCAAACTATTGTGTGCGGCCAATGTAGCCGCCATAGAACTGTCAACACGGGCCAGATCTTCAACCGCAATAATGTACGAAAGGGTATCGGTTCCCAAACCACCGTATTGCTTCGGAATATACATCCCAAAAACACCGGTTTCTTCACCCAATTGTTCAATTAAATGAGATGGGAAAATCGATTTACGATCGAATTCGCCTATGACGGGTTTAATTTTTTCCTCAGCAAATTTGCGGACTTTTTGTCGCCATTCGTTATGATGTTCTTTAAGTAGCGCGTTCATTTCTATTCTTAAAAGTTATGTTTTTATGTTAATTAATAAAACTCACCAATAACTGATTCTCTTTGACTCCATGGCTCAGTTCTATCCAAATTTTTTCCACAATTCCGCTCGATGCACAGGAAATGTTATTTTCGGTTTTCATCGATTCTATCGTTAATATGGTGGTTCCTTGCTCTACCTTCTGCCCAGCACTAACATGCACCGCAGATATTTTTCCATGCAGAGGCGATACCAAATTAAAGTTTCCGCCCACCAACTCATTTGCCTTCTTTTTCACAATTTTTGCATAGTCAATTTGGTGTTGGCTTAAAACCTTAAAAAGGAAGCCTTCATGTTGAATCCAAATGGAGTCGGAGCCTTTTGAAAAAAACAGTTTGTGTTCAATTCCATCAATCGCAACATGAATTTCGTTTGTATTCAAATATTTTATAAAAACATCAAATTTGGTACTGCCCCAAATGATTTCATAACTCAAGTTGGTTCTGTTGACTAGGAACTCATGTAAAAATCCGTCAATAATTATTGTTTGCTTTGAAACGGTACTCAGATGCCTAATTTTTTCCCAAATTGACACCCCATTTCTGGTGTTTATAACACACATGGAGGCTATATACCCGATGATAGGCAGAATTGGGTTAATCGAATTCTTGTGACTATTCAATTCACCCTTAAATACTTCCAAATTTTGTTGCAAGTATTTAGTATGAATCCTGTTTGAATGAATGTCGGGGTGCCTTAACAGCAAGGAGAGATATTTGGTATTGGAATCAACCCCGTGCACGATTGTTTCATCAAGTACCTTCGATAATTGACTCAATGCTTCATTGCGGGTGGCTTTATGAACAATTACTTTGCTGATTAATCCATCGAAGGAAACCGAAATATCAGCCCATCCGCTATAAGTGGATTCTATACGGGCATTTAATCGATTCGGAAATTGGAGCAAATGCATGTAACCGGCCGAAGGTTTAAATCCTTTTTCGGGGTTTTCGGCGTAAATGCGGGCTTCAACAGCCCATCCATCTATTTTAATATCTTTTTGTCTTAAATTGATTTCCAAGTTTTGACAAATCCGTATCTGTTGCTCTACCAAATCAATGCCAGTAACCATTTCCGTTACCGGATGCTCAACCTGGATGCGGGTGTTCATTTCCAGAAAATAGAATTGTTCGTTGGCCCAAAGGAACTCGATGGTTCCCACGTTGTTATAGTTTGCGGCTTTTGCCAACTGAACAGCAGCGTTGCAAATTGAATTCCGCTGTAACTTCGATAAGGTGGGTGATGGAGCCTCTTCAATTATTTTTTGGTAATTACGCTGCATGGTGCATTCCCGTTCAAACAGATGCAAAAAATTGCCGAAGTTATCGCCCAATATTTGAACCTCAATATGGCGGGTATTCTCAAAATATTGTTCCACGTAAACCGTTCCGTTTCCAAACCACGACAATGCTTCCCGTTGAGCTGCAATAATATTCTCAGATAAATCTTTAGCTGAATAAACAATGTGCATTCCTTTGCCACCACCACCTGCACAGGCTTTTATTATTACGGGGTAAGATAATTCGTCGGCTTTTTTTATGAGTTCTTCAACCGTACCTTCCAACCCAAAAGGCACCGGCAACCCATTTTCAACGGCAAATTTTCGAGCGGTAAGCTTATTGCCCATCAATTCAATAACTTCGGGTTTTGGACCAACAAAAGTAATCCCGTTAAGGGCACACATTCTTGCAAATTCAGCGTTTTCCGATAAAAAACCGTATCCCGGATGTACAGCATCGCATGCATATTGTTTTGCAAGGGCAATTATTTTTGATGGATTTAAATAGGTATCCTTAAGCTGGATACCCTCTAAAAAAGCGGATTCACTAGCTTCCGCAATCCAGGCTGCATTAGGTTCTTCAGAAGTGTATATTCCAACCGTGGTTATTCCCATTTTATGTGCGGTTCTTATAATTCTGTGCACGATTTCACCCCGGTTGGCAATTAATATTTTCGATATCATATTTTCATTGTTTCATCTATCTTTTGCATTTTTCATTTTGACGGATTGGTAAAGGCATCAATTTGCTTTTGTGCCAATTCGGTTCCCAGCGCATCCGAAAGGGATTTGGCGGTATATTCCGAAAGATCTTCGTTAATTTCTTTATTTACAACATTGAATAGGAATTTTTTTAGCATCCTCCGTGTCTGTTTATCGGAGCGTTGTATATTTTCAATCAAACGATTCTCAATTTCATCCAATTTATCCAATGAACCAATTTTATCGGCTAGCCCGTAAGCCAAGGCCAATTGTGCATTAAATGCTTCGGCGGAAAGCATGAGCGATTTGCTCCGCTTGAATCCCATCCGTTTTATTAAATAGGGAGCTATGGAGGCTGGAATTACTCCAATCAAAACCTCGCTAAGCCGCAAATGGCTGTTTTGTTCCAAAATGACAAAATCGCTCACAGCCAGCAAACCCAGCGCACCACCGTATAAAAAGCCATGTCCAACGGTAATGGTAGTTTGTGGCAGGTGGTTCCAAGTACGTAAAAAAATAGGAAGGGCTTTCAATATTTGAACTCGTTCATTTTCAGGCAAAGCAATGGCCTGCTTAAACCATTCCAAATCGGCACCGGCACAAAAACAATCGCCTCTTCCTTTAAGGATAACAATATCGGTGCTTTCGTCGTTTTGTAAATCCTGCGCAAGTCGCATCAATCCTCCAATCATAGCGGCGTTCAGCGCATTTTTCTTTTGCGGTCTGTTCAACCAAACAGTCAAAATACTGCCGTTCTTTTCCAATTGAATGAATTCCGTCATATCGATTGTTTTTATGTTGACTAATTACGTAATTCTTTTTAACAGTTAATATCCTTTATTGTTGTTCACAATCTTACCCAAATTGAGCGATTCTCTATCGCGAATCTGCTTAATCGACTGAGGAATTGTAAGTTTTCACTAATTTTCACTTCACTCAATTAGTGAAACCCAACAATTCCTTTGTCGGGGTTATACCTAAGTAAAGCGCTTTTTCCCCCGAAGACTCGGGGTCAAATCGCTCAACTTAGGTCTTACATTCTATATACCCCAAACTTACCTTTTTGTATGGATTTATTAGTTACAACTGACAACGCCAAACCAAGTATCTTTCGTGTGTCAATTGGATCCACGATGCCGTCATCCCAAAGGCGCGATGTTGAAAAGTAGGCCGTGCTTTCATCTTGGAATTGCTTTATCAACGGATGTTCTATTTCTGTTTCCGTGTTTTTAATTGTCTGTATTACCGATGCGGCTTGTTCACCTCCCATTACAGCTGTTTTTGCGTTGGACCACAAAAAAAGAAACTCAGGGTCGTAAGCCCGGCCTGCCATGGCGTAGTTGCCGGCACCATAAGAACCTCCGGTAACTAACGTTATTTTGGGCACTCCGGTATTGGCCACTGCATGAATCATTTTAGCGCCATCGCGTGCAATGCCTTGATGCTCGTGTGTTTTGCCCACTATAAAGCCTGAAATATTCTGTAAAAACAGGAGCGCAATTCCCCGTTGATCGCACAATTCAATAAAATGGGCGCCTTTTCGTGCCGCTTCGGCATTCAAAAACCCGTTGTTGGCAATTATTCCAATCTGAAAACCACTTATTGAAGCATATCCGGTAACTAAATTGGGGGCATATTGTTTTTTGAATTCCTGAAATTCGCTGTTATCAGCCAAACGAGCAATAATCTCGTGCGGGTCCACCGTCTTTTTATTGTTAGCACTAATTAATCCATATAATTCCTCAATGGGGTAAAGCGGTTCTCCGAAATCCATTGCTTTTGGGGCACTTTTTTGATTGGCCTGCTGAATCAAACTCCGGCAAATATGGGTGGCATCTACATCATCTTCTGCTAAATAATCGGCAACACCTGAAATTGAGGTATGCACATAGGCCCCTCCCAATTCCTCGGCGGTAACCACTTCGCCAGTAGCGGCTTTTACAAGGGGTGGACCTCCAATAAAAATGGTTCCTTGGTTTTTAACAATGATGGTTTGATCGCTCATGGCGGGAACGTAGGCTCCACCGGCAGTACAGGAACCCATAACCACCGATATTTGTGGAATTCCTAAAGCCGATAGTTTCGACTGGTTATAAAAAACCCTTCCAAAATCGAACCTATCGGGAAAAACATTCGCCTGTTCGGGTAAAAACACGCCACCCGAATCAACTAAATAAATGCACGGAAGCTGATTTTGCAAAGCAATTTCCTGAGCTCTTACATGCTTTTTAATAGTTTCTTTTATGTAAGTACCACCTTTTACTGTAGCATCGTTAGCCACAATCATGCATTGAACACCTTCAACTAAACCTATTCCTGCAACAATTCCTGCCGACGGAAATTGGTTGTCCCATTGCCCGTAAGCCGCCAAGGCCGACAATTCCAGAAACGGTGTTCCTTCATCAATCAAAATATCAATCCGTTGCCTTACCAAAAGTTTTCCGCGCTCGGTATGTTTATCAATCGCCTGTTTATTGGAATGATCAATCACCTGCGATAAGGCTATTTTCAAATCAGCGGAAAGTTTTGTGTTGAATTCAAAATTTTCCTGAAAAGCGGAATCCAGTTTAGAAACGGTTGATGTTAACTGATTAATGCTCATAAGTATAACTTAATCGGTTTCTGTTAAAATGGTTTGTAACTATTGGTTCACCTACCAATACTATTCGCTGGTTGCCTGTCAAACGGTTCAGTTTTACATCAAGCCATTGGTTTTTCAGAATAATTTGACTGTTGACCTGAATGGGAATATAATGTTGCCCATATCCAAAATGCCAATCATTACCCACAGGTTTCTCTATCAGGATGCGTTCTGTTTTACCTATAAATTGCTGATAGTAATTCATTTTGTTCTGTTCCGAAATCATCCTCAGTTCTTCACTTCGTTGGTTTTTTGTTTTTTCATCCACTTGATTTGGCATCCGTTCAGCATACGTGCCTTGCCGGATCGAATATTTAAATGTATGAACATGGCTAAACCCGATTTGTTTAACAATACGTAAAGTCTCTTCAAAATTCTGATCTGTTTCACCCGGGAATCCAACAATGATATCGGTGGTTAAGTTGAAATCGGAATAATCTGATTTTATGCGTTCTATCAATTCCAAATAATTGCTGATGCTATACATACGCCTCATTTTCAGAAGAACTTGATCGGAACCGGATTGTAAACATAGATGCAAATGCTGTGTTAGTTTGGGGTGTTGAAAAAGTTGCAAAAAAGCGGGACCAAAACCATCGGGTTCCAGCGATGAAATTCGTACCCTAAAATCACCCGGTATTTCCAATATTTTCTCTAATAATGATGTAAAACGGGTTCCTTCGTATTCATACCGTCCAATATTGACACCGGTAATTATCAATTCTTTAAATCCCAGATCAATTGACTGCCGCATGTTTTCCAGAATTTCATCAACAGGACGACTGATGGCTCTTCCGCGCACTTGAGGTATGATGCAGAAAGTACAGAAATTATCGCATCCATCTTGTATTTTAATGGCAGCCCTGGTATGAAGGCTTTTTTGTACCGGTTGATAGCTAAAAACCCCCGAAGGTATTGTATTCATGCCATTCCGTCCTAAAATTGTTTCAACTTTTTCAACAATTCCGCTTTTATCCCGGTTGTTTATTACCATGGCAATGCCAGGAATCTGTTCGAGTTCCTGTTGGTATTGTTCTGCCATGCAACCGGTTACCACCACTGCTGCCCTTGGATTATTATGTATAGCCTGTTGGATTATGTTTCTGGATTTATGATCGCTCTGTCCGGTTACCGTGCAAGTATTTATGATAGTGACATCGGCCATATCTTTGAAATCTACTATTTGGTAGCCGGCCCTATCGAACCCTGAAACCAGTGCATCGGTTTCATATTGATTCAATCGGCATCCCAAGGTTTTAAACGAGACTCTCATTTTTTTTTATTTATGTGGCTTTTCTCTTTTTTTATAATAGAAAGGCTATTTTGGAATTTATTTAACTTAATAAGATTTTTATATCTTTAATTGAATTTTAAGAATCTTATTATTAAAGCTAACTATTTGAAAAGTTTAGTTTGTAATTGTTGTTTCGGCATTTATAGCGACCAATTCACCCGCAATTGATAAACCGGATGCATCGGTGATGGTAACCATCACAAATTGACCAATCAATCCGGTGTCTTTACTCAAGATGCGGGTTACCAGTTTTCCCTCGGTCACACCCGACAAATATCCAGTCTTTCGTTCTTTGGTACGTACGAGCACTTTCAATGTTTTGCCAATCATATGTTGGTTATAGTTGCCTGATATTTCTTCCAGTTTGTTGGATAGCCGTTGAAGCCGATCTTTCTTAGCAGTCTGCGAAATATCGTTTTCCCATCGAAAACTTTGCGCACCGGGACGTGGCGAATACATGGCCACATAAGCCATATTGAATTGGAATTCGTCGAACGATTTTACGGTATTCAAAAACTGTTCTTCGGTTTCGCCGGTAAATCCAACAATGATATCGATAAACAAAGTGGCTTGTGGAATTAATTCCCTGATGTGGGCCACACTTTCGCGGTACCGATCCAGATTGTGTTTCCGGTTCATTTTAACCAAAACCTGATCGTCGCCGCTTTGCAAAGGCAGATGAATCTGTTTTGCTAAAACCGGATATTTAGCAATGGCTTCAATCACATCGCGGCTCATGTCACGCAGGTGGGGCGATGTAAAATACACCCAGCTCGGATTTTTAAGCGTTATGCCCAATTCTCCGATTTTTGCCAGCAATTCGGCAAACGAAATCTCCGCATCGCGATCGAGCCCATAGGAATTGACATTTTGCCCAAGCAAAGTGATCGATTTGTACCCGTTGAGCATCAGTTCTTTAACTTCCATTATTATTTCCGCCGATGGCCGCGAAACTTCCCGCCCACGGGTATAGGGAACGGCACAAAAAGAACAGAATTTGTCGCAACCGTTTTGAATGGGAACATAAGCCTCAAATTCCGATTGGTAATTGGGTTTTACATTCCAAAGCTGAAAAATATCCTGATTGGATGGCATTCTGGGTTTTTCGGGTTTCAACCCTATTTTTGAAACCGGTTTAAAATGGTGATTTGGCAGTTCAATCGGAAATGCGTTTTGCGAAGCGCCCGGTTCCTGATTCAACAACAGGGGCGAAGCAACTCCATATTCCTTAAGCATATTTGGGAAATCGTTCAGTTCGCTCATGGGGAATACAAAATCGAACAGTTTCAGGAATTTATCCCTATCATCGGGCAAAACGCACCCAGAAACAAATGTGATGATATGCTGCCTGCTTTTTTTCTTATTCCAAACATGAATTCGGTTGTAAACCTTATCGATGGGTTTTTGCCGCACGGAGCACGACAAAACACCTAATAGCGATGCTTCATCTTCATTATCGGTAGGAATAAAGCCCACCCTTTCAATCACGGCTTTCACACGTTCGCTATCCGACATATTCATTTGGCAACCCAAAACCAATAAAAAGTATTTCATTATATTTTGACAATTAATTATATAGTCAAGTATCAAGTAACAAGTATCAAGTAACAAGTATCAAGTAACAAGTATCAAGTAATAAGTAACAAGTATCAAGAATCAAGTTCAAGTTGTTTATTTTGTATATCTCACGTCTTATGTCTCACGTCTCACGTCTTGTATCTTGCGTCTAACTACTAAAAATACACTTCAGCAAACATATTGTTCGTATTCAATCCTTTGTCTTTAAGGATTTCCATGGCATCAAAAATCATTTCACTGTTACCGCAAAGATAAAACAATGTTTCAGGGGCAAAATAGGCTTTTTTAATGTAATCGGTTACCCGGCCGTTAAAGTTTCCGCTCTTTTCCTGCGAAGTACAAAGCACATAGCGGCTTTTCTGGTAAACTTCCCTGCCATAGGCTTCTTCTGCATTTCGAACGCCGTGAATCATTTTGTAATTCATATCCGGAAACGACCGAATCCAGCTATTAAAGGGTGCGATTCCAGTTCCCGTGGCTATCATGACAATTGGAAGGGAATTCCGTCGCTGTTCGCTTACCGTAAAATAACCCATTGGACCATTTATTTCCAATTCGTCGCCCACTTTCAGTTTTTTTAATTGAGGAGTCACAGTCCCTTTTTCAACTTCCCGTACCAATATTTCAAAATAGGGGTCGTTTACTCCGCTATAAATGGAATATTGTCGGAATTCTTTATCACCTTTTTTGCCAATTACCAAATGTTGACCTGGAATAAAGGGTAATTCTTTTCGTTCTATTTTGACTAAAAAAGTGTTACTTGTTAAATGCTGCATACCCAAAACCGTATGCATGTTGTGATAATATGTTTCGCCCATGGAATACAAAAATTTGCGCAAAATTAGTAATTCTATTTAAATAATAAAAGATATAAAGGTGTTATTAGATGAATCTTTGATTACTGAATGCAAATTATATCATGGGAGGAACTATCGATTGATATTAGGTAAAAACGAAAACTCTTTGGAATAGCGCATCATCTGCTTGGTATAATCTTCAGAATAATCAATGGTAACATCCACCAGAATATTATTTTCATAAACGGGGTTGAATACAGGGTTTACAAAGCCTCCATAGGGTGCAATATTCAGTTTTTTGAAACGTTCCAAAACCTCGGCATGTAGTTTCCGATCAATTTTAATGGCATATTTTTCAACCAGGTCTTTGCCGGCTTCGTAATCGCCTTCCGATTTTATCCGCTGAACTTCAGCCAGTAATATTCCGAAAAGGATTCTTAATTTTTGATAATCGTTAATAACAACAAAGGTTTTTCCTTCTTTCATCTTGAACTCAATCACCTTTTCTGAGGCTCCTTCAGCTAAACACCAGTGGGCAATCAGTGAGCGGTTGCGCATATGCGCTTGTTCAATATCATTGCCTAGCAAAATACGGGTCAGTTGAGTCATCAATCCATTGCGGATGTAGGAATTGTATTCGGCCTTGGCTTCATCAAAAACAGAAATCAGTCCCAGTGTTTCCATCTTTTGGTCGCCAATGTAATACAAGGCAAACAAGTCGGCACGGGCCTCTTCCAAGGTGGAGCTGAAGTTTTTCAATGCTTCCGGGCCGGTTTCTGGCAATAACTGCCCGGAGCCATGTCCCACGCACTCATGAAGGTCGGTATGCAAGTTGCTAACTCTTGGCCCATATTTTTTGGCCAAGGCAATTTCTTCGTCGGAAAAACAGAACTCTTCCAAAAATCCATTTCCTTCTGATGCTTTATCGTAAGCATAGGTGATGTTTTCCATGGTCACCGATTTTGAACCGTGATGCTTTCTGATCCAGTCGGCATTTGGAAGATTTATTCCAATTGGCGTTGCCGGATAACAGTCGCCTCCCAATTGGGCTACCGTAATTACTTTTGCCGAAATGCCTTTAACTTCCTTCTTCTTAAACCGTGGATCAATGGGGGCGTTATCTTCAAACCATTGGGCGTTTGAGCTGATTATTTCTGTCCTTTTGGATACTTCCATGTCTTTAAAATTCACCACACTTTCCCAGGTAGCTTTCATTCCCAGCGGATCGCCATAGGTTTCAATGAATCCGTTTACAAAATCCACGGTAGAAGACAAATCTTCAACCCAAGAAACGTTATAACTATCCCATATTTTGAGGTCACCCGATTGGTAATAAGCAATCAATAGATCAATGGAACGTTTTTGTTGTTCATTTTCAGCAAGTGGCAAAGCTTTCTGCAACCAGAAAACGATTTGTTCAATGGCTGTACTATATAGTCCGCCTACCTTATAAACCTGCTCTTTCAATTGATTGTTTTCTTTAATCAAACGGCTGTTCAGCCCAATTGAAATGGGCTTATCGGGATTCAGTTGTTTATAACCGGCTGCAAATTCTTCCGCCTCCTTTTGGGATACATTTTGGTAAAAATTGGTAGCCGATGCGGCAACAATATCTTTTGAACTTTCCAAAACAATGCGCTTTTTGTCTAAATCGGCATTAAAAATAATGGGAGCGATGCGGGCAATAAAACCATCAACCGATTCAGCTTTTTTCAAAGGAAGCAATCGGGCATTGGACTGTTTAACCAATTCAGCAAAGTATTCAGGCGTTATGGATGGAAAAAACTTATCGGTACTGTAATGATGGTGGATGCCGTTGCTAAACCACACCCGCTTGGCATAAACCAAGAATTCCTTAAAATCAACGGTTTCCCGGTTACCGGAGTAGCTTTCTATAATGGCCTCATTGGTCCGCCGTACCGTAAGATTGTGACGGTAAAACTGATCGTAGATAATATCCCTTCCACACAGGGCTGCTTGGCTGAGAACATAAATAAGTTCCTTTTGCTGAATTGTTAATGCATTAAAACCCGGAACCGGATACCGCATGATTTTTATATCGGCAAACTGTTCCAGCAAAAACGCGAAGTTTTGATTATCGGAATTATAAGGATTGTTTTCTGAAATTGCACGCATATTATTTGGTTTATTTTATCTGGTTACTGGTTACTGGTATCTGGTAACTGGTAGCTGGTAACCTATTTCTAATCTCTAGCTTCTAATCTCATGTCTCACATCTCTAATCTCATATCTCACATCTCTAATCTCATATCTCATATCTCACATCTAATATCTAATATCTAACTGCTCAAATGCTCCACTAAAATCTTCAATCCAATCAATATCAGGATTATTCCGCCCACCAACTCAAAAGGGATTTTCATTTTTTGTTTGAATTTGCTGCCAAAATAAACGGCTATAAACGAAAGAATAAAAGAAGTTAACCCGATAATTGAAACGGCATAAATCATCGAAATATTGATTAAACTAAAAGTGATACCCACAGCCAAGGCATCGATGCTGGTGGCAATGGCCAGACCCAACAGTACTTTGTTGCTGGTGGGATCGAAACATTTAAAATCGTCTTTTGTGGTAATTTGCTGGTAAATCATGCGGCTGCCCAAAAATAGAAGGATTACAAAAGCCACCCAATGATCGAACGATTCAATGTAAACCCGAAATGAGCTCCCCAAAAACCATCCAATCATGGGCATAAATCCTTGGAAAAACCCCATATACAAGGAAATTCGTAGGGTGTTTTTTAAATTAAACTTATACAAAATCAACCCGCACGAAATTGAAATAGTAACGCTATCCATGGCTAGGCTAACAGCAATTAAAAGTAAGGTTGCGAATGCCATCCCAATAATTTTTGACAAATGAAATGAAAAAAAACAGATTTATTCGGCTTAATAATCAAAAATATGAATGAAGGTTGAGTTGAAAAAAATCTAATAAAAATGAATTGGTAAGCTGAAAATCAAATTGTATATATTTTGTAGCAGTGTAAATTTTTATTGTACTATTAATGTAATAGTATTTTGGGTTTAAAACAGGTTGTTCAACAGTATGAATTACGCTCATTTGTTTTATTTTTGAAGCCAATAAATTGATAATTATTAATTTTTTGAATTATGATGAAGAAACTTTTTGCTACGTTGTTATTTGTTATGGCTTTTTATTTTGGATTTTCTCAATTGGGAACACAAACTATTCCTTCAGTAGATTTAAAAACAACCGATGGAAAAACCATCAATAGTTCCACTTTTAGCAACAATGGAAAACCCATGGTTATTAACTTCTGGGCAACTTGGTGCAAACCTTGTGTACTGGAACTTTCTAATATGGATGAATTGTATGATACTTGGGTAAAAGAAACTGGAGTTAAGGTTATTGCCATCTCAATCGATGATACGCGAAGCATGTCGCGTGTAGCTCCTTTTGTGAGCGGAAAAGGTTGGAAATATGAAATTTATGTTGATCCCAATAGTGATTTTAAAAGGGCCATGAACGTTCCAAATGTACCCCATACTTTTTTAATTGATGGAAAAGGAAACGTGGTTTGGCAACATACTTCTTACGCCGATGGGGACGAAGTTGAATTGTATGAATTGATTAAAAAAGTAGCCAAAGGTGAAAGTCTTAAATAAATTATTATTCCGATACAAAATTGCATCAACAGTTCTGATGCTTATTATCTCAGGTTTTAGTGCATGGGCTCAAGTTGATTTTAAAGGAGGTAACATTACCGGTAATTTCAAACTTGATGCGCAAACTTACAGGGAGGATTCAACCATTGGCGCCGAAAAAGTTGCTGAAAAAATGCTTTCCAATTCCTACATGAACCTTATTTATACCAACGGTAATTTTACTGCTGGAGTTCGGTTCGAAGGCTATTTTAATACCATGTTGGGCTATGATAACAACTATGATGGTTTTGGAATTGCCAATCGTTATGCTACTTATGCTGGTGAAATGTTTGAAGTTACAGTCGGTAATTTTTACGATCAGTTTGGAAACGGATTAATTTTCCGAACTTATGAAGATAAAGATTTAGGATATGACAATTCAATGGATGGTGCCCGGATTAAATTTCGACCTTTACCGGGTATAATCCTAAAAGGAGTAATTGGCAACCAACGTTTATATTGGGAAAAGGGCGAAGGAATTGTGCGCGGCGTAGATGGCGAATTTGCTTTAAATGACCTGTTTTCTTCTTTAGCTGCATCCGACAACAGGATTACTCTTAGTGGAAGTTTTGTAAACAAATATCAAGCCGATGAAAACCCAATTTATATTTTGCCTGAAAATGTGGGAGCAGGTGCTGGTATGCTAAACTTTTCGAGAGGCAATTTTTCGCTGGCAACTGAATATGCCTATAAAAGCCAAGACCCAAGTGCTGATAATAATTTGATTTATAAATCAGGGAGTGCCTTTTTGATTAATTCAGACTATTCGGTAAACGGACTGGGCATTATGCTTCAATACAAATGGGTTGATAACATGAGTTTCCGTTCCGAAAGGGATGCCCAGTTGAATAATTTGATGATTAATTATTTACCGGCTATTACCAAGAATCATGCGTATGCCCTTACAGCCATGTATCCTTATGCCACTCAGGTTGATGGCGAAGCCGGAATTCAAGGGGAAGTGTTCTACAAATTCAAAAAAGAAACCGTATTGGGGGGAACTTATGGAACTAATATAACCTTAAACTATGCAAGAATTCAGGATATAAAGCGGAATCCAATTGATAGCTCAACGCCCATTGGGCAAACAGGAACTGATGGCTATACTACTTCATTTTTAAGTATGTCAGATAGTTTGTTGAATCAGGATATTAATTTTGAAATAACTAAAAAAATATCCGAAAAATATAAAGTTGTATTTGTTTACCAGCACCTCGATTTTAATCAATTAGCGCTGCAAGGTCATGGTAAAGAATACAATGGAATGGTAAACAGCAATACCTTTGTTGCCGATGTTTATTGGCGCATTAAGCCCAAACATACTTTGAGAATTGAATCGGAAGCACTTTTTACAAAAGCGGTTGATTTTACAACGCAACAAAATGAAGTGGTGAAAATAAAGCAGGATTTCGGTAACTGGGTGATGCTTATGTTGGAATATTCTGTTTCGCCTCATTGGTTTTTTGCTGTTTCCGATCAGTTTAATTATGTAAGCACTAATAAAAAAACCGCTGAAAATACTTTCGAATATTTACATCGACAATATCCTTTTAACCGGAATCATTTCTTTTCAATGGCTATGGGCTATTCAAAAGGAGCAAGCCGCATCCAGGTTAGTTATGGAAAACAGCGCGAAGGAATACTTTGTGTAGGTGGTGTCTGTCGACCTGTGCCTGCGGCCTATGGGTTTAATATCTCAGTGAGTAGTACTTTTTAACTTGGAAGATAATAATATGAAATAGCCATAAGCAATAAATTGCATACAAACAGCAGATATTTATTTATGGCGTATTCCATGTGACCTTGATATAAAAATAAAAATAAACACATGAAATATACTCTTAACATTATCATTGGTCTTTTCGCAATTACACTATGGTCTTGCGATACCATTGAAGGACCCTATATGGTGAAACCAAATATCGATTCAATAGGCGACACCTATGAAACTATCGTGGTTTTTGAATTTACAGGATGGAACTGCCCCTATTGCTATTTAGGTCATGAAGCAATTTCAGAACTGGAAGATTTTTACCCTGATAGAATTAAAGCAATTGCTATTCACGCTGGCGGTTTTGCTGAACCAGGTAACGATGGTCCTGATTACCGTTGCGAAACAAGCAATGCCCTTTTTCAAAAATTTGGTAGTCCTGGGGAGTTTCCAACAGGTGCCATTAATAGTTTGAATGGCTTTGATTTAGATTCGCCCACTGCTTGGAGTTCAATCGTTTCTTCAGAATTAACATCTACTAAAAATAGCCCCGAAGTTTATTTAGAATTGAATATTTCGCATTCTGTGAATACTGTCAATGCAAACATTATTGGTAAATTTGCAACTGATTTGGAAGGAACCTACAATCTCTGCGCTTACATAATCGAAAAGGGAATAATTGCACCCCAAAATAAATTAGGAACTATTATTGAAGAATACGAGCACCAAAATGTGCTGCGTGGTTCCATGGTAAATGGCATAATTGGAGAAAATGTGTCAATCAATCCGAATAGTGGCAAGGTTTTTGGATTCGAATATTCCTTTGAAATTTCAGACCCCGAATGGATTGTTGATAGTTTAGAAGTAATTCCATTCTTATATAATATTGAAACAAATTATATTTTAAAGACAAAGTATATAAAACCTAAAACTGAATAAGATGAAGCAAATTTTACTAGTTATTTTTGTTGCTACTATTGCAAATGGGCTTTTTGCTCAAAATAAAGTGGTTTGGAAGGATACTTTAGGTAATAATTTACCCGATACCGTTGAATTATATAGGGTATCACAACATGAACAAGTGGTATTTGATGCATTGATATCCAACGTGTCAACCGAAGGTTTTAATGTTTTATTAAAAAGAACAATTGTAACTTATCTCAATGGTGCTTCTGATCAACTTTGTTATGGAGAATCTTGTCAAGCCGGTGATATAAGTAAAGCAGTTGTGACTACCTCACCAACTATGCAATTAGCAGGAACCGATGTTCGAACTACCGTGCCTTTTGAAATGATTCATTATATTCCAAATGAGATTTCTGGTGCAACTATCTTAAAGTATTATATATGTACTTGTGATATTGTACCCGATTCAGAAAATAAAGATTCAGCGATCAATATTGTTGTTACCGATTCAGTAGCAGTTAAATATGTGATTGAACCTTACAAAAGAGTTGATTTGAGGTTTAGCATCGACATGACTGGCGTTTCAGGTTTTGATGCGGCAACCAAAAATGTGTATGTACAGGTATTCGATCAGGGCACTGCATTAAACATTAAGAAAATGAAAAAGCCAAGTTCAGGAATGGTTTATACCTTAGGCAGTACTGGACATTATTATGTTGATAATGATTTGAATTATACCTACAAGTACTTTTATGGCACCAATGCCAGTGAAGTTTACGATACTGTGGGTGAACCAGTTGTTCGACCCGCTTTTTCTGTATTGCAAGAAGATGAAATTCTATTTAACGATAAATGGGCATTTACTACTTCCACTAATTCAGGTGCAAAATCAACAGTTCAAGTATATCCAAATCCATTCAGTAATGCACTTACTATAGAAAATATGGAAAATACTTCAAAAGTTGAAATAAGCAATATACTTGGACAAACGGTTTATTCAAATAAAACCTTTGAATCAAATTTAACTATATCAACCCAAGAGTTAAATGGAGGCATTTATTTTGTTCGAATAACCGATGCGAACAATCAGGTTGTTACTAAAAGAATGGTTAAAAAATAAATTCTGCAAACTATTATAAAAAGCGTCTTTCGGGGCGCTTTTTTTATGATGTTTTCTGTTTTATTTCATGTTTATTTAAACTTATAGTATATTCGAAGCCAATTTAAAAAATTAGTATGAAGAGAATTATATTGCTTTCAGCCGCTATCTGTTTCAGTGTTTATACCTTTTCGCAAGGGAAAGTAGTTTTTCAGAATCCCGATGGCTCCAATATGCCCGATACCATTACTATCAGTTACCAGTATGGAATGGAGCATTTAACCTTTGACGGTTACATAACCAATACCGATACGGTTAATGGATACAAAATACGATTAAAGCGAATTGTAAAGCAAGCGGTTCCCGATGCCACAGATATGCTTTGTATAGGAATTTTTTGTAATGAATTCTCTGCATCACAAACTGAAGAAATGACTTCAGGGGGAGATTCAATATACAAGGACTCAAAGGTAAGTACTACGGTGCCATGGGAACTTATTACATTTACTCCCGATTCTACCAATGGTTTGGCCATATATCAGTACTTTATAATTTCAGAAACCAATCCGGATGGAGTGTTTATCAATCAGGATAGTGTTGTGGTAATGTATGATCTTACAGGGGTTGGCATTGATGATACTGAAAGTTTAACCAATGCTGTTTTCAATATTTTTCCAAATCCTGCTTCTGAAAAGGTAACCATACACTATACTTTTTCTGGAAAGTTAGCTACGCTGAGCATTAAAAACATACTGGGAAAATCAATAAAAACCATACCATTGGAAAATGCTGACAGTACTTTCGACTTACCAATTGATGATTGGAAATCGGGTTTATACTTTTTGAGTATCGAATCAGACGGAAAATCTATTGTATCAAAAAAGTTGATTAAATATTAATGTAGTTCCCATTCTTATAAGGTTTCATTCATTGGTCTTATTGCGTTAATCTATGTTCCAATTAGGCTATTGGGCCCTGTTTTTTGCTAGTTTTCTGGCAGCAACCATAGTTCCTTTCAGTTCTGAGGCAATTCTTTCTGGTATGATGGTAGCAGGCTATTCTGTTCCATTAAGTCTGGTGCTTGCTACGGCTGGGAACTGGCTAGGAGGACTTACTTCATTTTATTTGGGATATATAGGTAAAGAGGAATGGATTAGCCGATATTTAAGGATTAGAAATGAAAAAACCGATCGTTTCAAAAAATACATAACCGGGAAAGAACAATGGATTGCTTTTTTTTGCTGGCTTCCTTTCGTTGGTGATGTGTTAGCAGTAGCGTTAGGACTGCTTAAAACAAGTCCATTTAGGGTTGCCCTTGGTATGTTGTTGGGAAAAGCACTACGATACTTAGTTTGGGCTTATTTTACGCTGTATATTATGCAAATGGCATAAATTATTCCTTAAGAACCAGCACTCCAAAGCAAGAAGCATCAATCCAACCGTCGTTTTTAAAATGACCATCAGTATTCACCGAACCAATAAAATTTTCACGGGTAGGCGAAGAATCGTTATCACAGTATGCTATACTAAAGCCAATTTCTTTATTCTTACCTAATTTAACGGGTTGGTTATCGTTTTTTTCATCGGAATACGTATCGGGATAAATGGAAATGGCTAATTCCCACAAATAGTGGGCTCCATTTTTTGTAAGGACTCCTTGCACATGAGAATTATATAAATGGGCTTTCTTATCGGGACCCATGTCAACAGCATCCATGGTAGGACTGATATGATATGCAAATGCATTGTAATTGTATTGATGGATGCCGCCCGAGTGGTCTTCATCTATAAATACTTCAACGCAATCGTCGTCCCAGTAATTCACCAAGGGTTCGCGACTATTTAATAGGGAATCATCGGTTATTTCAATTAAAAGGTAAAGCTGTTTTTCGTTCCATCCTATCTTGTATCGGCCGGTAAAATCCGTTGCTGAATAGTTGCTCCCTAACCAAATTTGGTCTAAAGTGTCCCAAACTGCTTGACTCCAGCAGCTATCAGTCGCCAATCCATCTATAATAGGTTCTGTTATTGTCCGCAAAGCGTAATAAGTATTTGGCTCTGTTGTATCGAATTTATTCACAATTCCATCGCTATTACTTGTTTTATTATTCAACAGGTTTTGGCACGATACACCAAGAATTGCCATTCCTACTAAGTAAATTATCTTATTCATAGCCTTTGTTTTATAGATTTACCAACTCAATTAAAACAATCAAAAAAGCACAATTAATTCGATGAATTTTTAAATCATTTTCATTTCAACAAATGATTTATTGAACCTTTTTAAATTTCGAATAAAAATAGCATGATTTTATTAACTTTAAGGATATTTTTAAGAATAACCTAATACTTAGAAATTATGGGAGATTTTTTTCAAAACTCTGAAGTTACCACCTTGCATAATTTCAGAAAACGTTCCTTAGAGAATTTGGAAGAGGAACTGATTGAGTTTAATAAACGGCGTCCAATTGGTTTAATCATTCCTTGTTTATACACTGAAATTCAGCGCCCCGCTTTTGTAAATATATTATCTATTTTAAAAGATGTACCTTATTTAAGTGAAGTTGTAATTGGTTTGGATGGGGCAAATGAGCATGAGTTTAAACATGCTTTGGAGATTTTTTCCGTTTTGCCCCAACATCATCGGGTATTATGGAACGATGGTCCAAAAATGAAACACCTTGAATTTCGGTTGAATGAAGAAAACATTCATATTGGAAACTCTGGTAAAGGTAAAAATTTGTGGAACTGTTTTGGATATGTTATTGCATCCCGAAAGGTAGAGGCAATTGCCATGCATAATGCAGATATTGTAACCTATCAACGCGATTTTTTAGCTCGTTTGGTGTATCCGGTTTGCAACCCAGCGTTTAACTATAAATTGGCTAAAGGATTTTATTTCAGAGCCGATGATTCGAAAATGAATGGCCGAATGGTAAGACTATTGGTATCGCCATTGCTTGAGACTTTGAAAAAATTTGTTGGCCCCGTAAGCTATATTAATTATTTGCAATGCTTTCGATACATATTATCAGAGGAACTGGCAATGAGAGCCGATGTTCTTAAAAACTTGCGCATCCAAAGCGATTTAGGGCTAGATATTGGAATACTTACCGAAGTAATCAGAAATATTCCAATTAACCGAATATGCCAAGTTGAAATTGCCGATAAATATGACCACAAGCACAAATCAGAATCTTTTGATAACCCAGAAAAAGGGCTTTCCAAGATGAGCTTTGGTATTTCACGTACCATATATGCAAAACTTGCCTCTGATGGATGTATTTTTAGTGAGGGCATGTTCCGTTCAATTAAAGCAACCTATCAACGAGTTGCCTTGGAAATGGTGGAACAATATTGCAACGATGCCACTATGAATGGATTGGAGTTTGACCGGTATAAGGAAGAACGACTGGTTGATCAAATATCAAAGAATGTTTATCAGGCGGGTATCAGTTACTTAAATAATCCAAATCACGGTTCAGTGATGCCGGAATGGAAGCGGGTTATTTCTGCTTTGCCCGATGTTTTACAAGAATACTATCGAATGGTTGAAGCAGACAATGGATTAACCGTAGATTAGGATAAATTAAATAGTAAATAGTGCGTTATCTTATTGTACCCGATTCATTTAAAGATTGTCTTTCTGCTATTGAGGTAGGATTAGCCATTGAGGAAGGAATTCTTAAATCATTTCCAAACGCTTCTACAACCGTAATTCCAATATCCGACGGGGGCGAAGGGTTTGTAAATGCAATTCTCCATTCGGTAATTGGGTATAAAGTTCCGGTAGTGGTTTTTGATCCCTTACTTCGAAAAATTGAGAGTTATATTGGAATAATAAATAATGGAAGAACTGCTATTATTGAAATGGCCGCTGCCAGTGGTTTGGAATTGTTGAGCCCTGCAGAACGCAACCCTTGGATTACTTCGAGCTATGGAACCGGTCAATTGATTTTAAAAGCGTTAGATTTAAGATGTTCTGAACTAATAATTGGCATTGGCGGAAGCGCTACTAATGATGCCGGTTTGGGAATGGCAAAGGCATTGGGTAGTAAGTTTTATGATAAGTTCGGAACTGAATTGGGAGATGGCGGTGGGGTTCTTGGTCAGTTGCATTCCATTGATTTAACGGGAATGGATACCCGACTTAAAAATACTTCAATTCAAGTAGCAACCGATGTTACCAACAAATTATGTGGCATCCAGGGTGCTACCATGACCTATGGAGCTCAAAAAGGAGCCAACCAGGAAATGATTCAAAAACTGGAAGATAACATGCAACATTTCGCTAATATTATTGATCAGCATTTTAATATTCAAACTAAGTTGATTGTTGGGGGTGGCGCAGCTGGCGGATTAGGAGCGGGGTTAGCTGTTTTTTTAGGAGCACAACTTAGTTCAGGTTTTACATTAGTTTCTCAGATAATACAGATTGAAAACTATATTGCTTCGGCTGATATTCTTATTACCGCAGAAGGTACTATTGATAGCCAGACAACTAATGGAAAAACGCCAGTTGGAGTTGGAAAATTAGGATTAACATACAATAAGCCAGTTTATGTTTTTGTTGGTTCAGCTCCCGATTCCATTATTGAAATACAAAAGCAAGGTATTACCTCAGTAATTCCAATTTTACGGAAACCTGTAACATTGACTGAAGCCATAAATAATGCACCTGTTTGGTTACGTTCTGCTGCTGCTATGTTATCTCACATTATCGAAGCTTCTGCTGGAAATTGCCAAGAACTGTAAAAAACGTTCCGTTTCAGCCACCCAATTGAAATTTTATCAAACTATTTTTCCTCCTATAGGCAATCATTCTAGATTAGCCATAAAATGCTATTAAAATTAGCCTATAAATAACCACATAAGTAATTGATTGTGTATTAATTACGCTATTTTTTAGTTTATATTAACTGCCTGAGGATTAAATATTCCAAATGTCAAAGGCAATTTACCGGAAATAGGTAACCTATTAACCCACTTTCAAAAAAAAGAGTCATAAAATTAATAGTGTAGTTTATTCAAAATGAATAAAAACAAATTATCGACGAATGGGAGTAGAGTGCTATGCTATTTGTTGGAAAGGTAGAGTCTTTATAAAAGTAATAACTGAATGTATAAATTATATTTTTAGTTCGTTTGAAATATTATTTTGTGCCTGAAACAGAGCATTTCACATAATTAAACAGTCAAAAAATATTTTATATTAGTCATTATATCAGCATTTTATGTCATTTATTTGAACTTAAAAGTAACTATATTTAAACCAATAAATGTAAAGAAGATAAAATACACCAATTTACTGATAATTAATTCTTGATATTCAATTAATTAGTAAGGTTATTTAAATAAAAATATAGCCATTTATCAGAATTATAAGTTACATGAGTAAACAATGGATAGAAAACATAAATTACATTTGTAATTTATGTAATGTAATTAATAGTTACATTTGTGATTATTAATAAAAATACAAATGTAATCATGGAGATTAAAGACCGGTTAATTAAAATAATTACGTCGGAAGGATTGAATTCATCGGCCTTTGCTGATAGTATAGGGGTTCAACGTTCGAGTATATCGCACATCTTATCAGGCCGAAATAAACCAAGTATCGATTTTTTAGAAAAGATATTGTCGTCGTATCCTAAATACAATGCAGAGTGGCTAATTATGGGGACTGGAGATATATCTAAAGCTCCAAAACAAGCATCTCTTTTCGACACAGAACCAGCTAATGTGGAAGATAATAACTCAAAAAGCAACCCTGAATCAACTCAAAATAAGCAATTAGATGAATCCATCCTAATAAATAGTATTAATGAGTCATTATCTCATGAATTAATAACGGAATCCACGGTTCAGGATGAAAAACCGATAAGCAATTCAAAACCGGCTAATCCAAGTTCTAATAAGCCCAAAACAATCGAAAGAATTGTTATTTTTTATTCCGATCGTACCTTTTTTGAATACTTACCAGCTAATTAGTTACCTTTTTACTTTACTTTGGTTTCGTTTTTGCCTAATTCAATCGAACAATTTTAAAGGTATTTTGATTTCAAATTATTCCTATTTTCAATATTTATCTATCTTTGAAAGAAAAATATGTATCAATTAATAATCCGCCCCATTTTTTTCATGTTAACCCCTGAAAATGCTCATAAATTGGTATTTATGGCGTTAAAGTTGGCGCAGTTTTTCCGCTTAGGTTCCTTAATTAGAATGTTCTATAGCCCAAATAATTCACATTTGGAAACAACTGTTTGTGGAATCCATTTCCCTAATAAAATTGGAATTGCGGCTGGACTGGATAAGAATGCCGAAGTATTTCAAATGTTAGGTAATTTTGGTTTTGGACATGTTGAAATAGGTACAGTTACCCCACTGGCCCAACCCGGAAACCCTAAACCGAGGTTATTTCGACTGCCAGCCGATAAAGCACTGATAAACCGTATGGGATTTAATAATGAAGGTCTTGAGAAGGTTATAAGGAAGCTTAAAAAGAGAGATAAAAGCTTAATTGTAGGCGGAAATATCGGCAAAAACACAGCCACTCCTAATGAATCAGCATTGGATGATTATATTAACTGTTTTTTAGGACTCTATGAATTTGTGGATTACATAGTAGTAAATGTAAGTTGTCCAAATATTAGTAATTTGCATAAGCTACAGGATCAAGTCGAATTGGAGAAAATACTTGGAACAATTAACCGGCTTAGAAAAGAAAGAACCCATTACAAACCAATTTTCTTAAAAATATCACCCGATTTGAATTGGAAACAGGTGGATGAAACATTGGAAGTTGTTTTACGCAATAAAATTGATGGAATTATTGCAAGTAATACCACAATTTTACGCGATGGATTAGTTACTCCACCGGAATTAGTAAAATCGTTTGCAAATGGTGGACTGAGTGGGCAACCAGTTAGGGAACGATCGACGGAACTCATACGATATATAACCCATAAAACCGACGGTAAGCTGCCAATTATAGGAGTTGGAGGCATATTTGAACCAAAGGATGCTATTGAAAAGTTAAATGCAGGTGCTTCGCTAGTCCAAGTTTATACGGGTTTTATTTATGAAGGGCCTGGCATGGCAAGAAAAATCAATAAAACATTATCGGGTTTACAAAAGTAAAATAGTGCTTTGTGTTCTGTGAAAAAAAGAAAGTTTACAAATGTAAATTCATGAATTTTACTTTGAATTTCTTATTTTATACTTTTGTTAATCTATTTCTTTATGAAATAGATTACTTTCAATGCTTTTTAAGGCAAAATTCCGGGCAGCAATCAATAAAAGTATATTTATTCTATTCTCAGAAAGTAAATATTTAATTAATTATTTGATATATAGTTACTTGTATTGATATTTTTATGTTTGTATTTATTCCAAACCAGAAAACTTTTTGACCAAAGTGGGTATTGGAGGTAAAAAACTGTGGGAGCGGAGCTATTCAAAAGGAGCCATGGTTTATGGAGTGGCCATTCAACCCGATAATGTCGCCTTTATTGCCGCAGAGAACTGGATTTTTGCCATCGACGAAAATGGCTACCTGCTTTGGGACAAATCGTTAGCCGAAAACCAGATAGCCACTGCCGTAGGGTTAAACAACATGGGACAAATTGTATTTTCAGGCATTCAGAACGAAAACGGTTTTGCCATAGCATTCGATGCCTTAGGAAACAAAGCCTGGGAAGCCGTTTTTGAAAGGAAGAAACTAACCGGCATCAAAAGAATCATTCCCCTAGCCGATTTAAGCGTTGTGTGCGGCGGAACTACGTTGGACGGCAAAGTAATACTTACCAAAATTGACAATACCGGAAAAGTAGCTGGGAACAAAGAATTCACGTTACCCAATGGTCTTTCATTGAATGGCATGACACCTCTGGGCGGAAATTTCGTGGGCGTAAGCGTTACCGCTTTGGGCGAAAAAACCGATGTGCTGGTTTTCAAGTTTAGTTTTTAAGGGGAGTCGATAAATACATATTTATATTATCTTTGAACCAAATAAAATCAAAGATTATATGAATTTATTTCAAGGATAAGACTTCTTAGAGTTTGCTGAACGCTTTAAAACCGACGAAAACTGCATGGAATACCTAGCCCTTGACTTCTAAAGTTTTTAATATTAAATTGTTGACATTGTGATCTTTATGGGTTTCCTTAGAGATACTAATTAATATAAACCATGTTTATAGCTATCGTTATAACACATAAATTAAAGTATATGAATGAACTGGTAAAACTAATTGAAGAGTATAAAAAATCTCCGGAAATTTTCCAAGCTGGAAGATATTGGAAATCATACGAAGATAAGATAATTAGAGATATTGAAAAGACGGATATTAACGAATTGAGAAGTGGTAAACATCCAATTTTTGCAACTTTTGGATTCGGAGAATCTGTTTATTACTATCACCCAAATCAGGTTTTTTATCGAAAACTAATTTTAAAAATTATCAGGAGATTTTTTATCACTAATAAACAGACATTGCCATATTCTCTTAGCTTAACAGATATTAGAGAAATGGCTTATAACCATTGCATTCTTCAAGGTGAATTGGCAAATATTAAACCCATTTCCGAAATTGAGGTAAGTACATTTGGTAAACCACAAGATTTGTTCAAAATAAAGGGAAAACAATACACAATGGCATTTCTAACTTATTATATAAGATTGTGTTATGTTCAAAGACATTTAAAGCTGAAAGGAAATGAAATAATAGTAGAATTGGGATCAGGTTCTGGCCATCAAGTTGAAATATTAAAAAAAGTGTTTCCTGATTTAACAATATTATGTTTTGATTTACCTTATGCACTTTATTTGTGTTCTGAGTATCTCCAGAGGGCTTTAGGAGATGAATCCATAATTAAACCTTCAAGAGCAATTAACATAAGAGATATGGTAAATATTGAAAAGGGAAAAGTACATATGTTTGGTAACTGGCAATTTCCAATACTTAAGAATTTTAAATTTGATCTATTTTGGAATGCTGCAAGTTTTGGCGAAATGGAGCCAAATATTGTGAAAAACTATTTAAAATATATTTTAGAGGGATGTCAAGCCATATATCTTTTACAAGCAAGGCATGGAAAAGAAAGTAGTAAAAATACAGGTGTTGTTACTCCTATTAGTTTTGACGATTATGTTTTAATGTTAAATGGTTTCAAATTGATAAGTGAAGCTGACGCATTTCAGGCCAATAGAAGATTAGCTGAAAGTGGAGGGTATTTTCATGCAGTTTGGAGAAAGGAAGTATAAAATTATGTGTTATGCCCTAGGTGTAAAATATTGGGGATTACATACATATGGAAGTTTTCATTCAGGCATTAATTATTATGTATCTGGATAGGTAAGTAGGTAGCAATCCCCAATGATTTAATACCGCCAACCTTATTATTATAAAGTGGATTTTCATAAATTAATTTTTATTCTTATAATCCTAAAGCAACCAGAACATTTTTCATTCCTGAAATATTGGTAAAAACAATAACAGGATAAGCAATGGAATTAGAAACAGCTTCTTTAAAACATACTCCAATACCTTTGTATTGATTAATTGGATGAAAGAAGGATTGGTAACCTGAAAATAGATCACTATTATAACTAAGAACTTCTTTAATTGTAGAAGCATTCCAACTAATTGGGCCATTATCTAATAGATCTTTTGCTAAACCAAAAACAACATTTAATTTTTGTGTTCCTCTGTTAGTATAATAACAGGCAACAATTCCGACTCCTTCATAATTAATAAATGATAAATAAGGTGGTGCTGAATAATTACTACTTAAACCTTCAAAAGAAGTAATTCCTTGGTTCTGCCATGTTACACAATTATCTTCGCTTTTGAATTGATAGTAATAGAAATAATTATTAATTTTAGTGTCATATCTTACTAATAAAAGAAAACATCCACCACCTAAATTAACCATTGATGATTCAGTAAGTACAAGATTTGTGTTATGTGGTGGATTTGGGTTAATATCAATTACTGAAGAAAATGATGTTCCGCCGTTAATAGATTTATAAAGATACAGTTTGTAGGTACTTCCGCTTCCTGCATACCATGTTTGGTAGAGTACATCATTTCCAGCATCAATTATCTGACCATACGGACTATACCAGTTTTGTGACATGGTTGATAATACTGATCCGGCATTCCAAGTTTGTCCATCATTTATGCTATATAAATAATTCATTGACAGCCATTGGGTAGGTATAGGAGGTTTTTGATTTGGATGTCCTGGAAAATATCTAGCATAAAAGATGAACAATTTGCCTGTGTTGTCATATCCTCCTCCTAGGTTACGTAAATCTACATTAGCTTCTGACACTACTACTGATTCTGGATAGCTCCAAGTTGATCCACCATCTGTACTGTATCTGAGATAGATTATTCCATAATCATTTGAGCCAACATGTGAATTTCCTCCCCTATAAAATATAACAGAATAACCATTTGTTGGATTTACGGATATTAAACCGAAATGTTCATATTGTTTAACTCCATTTGTAAGAATGGTTGTTTCTTGTACAGTACTTCCAAGTGGCCAGTAATTTTCAGGTGTAAGATCTGCCATATTATTATTAGTTTATGTTTTTATTATTAATTTAATAAATATTACGGCATTAATGTATTTAGAATATTAACCATATCAGATTCGGGTGTGAAAACAATTTTAGGGTACGAATAAGAACTGCTACATTCAAAACAACAACCGATTCCTTTAAATTGGTTGATTGGGTGATAGAAACTTTGATACCCGGAACGGGTATAACCAGAGGGATAATTTTGTATGTTTATTATGCCTGATAACCACTTGCTTGAATCAGTCAGCAAGTCTTTTGCTAATCCAAAAATTACGTTCAACTGAGGAGGAGTAGTATCTCTTCGCGTATAGTAACAAGCAACTATTCCGACACCCTGATAATTAATAAAAGAAAGCCATGGTGGAGCCTCATTATTTGCTGAACCGGTTGTGAAATTTGTTGAACCTATATCATGCCAATTGGAGTCTATACTTGGATCAAATACAAATTGTCTGAAAGTCGTACCATCATTTATACGTGTTAAAACAAGGAAACAACCACCACCAAGATTAACCATACTCGGTTCCGTATATTGTTGAGTACCTGACCAAATTTGTTCATTGGCAAATCCGCTATCGGTTAATTTATACAGATTAATTCTGTATGGATTAGCATCACCAGTTTTTAATTCATGCCATGGCTGATATAGAATACAAACAAATTTCCACTATTATCAAAACCACCACCCAGATTTCGTAAATCATAAGTGGCGTCAACAATTATTTCAATTTCATTACCCCATATTGCCCCACCATTTGTGCTTTTCCTGATATAAATTGTTCCTTTACCTGATGAATATGAACTACTTTTTCGATATAATAAAACCATTGTCCCATCAATTGGATTTACAGAAATCAACCCAAAGTGCCTGTAATAGGAAGTTGTAGATAAATTAGTAATAGTTTTTTGAATGGTGCTCCCGAGAGGCCAATAATTTGCAGGTGTAATAGCCATAGTTATATGTTTTTAAAGATTAATGAAAAGTTACTACAAAAAAGTATGGAACACAAATACTTTTCAACTTTTTATTGGCTCTATGTTGAATATAGTGGGTAATTAAATTTCAGTTTGCTACAGGTGAAGTAAATCATATTTATAAAATTCTTAACTAAAAAGAAAAGCAAGAAAAAATATGGATTTGTCGAAATATCAGCCCAACAGAGAATTTTTACTTTATAAAACCGATAAGGGCGATATAAAAGTAGGTGTTCTGCTGCAAAACGAAACTATTTGGTTGCCTCAAAACAAAATAGCTGAACTTTTTGAGGTTCAACGTCCTGCCATTACCAAACACCTGAACAATATTTTTGAAAGTGGGGAACTGGACGAAAAAGTGGTTGTTTCCATTTTGGAAATAACCACTCAACACGTTGCAATTGCTGATAAAACGCAAACAAAACCCATCATTACTTTTGTATCATGTATTTATCTAATTACCTCTGACTTAAACCCTAATCCTCTTTCAAAATATACCCGCTGCCGTGCACATTTACAATCTCCAGGTTGGGATCGTGTTTTAGGTATTTTCGCAGTTTGGTAATGTACACATCCATGCTGCGGCCAGTAAAATAGCCTTGCTCACCCCATATTTTTTCCAAGGTGAGGTTGCGGTCCAGCACTTTGTTTTTGCTTTGCGCAAAAAAGAGCAGCAACTCGGCTTCTTTAGGGGAGAGTTTTACATTGGGAACGCCAGCAATATGCAAGTTTCTTTTTTTATAATCGAACTGGAATTTGCCCAATTCAATCAGGTCGGGAATGTCTTCCAAAACAGGACCTTGATTCCGTTTTAAGATAGCCTTAATTTTATAGATGAGTACGTCGGAATCAAAAGGTTTGGTCACATAATCGTCGGCGCCCACCGCAAAGCCTTTAATAACGTCTTCTTTCAAGGTTTTGGCTGTGAGGAAAATAATGGGCAGGTTGGGTTTTGTTTTCTTTATCTCGGCACCAATGGTAAAGCCATCCACATGAGGAAGCATTACATCTAAAATGCATAAATCATAAGGATTCCGATGAAACGCAACCATGGCGGCTCGGCCATCGGTTATCAAAGTCACTTCATAATCATTCATCTCAAGGTACGATTTCATTACCGAACCGAAATTCAAATCGTCCTCAACTAAAAATATCCTGTTCTTTCTCATGATATAATGTTTTGTTTTTATCTACCCAATTTTAAGCGGAATCCGTATCTCAAACGTACTTCCTTTTCCTTTCTGGCTAATTACATGAACATCGCCCTTAAACTGCATTGTAATGGCTTTTACATAACTCAGCCCCAGCCCAAAACCTTTCACATTGTGCACATCGCCAGTAGGTACCCGATAAAATTTTTCAAATATTTTTTCCTGAGTATCTTTATCCATCCCAATCCCTTTATCGCTAATGGCAATCACAAGGTTATCCTGTTGATTATAAGTGGTCAAAGTTATTTCGGGTGGTGCATCCAAAGAATATTTATTGGCATTGTCGAGCAAGTTGAAGATAACATTCACCAGATGGGTTTCATCGGCTTTTATGCGGTCGTTTTCGGCTTTCAGTTCCATTTCCAGTGTTCCCCCTTTTTGCTCCACCTGAAGGCTGATGTTTTTAACAGCCTGACGAATCAATGGGTGCACATCGGTTTCAACCATGTTCAGGTTGAAATCCTTTTTGTCGATAAGGGCCATTTTCAGTACACTTTCCACCTGCCGGTTCATGCGGCGGTTTTCCTCCTTTATTATTTCCGTAAAACGTCGCACTTTATCGGCATCGGTAATAATATTTGGATTATTGATGGAATCGGCCGCCAGCGAAATGGTGGCTATGGGTGTCTTGAATTCATGAGTCATGTTGTTTATGAAGTCGGTTTTTACCTCCGACGTTTTTTTCTGGTTGTAAATAATCCGTAGCGTATAGTAAAAGGTAAACAAAATAATGAGTGTGAATAGGAGCGAACCCGAAAATGGGTATATAATCGATTGGATTAAGTAATTACTCTTTTCAGGAAAATAAAGCAATAACTGATCACTTTGCATCAAAATATCATTCGGGAAAAGGGTTGTTTTGTAAGCTTGTGACACTTTGTTTTGGTTGAACCCATTGGTTTTCATTTTGTTGTAAAGCTTGCCCCTGAAATTGGAAATGCCATATTCATATTTTAATGATATTCCGGCATTTTTCAATTCATAATCGAGGGTGGGAGTTACCACCGAATTACTCAACCGCTCTTCAATAGGAATGTCTTTTATGGAGAATTCCAATATCATCTGTTGCATGACATCAGAAAACTGAGATTCCATTGGATTTTGATTCGACTCCCGTTCTGGCTTCGCAAAAGCCATCCTACTGCCTTGGCTGGGTTTTGATACCGATGAATAGGTTTGGATGCGCTGGCTGGAATAGGCATCCTCAATAATGGTGTCAAAGCCATAAGTGATGGTCTCTATGCCGTTTTGTTCCGTTTTATTTACTTTATGGTTGTTTTCCTTTTTTACCACCAAATCTTGGTTCGATTTATCTTGCCAAAAATCGTTGAATTCCAGGATCAAGGAATCGTTCATTCTATTTGAACCGCCCTGCATCATTTGCTGTTGAAGCTGCATTTGAGGCATTCCAGAAAACAGATACGACATGAAGAAAGCGTTTTGGTTGCGCTCAATGCGGTTGGCTGCTTTCGATAATGCCTGGTTCACTTGCTGGTCAAATTGCTGTTCCTTTACGGTAATGGCCTCGTGCATCCAATAAAGTTGAACGGCAATAATTCCCAATAACGAAATGCCCATCAAAGCAATTATTCCCGTGAAACGCATTTTATTCATAAGTATCTTAAATAAGTCATCGGATGACTAACCATATAATTTTATTAGAAGTGCTTTAATTATCAAGTCATCCGATGACTTGAAAGCGAAATCTGTGTTTTAGCATTCATTTGCGGGTCAAATGTAGCTAAAAGAATGAATGCAGTAAATTGATTTAACGAAACATTAACAGTATTTAACCTTCCATTAACCCCATGATAATCATTCGATAGTACATTTGCAAAGTCAAATTTAAGTTGATAAATAGAGTTGTTTATGCAAAACTTGGAAAAAGGAAAACAGAATTTACGGAATTGTTAACCGTTGCTCTGTTTCCCTTATCCATTCAGGCCTGAATTTTAAAATTGATTATCCGCTAAATATTAAAGAGCCGCTAATAATATTGAAGCGGTTTTTTTTTATTCTACACTCCCTATTCTCCATTAAAATTGGTTTTCCGCTTTCCACCTGTTTGGAAAGTGGTTTCCTTTTTTGTTTATTTGTGCCAGTAAAACAAGTTCTTAATAATTTCTTAAATGTCAATCTAAAAGTGATTTAACATGCAAAAATATACGATCCATTTTCTTACTTTTATTTATCTTTTTATCGCTCAAAGTGGGTTTAGTCAAAAAGTTAAGCCTCCAAAAACCAAGGAACAACTTTCAAAGGAGAAAACCTACCGTTCATACCAAGAAGCACTTGCGAACAAAAAAAAGGTATATATACTGAACCTTGATGGGAAAAAAATTAGAGAAATACCAGCTAACATCAGTAAGTTGGTAAACCTGCAGGAACTGTATTTGCGCAACAACCAGATTTCGATGTTGCCACCTGAGTTATTTCTGCTCCCAAACTTGCAGGTAATTGCCTTGGGCGAAAATAAGCTAACCAGCGTGCCTAAAGAAATTGGAAAATTGCAACATTTGGAGCAGCTTGATTTGTTCAATAACCTGCTTTCAGAACTGCCTGAAGAAATGGGTGACCTCAAACAACTGAGTACTCTGGATTTGAGCTGGAACCAATTAATGAGTTTACCAGAAAGTTTTGGTAAACTTACAAATCTTGAAAAATTGTTTATCGATAAGAACAAACTGGTAACCCTGCCCCAAAATGTTTCGTTGCTTACCCAACTCAATGAACTACGGTTGTCCGAAAACATGCTGACAAGTCTCCCCGATAGCATCGGGAAACTTAATAGGATAATTGAGCTGAACCTTGAAAAAAACGAGATATCCGGATTGCCATCCTCGATAGGTTTGCTAAAAAACCTAAAAAAACTCAACATCAGCCAAAATAAACTGACCAAAATACCTGATGAATTAGGTAACTTGGAAAACCTTGAAGAAATAAACCTATCGAATAATAAGATTACTCAGGTTTCAGGCAACAGCATTAACTTTTCAAAGGCAACATCCATTGATTTGAGTATTAACAAAATAAGTGGTTTTACGGCCAAAATGGGAAATCTAAAAAACTTAATTTACTTGGATGTTTCTATCAATCAATTGCAAAGCATTCCCACAAACATTAGCAATGCTATTCAATTAAAAACACTAATTCTTAACCGGAACCAGATTAATTGGGTAGGCGAAAATGTTGCCACATTGATAAACTTAGAAGAGCTTGATTTATCGGACAATAAAATTGAAAAAGTGGATAAATCATTGGGAGCGTTGGTAAATCTTAAAAAACTTAACCTAAATCAAAACCTCATTTTATATTTCAACAAACAACTTGGTGGCATGAAATCGCTTCAGGAGCTTTATCTCGAAAACAATCCACGGCTCGACAAGTTTCAAAAAGAACAAATTAAAAAATTCTTCCCATCTACTGCAATTTATTTTTAATCAACTCCCAAAATTTTTAAATGCAAAAATCACAACTTATTTTTTAGAGGTCGGTTGCTAATTGCATGTCTATTTACCCCTTCCCCTGTCGGGACTTCCCCTTGTGAAGGGGAAGATGTATAGTCCTGGCAGTGTTGCTTATTTGATGCGTTCTCCCCTAAGCCTAGGGGAACTTAGCGTAAGCGTTTTCACGACCGAAGGGAGTAAATGCCGATAGGCAGAGGGGTACAAGAAGGTTAAAAATTGAATTCCATTACTTTCGTGTTATGTATTTATCTACTGACCTCTATAATTTTTTTTACGATTGACAATAAATAGCTCTGAATAAAGGTTTTTACAGATAAGTAATAAACAATGGATTGTTGAAAACATGCCTTCTTCGATTGATTTCGCAAACAGATTCTTTGTTACCTTTACCTAATATAAAAAACTGCAAAAATGGCTTATAAAATTTTGAAAATTAGCTTGTTGACACTTGTTTTCATTTCCATAAAAATCTTCGGTTATTCTCAAACTTCCTACTCCTATAATCAAGAAGATGTTGCTTATAAAACCGGAGTTGAACTTTTTGAAAAAGAAAAATTTGCCGAAGCTCAGGAGTTTTTTAACCAGGTAGTTGATCATTACGGGCAGGAGCATACCGATATTAAAGCCGATGCCGAATATTATCTGGCTTTATGCTCTATTGAATTGTTTAATGCCGATGCCGAATACCGAATTGCTCAATTTATTGCTAAATATCCTGAGAGTCCTAGAACCCGGATAGCTTATTTTGAGATGGCTGTTTATAAATACCAAAAAAGTAAATACGGGGAAGCACTCTATTATTTTGATAAAGTTTGGAAGCAAAACCTAAATAAGGAACAACTCAGTGAGTTTTATTTTAAAAGGGGTTACTGTTATTTCAAAACCGACCAGCTTGAAAAAGCGGCAAAAATGTTTTACGAAATTCTGGATAACAATTCAAAATACAGCAGTCCAGCCAACTACTTTTATGCCTATGTATCTTACCTTGATAAAGAGTACGAAACGGCTTTAAAAGGGTTTACAAAACTACAGGAAGATCCTGTTTTTGCTCCAGTGGTTCCTTATTATGTGGTTCAAATTTACTATTTGCAAGGAAAAAACGATCAGGTTCTGGAGCAGGGGAAAAAATTACTCGATACACCTGAAGTAAAACGCGAAGCAGAAATAAGCCGGTTAGTGGGGGAGGCTCTTTACTCCAAGGGGCAGTACCAGCAAGCATTGGAATATCTTGAAACCTATAAAAAGAAGGCCGAAACCTATACCCGCGAAGATATATATCAGTTAGGTTATGTGTATTATATGACCCAGAAATACGATGAAGCAGTAGCTACCTTATCGAACATTACGAATGTTGATGATGGGTTAACGCAAAATGCTTATTTCCACATAGCCGGTTGTTACCTTAAACTGGAAAAGAAGGATCAGGCACGCATGGCTTTCGAAGCCGCATCGAAGCTCAATTTTGATGGCGAAGTAAAGGAAGTATCCATGCTTAACTATGCAAAGCTATCCTTTGAACTTTCCTATTCTCCTTTTAACGAAACCATTACCGCTTTTATCGATTATTTAACTTCGTATCCCAATTCCATTCACCGCGATGAAGCTTATAGTTATTTAGTAAAAGTATATCTTACCTCAAAAAACTACAAAGAAGCATTGGCATCGTTGGAAAAAATTTCAACCAAATCGCCTGAAATGATGTTGGCACACCAAAAAGTAGCCTATTTCAGAGGATTGGAATTATTTAATAACCTTCAGTTTTCGGAAGCTTTAGCTGCATTTGAAGTGTCGTTAATGGTGAAAACCTTTGATAAACAGATGCGTTCACTTGCCATTTATTGGAAAGGTGAAGCACTCTACCGGCTCGAACAATTTGACATGGCAGCAGAATCATTTAATCAATTTTTGCTTACCCCTGGAGCATACTTATTGCCCGAATACAACAATTCCTATTACAATATGGGATATTGCTATTTTAAACAGAAACAATATACACAGGCTATTAATTGGTTCCGGAAATATACCGATTTGGGATTGAGCACGAATGAACAGAAAAGAGGAGATGCTTTCATCCGCATTGCCGATAGTTATTTTGTGAGCCGGCAGTATGCCGATGCCGTTGAGTATTATGGCAAGGCTGTTGATGCAGGTACTTTTGATGTAGAATATGCTTTATTCCAACAAGGATTTTCTTATGGTTTGGCTGGTCAGCATCAAAATAAAGTAACCACCTTAACTCAATTATTGACACAAAAACCACAATCGAATTATGGAGCCGATGCATTATTTGAGAGAGGAAGAAGCTTTGTATCACTTGATTCAAGCGCAGCCGCCATTAGCGATTTTTCACTTTTATTAACAACTTACCCAAGCAGTAGCTATAAAGTTAAAAGCTTACTCCAATTGGGGTTGCTTTATTACGGCAACAATGAATACGAATTGGCCTTACAAAACTATAAACAGGTAGTAACAGAATATCCTGGAACCGATGAGGCCAATGATGCCATGTTAGGTATAAAGAATATTTATGTCGATTTAAATAAAGTAGATTCCTATTTTGCTTTTGCCAAAGAACATGGAGGGTCAGAAAATATTAGCATGAATGAGAAAGACTCATTGACCTATTTGGCAGCTGAAAAAATTTATATGACTGGGAATTGGCAACTTTCAAAAGATATGTTCTCAAATTACCTGAACAAATTCCAAAATGGTCGTTTTGCATTGAATTCCCATTTTTACCGCGCCGATTGCTATCAGAAAGCTCAGATTACCGATTCAGCCTTAATTGATTACACATTGGTAATTGAAAAACAAAAAAATATTTTTACCGAGCAATCCTTATTAGCTGCAGCAACCATTTTGGAGCAAAAACACAACGATGAAATGGCTTATCAGCTATACAGTCAATTGGAAAATCAGGCCGAAGTAAAATTCAACTTATTGCTAGCCCGAAAAGGTCAAATGCATGCTGCATTCCGTTTAAAAAACTTCAGTTTGGCCGTAGATGCCGCCCGTAAATTGTTGATAACTGATAAAATTTCGGAAGAGGAAAGCCGCGAAGCACGATTGATCTTAGGTAAATCATATCAAAACCAGAGTTTACTCGATTTAGCCATTGTTCAATACCGTATCTTGGCTCTCGATGTTACCAATAAGGAAGGAGCAGAAGGAAAATACCGTGTTGCCGAAATCCTTTTTAATCAAACCAAACCCGATGAATCGGAAAGTACTATTTTGGAATTCATCGAAATGGGAACGCCTCATCAATACTGGTTGGCTAAGTCATTCATTATGCTTTCCGAAATTTATTGGAAAAAAAACGATGGTTTTCAAGCCAAAGCAAACCTTATGAGTGTTATTGATAATTATGGTTCTACAACCGATGGCATTATTGACGAAGCCAAACAAAAACTGCAAAATATAGTTGCAGCCGAAAACGAACAGTTTGCACCTGATAAAAACGATGAATCCGGGCAATTTAAACAGTAAAATTAAAAAGATGAAAAAAAACACGAAAATACTTTCCCTTATATTCTTAGTGGCAACATTTCCATCTCTTGCACAAGAACAGCCAGTAAAACAGGAAGTTAAAGTAGTTAAAGCTTATGAACCAGTCATTAATGATGCGTTTAAAATAAGTGAACTTCCAAAAATTAATGATACACTCAAAATTAGCACTTCATTCCAATATGAAATCCTTCCCGTTCAGCATAAAACATCATTTGTGCCAGTGCCAATAAAACCAGCCAGACTTGTAAGCGAGCCATTGTCAAAACATTATTACGGCTATGCAAAAGCAGGTTTTGGTTCTTATCTTTCGCCACTTTTTCAAGTATATGCTGGAAGCAACCGATCGGAAAATTGGAATTGGAATACCTATTTCAACTACAATTCAACCAATGGAAAAGTAAAAAACGAAGCGAATGAAAAAGTGTATGCCGGATTATCTGACTTAAGCGTTTCTGCTGATGGTTCACGGTTCTTAAAAAACAGTAAAGTATTGAATGGAAGTGCTTCCTATCAAAACCTTATCAATTATTATTATGGTTATAACCCCGAATCAGTTGCTGAAAATAATATTCAAGCCCCTTTGTTAAAAGATTCAATCGAAAATCAGGTTATCAATCTTTTCAATGCCAATTTAGGAATATCAACCAATTATATAGATTCATCCCATGTAAATTATCAAATTGATGCCAATTGGCAAACTCTTTCGGCCAAAGATGGAATTGATGAAAATTACATGAAAATAAAGACCCGTTTCAATTACTTTTTCGAAAAAGAGTTTATTGGTGCTGATATTGATCTTATTTATATTGCAAATCATGGTCTTCAAGATACTACCAATGCCGCCATTTTCAAATTCAGTCCATGGGTAGGTGCTTTTGGCAACAAATGGCGAATTGTGGCTGGTGTAAATACTTTCTTCGATCAAGCCAATGAAGAATATCATTTCTACCCCAAAATAAGTATGCATTACAACATCATTGAATATTTTTTGATTCCTTATTTGGAATTCGATGGAAGCTTTCAAGAGAATAGTTATGCTGATATTTATAAAATGAACCCTTTTGTCAGACAGACATTAAGTGTTAAGCCATTAGACACTAAAATTAACCTTACATTTGGTTTCCGGGGTAATATAAGCTCCAAAGTAGCTTTCAATATCAAAGTGAATTATGCCGAAATCAGCAACCAGTATTTTTTTGTGACAGATACTACTACTGAGTTGCAAAACAAATTGGAAACAGTTACCGACAATATTTCGCGCTTCCGGTTCTTGGGCGAGTTATCATACAAAACAAATGAAAAACTATGGCTATCGCTGAAAGCAAACTACTATGAATATCAGATGGAAAGCCAGCTCAAACCTTGGCACATGCCAAATTATAACCTTAGTTTTAACGTACGGTATAAACTGCAGCAAAAAATTATTTTAGATGCCAATCTCTTTGGAATAGGTACACGATACGCCAGGGAATTCGATCAAAATTCATTGCTCGTAGCCAAAGAATTACAGGGTATCATCGACTTAAATTTGGGAGTAGAATACAGGTTTTCAAAACGTCTTTCGGCTTTTGTAAACTTCAACAATATTAGTGCGGTAAAGTATTATCAGTGGAACAATTACCCAACTCAACAATTTAATTTGATGGCTGGAGCAACCTACTCGTTTTAAATACAAATGTTTACATCTTGTTAAAAACTACATGAATTTAGGCATTGTTTTAAGCCTTTTAAACCTTTGAAAATACTATATTTGTTTGCTTGTGCCAAAAAAAGTTTGGTACATTTATTTATTTGATATTTAGAAAGTTATAATTAATCAATACACCATGAGCGATCAAGAAAAAAGCAAGAAAAAGGCAAATAGTTATGGAGCCGATAGCATTCAGGTTTTAGAAGGGTTAGAAGCAGTACGTAAACGCCCGTCGATGTATATTGGCGATACAGGTGTTAAAGGGTTGCATCATTTGGTGTATGAAGTGGTTGACAATTCAATTGATGAAGCTTTAGCCGGTCATTGTTCAAATATCGAGGTTTTCATTAATGAAGATAACTCAGTCACCGTAACCGATGATGGACGTGGAATCCCCACTGAAATGCATCAGGGTGAAGGAAAATCGGCTCTTGAGGTTGTTATGACAGTACTTCATGCAGGTGGAAAGTTCGATAAAGATTCATATAAAGTGTCCGGTGGGTTGCATGGCGTTGGGGTATCGTGCGTTAATGCACTTTCAACCTATCTAAAAGCCGAAATATACCGCGATGGTAAAATAGTTATGCAGGAATACTCTTGTGGTGTTCCACAAGGCGATGTTAAAGAAATTGGCAATTCTGATAAAACGGGAACCCATATTACTTTTAAACCCGATGGTACTATTTTTACAACGGTTGAGTACAGTTTTGATATTATTGCAGCCCGGTTGCGCGAGTTAGCCTATTTGAACCGGGGAATTGTTTTAACTATTACCGATAAAAGGGAGCTGGATACAGAAGGTAATTTTACAAAAGAAACGTTTCATTCCGAAGAAGGATTGGTTGAATTTGTAAATTATTTGGACGGTGCCCGGGAAAAAATAATTGATAAGGCCATTCATATCAGTACCGAAAAAAATGATGTTCCGGTTGAAATTGCCATGCATTATAACAACTCCTTCACCGAAAATATTCATTCGTATGTAAATAATATAAATACCATTGAAGGAGGAACTCATTTAACCGGATTTCGCCGTGGTTTAACCCGAACATTAAAAACTTTTGCTGAAAAATCGGGTTTATTGGCAAAACTCAAATTTGACATAAGTGGTGATGATTTCCGTGAAGGTCTTACAGCAGTAATTTCAGTAAAAGTACAGGAACCTCAGTTCGAAGGACAAACCAAAACAAAATTGGGAAATTCCGACATCAGTTTAGTCGTCGATCAGGCGGTAAGTACCATGTTAACCAATTATTTAGAAGAAAACCCAAAAGATGCACGTTCCATTGTAATGAAAGTTATCCTTGCTGCACAGGCTCGTCATGCCGCCCGTAAAGCAAGGGAACTGGTACAGCGCAAATCAGTAATGGTTGGCAGTGGACTTCCCGGTAAATTGGCCGACTGTTCCGATAAAGATCCCGCACTTTGTGAAGTGTATTTGGTAGAGGGTGATTCCGCAGGTGGTACAGCAAAGCAAGGCCGTGACCGGAAATTTCAGGCAATATTGCCTCTTAGAGGTAAAATATTGAATGTTGAAAAGGCCATGCCGTATAAAGTTTTTGAAAGCGAAGAAATAAAAAATATATTCACAGCTCTTGGAATTACCATTGGTACCGATGAAGATAGTAAAGGACTGAACTTAGATAAGCTTCGCTACCATAAAGTAATTATTATGACTGATGCTGACGTGGATGGTAGTCACATTTCAACGCTTATTATGACCTTCTTTTTCCGATTCATGACTGATTTGATTAAAAACGGGTATGTGTATATTGCTACTCCACCGCTTTATCTGATCAAGAAAGGGAAAAATCAACAATATTGCTGGAATGAAGAGCAAAGACAAGCTCTGGTTGAAGAATGGGGAGGAGGAAATGAAGGAGGGTTGCACATTCAACGGTATAAAGGTTTGGGTGAAATGAATGCCGAACAATTGTGGGATACTACTATGAATCCGGAAAATAGGACTTTACGGCAGATTACAATTGAGAACGCTGCTGAAGCGGATCATATTTTCTCCATGTTAATGGGTGATGATGTGCCACCACGTCGTGAATTTATTGAAAAACATGCAAAGTATGCTAAGATTGATGCATAATTAACAAAATTTTATATTAAAAAAACTAAAGTTCGCTATTATAAAAGGCTCAATATCAAATTGATATTGAGCCTTATTTTTTATCTTCTGGTTCCCTCTATGAATCAAGCAACAATTTTTTGTAACCCAGCATCTTACTTTTCGTAAATGTGTTTTTAGTATTTGGTTTAGTAAATCCCAACTTTAATATTTTTAAAAATTGCATGGTTAATAATTTAACGATTAATCCTTATAATTTCAATCTTGAACAAGATTGGAATGTTATATTCTTTTCAAAAAATGGCCAATTTAAATCTACTCAAGAGAAACTATTTGTTGCCCAAACTCAAGAAGAAAATCAGTTATTCTATTATTACCCAAGCAACCTAAATGATTTATTAACCCTTCTTAAAAGCCAAAACCCTTTTACCATAGTAAACATTGGAACCGCTGACTATTCAACTCTTGAATTGGAAGACCTTTTAGCCACTTTAACAAATCAACAAAATTCAATTCCTTTATATATAATTCTTTGGACATCGGCTAATAGTAATCCCATCAATAGTAAATCTATTAATGGACATCGGTTTAATGATATAAGAAGTGATTCCGAATTAGAGGCCAATTACAACTGGGTATTGCAAGTATCCATAAAGAATCAATTATCAATAATTAAACAGAATACGCTTAATCCACCCATAAAATCAAGATTGCGCATAATTCCAAATCGAATCTCTTTTCGAAAAAAACTTAAAGAACTTGTTTCTCCAACTAACTCTAAAAAAAATCGAATTAGTCTAAATTATATTGATTATGAAAAACAACGACATGAAATTGAATTAAGAAATGCTGAACTGGAGAAAGCCTTTAAGAAGTCAAGCATAAACCATATTAAGCTACAAAAAATATTATATCAAAGCGAATTACAAAAAAAAGAGTTAGCCACTGTATTAAATGAAATACGGCAAAAAAATGAAGAACTACTGGCACAAAATGAAGAAATGACCGCACAACGCGATCAAATTGAGCAACAAAATGAGGAAATTCAGGCTCAACGCGACGTTGCATTAAAACAACAAGAAGAAATTAGGGACAATTTAATGTATGCACGTCGCATACAACAGGCTCTTTTACCACCTGCGGATCTCATCAATCAGCTGCTTCCAAATCATTTTATATTAAACAGGCCTAAAGATATTGTAAGTGGCGATTTTTATTGGATTTCGCAAAACCGCTTTAAAACGGTTATTGCAGTTGCTGATTGCACTGGCCACGGCATTTCTGGTGCTATGATGAGCATGTTAGGTACGGCTTTTTTAAACGAAATAATAAATAAAAACGATATCACCAATTCATCGCAAATTCTGGAACAATTACGCGAACGGGTAATAACATCGCTTCATCAGGAAATATCCAACAACATAGAATATTCACGCGATGGAATGGATATTGCTGTTTGCATTATAGATATTGTTGATAATACCTTGGAGTATTCAGGTGCTAATAATTCCCTCTATTTAATCCGTGAAAATGAATTAATTGAACTTAAGGCCGATAAAATGCCGATTGGGATACATGAATTCGGCTCTATTCCATTTACAACCCACAAAATTGAATTAAAATCAGGCGATTCTATTTATATTTTTTCGGACGGTTTTCCTGACCAATTTGGAGGAAATAATGGAAAAAAACTCAAGTATTCAAAGTTCAAAGAAATACTTCAAAGCCTAGAATTTGTTGACATTGATAAAAGAGAAGTAGCATTAAATCAGTTCTTTAACGCTTGGAAGGGTGATTTAGAGCAAATTGATGATGTATTAGTAGTTGGATTTAAAATTGCTTAACCTTTTTCACCTATATGCATATTGTCATAATTTAAATTGTTTTTAATTTGTACTTTAACTGCATATCTTTATTTTAAAACCAAAGAGCAACTAACAGGTAATTACTATGAAAAAGAAAGAAAATCGAATCAAACATCAAATTGCTTTATTTTTTGTTGCCTTGTTTTTTTCCATTACAATAAATCAGGCTATGGGACAAAAAAAACAATTACCCGATGATGTTAAAATTCAGATAGACAATTTTAAAGTAAACGCAATAAAGAACAGAAACGTAGGCAATGATAATGCTGCAGCAACCTATTTGAATAAAATAGCTTATTTATATTGGGAATACTTTTTTTACCAAGAAGCCATAGCTGGTTTTGAAGAAGTTCTTACCATAAACCAAGACATGGGAAACACTTCAGGCGAGCAAAAAATATTAGATAATTTGGCTTTTGTTTACTCTGATATGGAAAGATATGATAAATCCATTGAGTTTTTTAAAAAGAGCTTGGATCTATTAAAAGTAAAGGGTGACAATCAAAAAATGGCCGAATGTTTAAGCAATTTGGTATTGGCACTTAATAGTAATGGACAATACAATGAAGCTATTGAATATGCTACTCAAGGGCTTGAAATGAGCAAAAACATGAATCAATTAAAGCTCATGCGTTCTTTTTATGGATCGTTGTATCAGAGTTTCGACAAAAAAGGTGAGAAAGAAAAAGCCATGGAGTACTTTGAATTATATTCTTCTATTGACAAGCACCTTCAACAAAAAACTTTCGATGAGCAACAAAGACTGAGTCAGGATAAAATTCTACAAGTTGAAGCAGAGAAATATGAAACTCAGCAAGTGTTAAATAAAACAAAAGATACACTTAAAGAAGTTGAACTAATTACCCGGGAGAAAGAATTAGAAATAAATTTATTGAACAGTGAAAAAGCGGTTCAAGAATTAACTATCAAACAGCACGAAGTTAAAAGTAAAGCAGAGCGAAGGCTTCGTTATTTTCTAATTTCAATATTTATATTTGTTTGCATTTTTTCGTTTCTTATTTATTTACAGATGAGACAAAAAAAACTGGCAAATGCTAAACTTAAGCAACTGAATATCGAAATAGAGAAAAAAAACAAACAAATCTTAGACAGTATAAATTATGCCAGTCACATTCAGGAAGCAATTCTACCTTATGAAGAGAAGATGAAAGAAGATTTACCTGAATCGTTTGTGTTTTATAAACCCAGAGATATTGTAAGTGGAGATTTTTACTGGCACTCACGCCAAGGCGATAAAGTCTTTATTGCAGCCATTGATTGCACTGGACATGGTGTACCCGGGGCATTTATGAGTATGATAGGCAACACCCTTTTGAATGAAATTGTAAATGAAAAAAAGATTTTTGAACCTTCAGAAATACTCAGTCAATTAAATAAAAAAGTTATTTTAACATTAAATCAAGATAACAAGGAAAAAGAAAGCTTTAGCGAAGATGGTATGGACATAACGTTTTGCTGCTTTGATAAAAAGAATAAAGTCCTTCAAATTGCATTGGCAAACCATTCAGCATGCATAATACAAGAAAATAAAGCACGGGTAATTGAAGGTGACATTTTCAGTATTGGCGGCAACGTAGGTATTAGTGATGTATCATTTAACACACATACTATACCTCTAACAATTGAAACCACTATTTATATGTTTTCCGATGGTTATCAAGACCAATTTGGAGTGGTTAATAATCAAAAATACATGGCTCCCCGATTTATTGAATATCTACAAACACTCCAAAACTTTCCATTTAACAGTCATAAAATGCGCTTAGAGCAGGAATATAATCATTGGAAAGGTGCCAGTAGGCAAATTGATGATGTTTTGGTAATAGGGGCAAGAATCAAAGTTTAATAATACAGTCACCTTATTAAAATTGATCCAAAGTCATTAATCATCGTAAGGAATCAATTCAATTTTGGCTTTTATCAGCTTTGCAAACCTAATTCCCGATGCCATTATATCCGCATCTTCGCGGTAATAGTGCCAATTAATTTTTACGGATATTTTCTCGGAAATTTGCTGTAACAAAATAAGTAGCTTTGTTATTTGTTTTGCAGATGCGGTATTGAAGTATTCGAGTTTAAATTTAAAAGCGATACTTGCATTTGGAATTTTACTATAATCATTTAGCCAATTCAGTATCGGTAAATAGAATTCTACCGCATTTTCTGGCAATGAACGTCCTTCAATTAAAAATTCTCTATTATCTGCATCTAGCAAAACTTTAGGAGTATCTTCAGTATGATCAAAAAATAGTTTTTCCATGAAAATTAATCTACAACTGTTTGAAGAACAAAAAAACTAAATTCTTCGTTAAAATCGGTTATTTCGTAGCTAATTATTCTATTAGTTTTTAACCGGAGCTCAATAAGTCCCAGTCCGGCCTCTTTACTACTATCAATTTGAAAATTAAAAAGGCTTTTCTCATAAAAATCATTCAAATCATCTACTGATAATGAATTCACATAAGCTATCTTTCTTTTTAATTCATCTACCTCAGAAAGATTTATATAATTGCCTGTATTTAATTGATAACTCTCTTTATTCTGATTAATAAAAAATATTCCTGGGTTCTGGCCACTAATTTTTGCATTTGCTCCATGCTTTACAATGTTTTGAAGCATTTCAACCATTATATTGAACACCTTTTTTTTCAAATTTAAATTATGCTCCATCATTTGGCTTTCCATAATGGATAAAAGATTTAGCAGGCTGTCCTGATTAAATATACCATTAAAGATAAGTACAATATCCTCTTCGTTTAAAATCCGGTGTATCTCTTTAACGCTTTTGAGGGTTTCGGTTCCTTGTTGAATCGAAGACAAATTATTGCCGGTATTTTGCGAAATTTCTGTATTCAAATAGAAATAAGAATAATTCTCATTCAAGTCAACAAAATCAAATACTAATTTATTTCCTGATTTTCTGGCCATCTCAATTAAACCCAAACCAGCACCCCCTTTATTGGAAATAATGTTATCGTTAAGAACATTTTTATAGTATTGCTTCAATTCTTCTTCGTCCAGACTATTTATCTTATTTAGCTGAGCTGTCAGGTTTGGAATGTTTTTCTTTAGAATTGGATTACCGGTAGTAATGTAATATCTACTATTCACATCCTGAATAATAAATATACCCGTTTCATTTACATAGGCTTCATCTTCAGTTTCCTGATGCCGGGTTATATTCTGTAACCCTTCTACCATAATAGTAAAAACCCTCTTTTTAGTCTTTGAATCTTCCCCTTGCTTATCAAGATTTGATTCCGTTAATGAAAGGATACCATCCGTAATGTTTTGACTAAACACACCGCGATAAATATAACTCAGGTTCTCCTTTTGCATTCCTTCAAATAACCTGAATGCAAAGCTATTTTTTGTTTTCTGACTATTCATCTATTTTGTAATCCCTTTTGGATAAATAAATATAAGGCTTTCTTTCTTATTATCAAATATAATTAATATTCTATTATTCATTAAAAAATGTTCCTGAAAATATTTTTTTGGCGGGACCTTCCAGCCAAATATCAGTATAATTTGCCTCACCAAGAGCGTTAAAATAAACAGTTAGAGAACCCCCTTTTGCCTTTAAATGAATGGGAGATTCCATGTTTTTTAATGCATTCAATGCCAATGCAGATGCTACGGCTCCTGTTCCGCAGGCATAGGTTTCATCTTCAACACCGCGCTCATAAGTATAAATGAGTGGCTGTTTTTGGTTGGCTAAAACAAAATTTACATTGGTACCTTCTTTTTTATACTTTGCATTATTCCGTATTTCTCTTCCTTTTGAACAAACATCAAAGTCCAAGGTATCTTTAAATAAAACCAAATGAGGTGACCCTGTATTCATGAACATTCCCATTTCATGTTTCTCAATATTCGTAACATTGGCCATTTTGAGTGTAATTTTGTCATGATGGTGAAAAATGGCTTCATGAGCTCCATCAGGGGCTTTAAATCGTGTTTTATGTTTTATTAAACCCAAATCGTGGGCAAATGCTACAATGCACCGACCACCATTGCCGCACATGCTTCCAGGCTTTCCATCTGAATTGTAAAAATCCATATAAAAATCAAAACCTTCCAAATCGCGCAAAATAATAAGGCCATCAGCTCCAATTCCAAAGCGTCTATGGCACATTTGTTGAATCTCAGATTCAGTTAGTGAAACATTTAAATTGAAACCATTTATTATAATAAAATCGTTTCCAGTTCCATGATACTTATGAAATGAAATTGAATGAAGCATTCAGATGAAAATATTAATAGGTTAAAATTGTGTTAAAGATAAGAAAAAGTACAACAAAAAAAATTATTATTGCGTTTGTGTAATTGAATTCAATTTACCCTTCTAATTAAATAATTAAAGCGTTAATAATCGTAACAAGGAATCAATAAATTTAAATTTGTACTCAATAAATTAAAATTAAAACGAATTATGAAAAAAATATTAGGATTAACTATTGCAGCCGTCTTAGGAGGAACCGTTACCCTTTTCGGGTACTTGATATTTTTTAATAAAGAGAATATCATCCAAAGTGAACCAATTTCTGCGGTAAGCCAAAAGGTAAGCCAAACGTTACCTCCTTATTCAAGTAACCTCGATTTTACTTATGCCGCTGAGAAAACTGTGCATGCAGTGGTGCATGTAAAGGTTCGAAGCCAATATTCAGAGTATGAAAACCCTTTTTACAATTTTTTATTTGGAAAACCGAATTATCAATCAGAACCTATACCTATTGTATCTGCAGGAAGCGGAGTAATAATCTCAAATGATGGATATATTGTCACAAATAACCATGTAATTGAAGGTGCTGAAATTTTGGAAGTAACATTAAACGATAAACGGACGTTTACAGCAAAAGTTATTGGAGCTGATGGAACGACAGACATTGCATTGTTAAAAATTGATGGATCCAGTTTTCCATATCTTGATTGGGGCAACTCCGATAATTTAAAAGTTGGAGAATGGGTTTTAGCAGTAGGAAATCCATTTAATTTAGCTTCCACTGTTACGGCCGGTATTGTTAGTGCTAAAGCACGCAGCATTAATATTTTAAATAAGAGTGCTGCCATTGAGGCATTCATACAAACCGATGCTGCGGTGAATCCGGGAAATAGCGGTGGAGCTCTTGTTGATACCGATGGTAAATTAATTGGTATAAATACAGCCATAGCAAGTCCTACGGGTTCTTTTTCGGGATATTCATTTGCTGTTCCTCAAAAAATTGCTCAAAAGATAGTCAATGATTTATTAGAATTTGGAGCTGTTCAACGGGCATTCATTGGCGTAAGTATTGCTGATGTTACTTCACCTGTGGCAAAACAAAATGGCATAACAGCTACCAAAGGAGTTTACGTAAGTGATGTTTCGGAAGGTGGAGCTGCCAAAGATGCAGGAATTAAAGGAGGTGATGTGATTCTTAAAATAAAAGATATTCCGGTAAACAGTACTTCAGAGTTACAGGAGCAAATTGGACAATACCGACCAGGTGATCAGATAGAAGTAACCGTTATCAGGTCAGGAAAAGAAAAAACAATGTTGCTTACTTTACGCAATATTGAAGGTAAAACGGATGTTGTAAAAGGTGATGAGACGTTTGAAATACATGGTGCTAAATTTAGAACGCTATCATCATTAGAAGCCTCAAAACTTCGATTGAAAGGGGGAGTACTTATAATTTCCATTTCAGAAGGGAAATTTAAATCGGCAGGAATTAAAGAAGGCTTTATTATAACGTCAGTTAACAGAACGTCGATTTATGATTTGCAGGATTTCCGCCTAATATTTGATAATTTGCAAGGTGGAATATATATTGAAGGCATTTATCCTAATGGTATTTCAGCTTATTATGCATTTGGTATTTAATTTTCGAATATTTTAATTACTTTTGTAACCCTTTTGAATAAAAATCCGTAAAATGCTACGATTTGTAAGAAACAATATCTGAGAGGGAAGGATGAAAAACAAGGTAAATGATATTAAATAACCTGGCTGTCAAGTAGTTTATGGCCAGGTTTTTGTTTTGAGAATAGGGTAAATTAATAAATTGGCAAAAGAAAGAATTTAAAATGAGACAATTAAAAATCACCAAGTCAATCACGAATCGTGAAAGCGCTTCGCTTGATAAGTATTTGCAAGAGATTGGAAAAGAAGAGTTGATTACCGTTGAAGAGGAGGTTGAGTTAGCGCAGCGAATCAGAAAAGGTGATAGGATTGCATTGGAAAAGCTTACCAAAGCCAATCTTCGATTTGTTGTATCTGTGGCAAAACAATACCAAAATCAAGGATTGAGTTTACCTGATTTAATTAATGAAGGAAACTTAGGTTTGATTAAAGCTGCTGAAAAATTTGATGAAACCCGTGGTTTTAAATTTATATCGTATGCGGTGTGGTGGATTAGGCAGTCTATCTTGCAAGCGTTAGCCGAACAATCAAGAATTGTGCGTTTGCCGCTGAATCAAGTGGGTTCATTGAACAAAATTAACAAAGCGTATTCAAAATTTGAACAGGAAAACGAGCGCACCCCTTCGCCAGAAGAATTGGCTGGTGCCCTTGATTTACCTAAAGATAAAGTAATTGACACCTTAAGGGTTTCAGGCCGTCATATTTCGGTAGATGCACCATTTGTTGAAGGTGAAGACAATAGCTTGTTGGATGTGCTTGAAAACAAAGATTCCCCAATTGCCGATACCAAGCTGATGTATGAATCGTTGAGCCGTGAAATAGAGCGTGCCTTAGCTACGTTAACTGAAAGGGAGCGCGATATCATCCGGTTGTTCTTTGGTATTGCTTGTCAGGAAATGACTTTAGAGGAGATAGGCGAAAAATTTGGATTGACCCGAGAGCGTGTCCGCCAAATTAAAGAAAAAGCTATACGTAGGTTACGTCACACATCGAGAAGTAAGTTGTTAAAAACATATTTAGGATAAAAAAAAGCGGCAAATGCCGCTTTTTTCTTTTATTCACTTGGTTTGAAGGAGTTTCTGTAGTTCAAACATTTCATCTCGCAATCGCGCCGCTTCAATAAAATCAAGTTTACCAGCTGCCTGTTCCATTTGCTTTTTGGTTTTTTCAATAGTCTTTAAAAGCGCATCTTTGCTCATGTAGGCAATTATTGGGTCGGCAGCTATATCAATATTTTCCTTTCCACTGTATGCCTTAGGATTCACTTTTTGCTCAAACTCTTTACTTACCATACTACGTTGCGACTTTACAATTGACTGAGGTGTAATATCATTATCTTCATTGTATTTCAATTGCTTTATCCTTCGCCGATTGGTTTCATCAATAGTCCGTTGCATTGAGCCAGTCATTTTATCGGCATACATAATTACTTTTCCATTTACATTCCGTGCAGCCCTGCCAGAGGTTTGTGTCAAAGAACGTTCAGAGCGTAGAAAACCTTCTTTATCAGCATCTAAAATGGCAACAAGCGACACTTCAGGTAAATCTAACCCTTCGCGCAATAGGTTTACTCCAACAAGTACATCGAACAATCCTTTTCGGAGGTTTTCCAGTATTTCAACTCTATCCAAGGTATCTACATCGCTGTGGATGTAATTGCTTTTGATTTTTAATTTAAGCAAATACTTGTTCAGTTCTTCAGCCATCCTTTTTGTCAAAGTAGTAACTAAAATGCGTTCATCTTTCCCTATACGCAGGTTGATCTCTTTAATCAAATCGTCAATCTGGTTCAAACTTGGTCGCACTTCAATAATGGGATCTAATAATCCAGTAGGGCGGATGACTTGCTCGGTAATTATGCCACCGCATTTATCTAACTCATAATCGGCAGGAGTGGCACTTACATAAATTGTTTGTCCGGTAAGCTCGTCAAACTCTTCAAATCGTAAAGGACGATTGTCGAGAGCTGCAGGCAGTCGGAATCCATATTCCACCAAATTTTCCTTTCGGGAACGGTCGCCACCATACATAGCCCTTATCTGTGGAATGGTTACGTGGCTTTCGTCAATGATGGTGATAAAATCGGAAGGAAAATAATCGAGCAGGCAGAAAGGGCGTGTACCTTGATCGCGGCCATCAAAATATCGGGAATAATTTTCAATCCCCGGACAATAACCCAATTCACGAATCATTTCCAAGTCGTAGTTGACCCGTTCATCGATGCGCTTTGCCTCGTAAGGCTTCCCAATACTTTTAAAATATTCTATCTGCTTAACTAAATCATCCTGAATTTGGCGAATTGCCTGTTGAATCCGCGATTGGGTAGTTACGAAAATATTGGCCGGATAAATCAGGGTTTGTTCCATTTTCTCAATGGTGTGGCCATTAACCGGGTCAAAGGAATATATTTCTTCAATTACATCACCCCAGAAAATAACCCGGTAAGCGATATCTCCATAAGCTAAAAAAACATCCACTGTATCGCCTTTTACCCGAAAATTTCCGCGGTTGAATTCCACTTCATTCCTGCTATAAAGGGCATCAACCAGTTTCCGGAGGAATTGGTTTCTACCGGGTTCATCGCCAATTTTAATGGAAATGCTATTCTCATGAAAATCGGCCGGATTCCCGATACCATACAAACAGGAAACCGATGAAACCACAATAACATCGCGCCTTCCGGAAAGAATGGAGGAGGTTGTTCTTAGCCTAAGCTTTTCAATTTCCTGGTTAATACTCAAATCCTTCTCAATATAAGTATTAGTAACTGGGAGGTATGCTTCCGGTTGGTAATAATCGTAATAAGAAACAAAATATTCTACGGCATTATCCGGAAAAAACTCTTTAAACTCAGAATACAACTGAGCTGCCAAGGTTTTGTTATGACTTAAAATCAATGCCGGACGTTTCAGTTGCTGAAGCACGTTGGCAATGGTGAACGTTTTACCCGAACCAGTTACACCCAACAGAGTTTGGCATGGCATCTGTTGATTGATTCCCTGAACAAGCTTTTCAATTGCCTGAGGTTGATCACCTGTGGGTTGAAAAGGGGCTTTTATTATAAGATCCATTTTTTTAGGACTTATTTTTCATAAAACACAGCATAAACCGGATAATGGTCGCTATATCCTCCAAAATACTTGTCGCCACCATAGGTTCTATTGGGTGCTTTATCTCCATTTTTTTGGGTATAATTCAAGAATTCAGGAGTGTGGATGAACCCGGTTTCAGTAAATAACCGAAAACCCTTATTTTGAGGATATAATGAACGGGTAACTATTAAATTGTCTAACATGTTGTATTTCCCTTTGAAATAATAACTGCCCAATCCTTGAAGATGTTTTTCATATAAAATATTCGTCAATAAGCAGGTATCGTTTGGCAAACCAGCGTTTAATGCTTGATGTAAACTTTTGTTAGATGGTTCATCGTTAAAATCGCCCATAATCACAATTTTACTGGTTTTATTGAGTGATACGATGGAATCAACCTGAACTTTTAAAACTTCAGCACATGTTACCCGTTTAACCTCCGAATCGTCTTGACCACCTCTGCGCGAGGACCAGTGGTTAACAAAAATATGAACGGTATCTTTTTTTACTAATCCTTTAACATAAAGAATATCACGGGTACGCCGTTCCTCAGAATTATTAAAATAAACGGGTATGGCTTTATGCAAAATATACTTAAAAGCATCAGGTCGGTATATTAAACCACAATCAATTCCTCTAGCATCAGGGCCTTCGATAAGTAATGGGATGTAATTTGCTTTTTTAAGAATTGGCAGTTTTACTAAATCCTTTAAAACCTGAATATTCTCTAATTCAATCATTCCAACTATTTCGGGCAGTTCTTCCGCATGGATTGAGGCAATTACCTGTGCAATATTCTCTAGTTTTTTATTATATTTTTCAGTATTCCAATTTTTTGCCGATTCCGGTAAAAAATCATCAATTTTGCTGTTAGCAACTGTATCAAATAGGTTTTCAACATTGTAATTCATTACAGTAAAATACTTAGATTTATTCCATTGTAAAGGTTGAGCAACGCTTGTAACAAGAATAAAAAAGAAAGTAATTATTAGAAAACTTTTCATAGTGGATTGATTTAATTAATTCGTTTAGTTTAACTTTTCCATTGTTATAAAAACATTGTATCTTTCCTTAACCAGTGCATGAGAACCAGAATAAAAAATACAATCCTTGACAAAAATAGGATTTTATCCTTCAATCTTTAATTCAGTGAGACTTTAATTTTGTAATGAAAAATTGAATGGTCAAACTGATTCCGAAAGCGATTGATGGTTCTTATGGATTATTCCTTGTTTGCCGGATGGCAGGTTACCCGCTCACTGGTTGCAAAAAAAGAAAATTCAATCATTCTTTAGTTCAATTAACCGAGGATGCGTGGCTACTTTAAAACCAAATAATCCTGTTTTGATTCTATATGAAGCAGAATCGGGTTCAAAAGGAAATTTATCGGTTGAGAAACGCCTGATTTCTGTTTGATTTTCAAAAATATTGTTTTCCAAGTTGACTTCAATTAAGTGGTCAGAATAATATACGTTATAACTTTCAACCTTATATTTTTCATCGGATACATTGAGAACCACAGCAAAATTGAGAACTAATACAAGTGCTGTAAAAACTGGAGCAAGAGCGCAAACTGCGAGCAAAATCTTAAGTTCTTTTCTGACACTATATATTTTAGGAAGCATTCGATGAGGGATAAGGCTAAAAATAATGGCCCAAATAATATAAATCCGGCTTATTTGAATCCAAGAAAGAAGCGTTGGGATTCCAATTATGGCTATAGCTATAATGCCAACAAAGAATAAAATAGCCATCCATTGGATGTGCATTTCCATTTTTTTATTCAAACCAATTATTTGCTCTCTTTTATTTCGTGCTTGTAAGATAAGCCATCGTCGGTATAATTTTTTATATGGGCTCTGTTTGTTCACTAAGTTCATTTTACAACTTAAAGGTAGGCATGATTGATTAAATGTCAACGCCCAAAAGCTACAATTTTGCAATTGTGATGGAAGGTGAGATAGAAGTTAGATAATAGAAGTTAGAAGACCGAAGTCGGAAGTCAGAAGTCAGAAGCATGAAGTTAGAAGTCAGAAGCATGAAGTTAGAAGTCAGAAGCATGAAGTTAGAAACAAGCAACCAATAACCAGAAACCAGTAACCAATTACCTCTAAAATACAATTCTAACATCTTAAATAACTATCCAACCTGTTGATTCAGCAGTATATTCTTAATCGGGCGGAATTCGTTACGAATAGTCATCCATTTATCAGGAAATTCTTCCATTAAATGCAGTACTTTTTTCTGGTGATTTTTAAGGGCATCGGTAATTGCAGGGGCTGAAATGGGCGAGGGGCAAGCATTACCTACATTTTCGCCGGTTAACCGCTGCTTGCTATTTGAAACCAAGCAGGCTGCACTTTCCAATTTGTCGAGCAAATGAATCGTTTTTAAATACCGTTCGTTCACTGAGTGTTGTGTATTGGTGGCTACACTTAGCTTGGGGTTTTCGAATTCAAGTTCCCATGATTTTAAAACAATGGTGGACTGTGGGTTACCGAAATTAAGGTTGATGGCCAATTTTGCTGAGTATTCAATAGCTGCAATCAATTGATCGCTATTCCCCACATAAGAAACAATTTTCTGAATGGCTCCAGCATCAAAATCAAACCGGACGTTGTGCTGAGTTTCTATATCGGCTAAATACTGGCGACACATTGCAACCAAACTTTGTCCGTATAAAAGCTTAATTTTTCCCAATTCGTCGTTGAGTTCTTTATTTTCAACTTGTAAATACTGCATCTTTTGATTCATGGAAATTAACGTCTGGCTATCGGTTAATTTTTGTTGCAAAACCCAATTCAAACTATTAAAAACCAACGATCCAATTATTGATTTTTCATTGGTTGTAAGACTGCTATTACTGTCAGATACTCCAAAACAACTGTTGTTCCGGTTTAGATAAAGAAATAGTAAGTCAGCATGTCCATCCAACGGATTGTTGAATCCAAGGCAAAGAACTATATTTTGTAACTCGTCAAAAATAGTAAGCTGCTTCACTTGATTATTAACAGCTTCAAATGGGAGTTGGCTTACAGACATCCATTGCCACTGGAACTTTTTATTCCGCATTTTCTGAACTTGGACAGGTTCACTTATAAAGAAGTCATTGATAGTTGAGTTTGTCGAATTGTTTTGAAGTTCTTTACATAAGACTTGTTGGCTGGAGCTATCGTAAAATAAGGCAATTGCTTTTTCAATTCCAGGAATTAAAAATACTGAAGTCTCTAAAAGCAAGATGCTTGGTTGTTTTATAAATGAAAAGATTCCAGCCATATTGAATTTTAAGGAATCAAAGTTAAATGAATTGAGTGAATTAAGGAAATATTATTAAGTGTATTTGTGAAACAATTAAGTTTAGCTTAATTTCTAATTAAGTATAAATTTAATCCTTAATTAAGTAAAATTATTGACTTAATTAACTTTTACAAAGCTTTGAAAGAATCTATTTTTGAAAGGCATAAATAGGTAAATATATTTATTGCAATTACAAAACACTTAATAACTTAATAATAGGAGGATGAATTATGGGCTATGTTTTATTAGTGATAACAATGGTTTTATTTGTTGATTATTTATTGACCAACAGAAAAAAACAAATCAGAAAATCGAAACAGGAGCCGTCCGGTATATAAATAGGAGGTACATGTATTAAAATGGAACAATGGGAAGGGATTTCAGGAATACCTTAAATCCGCAGATAAACTACTAATTAATTGTGAGAGAGGGCGTGACTCTCCGTTTTAATATCGTTTTATACATTAATTAAGTCGCGGATAATTAAAAAGTCACACCCTCACTTGCGGATATTGGGAATAGGCAAAAGTAAGATAGCCTTATTACCACAAGTCAAGGGGGGACTAATTAAACAACAATTGTTTCCCATTTTTTTCGTCAAATTGAGTCACCCCGTGACATTCAACGATTTACCAAATGACTTGCGGATTTTAGTGAAATTAAAAAGGGTTGAAATCATAAAATTTCAACCCTTTTCAGCAATTATCTTCTAGGCCTTAATGTCCGACTTTGGCTTTGTCCACCGGAACGTTGGTCATCGCGGGGTTTATTTTCCCGGTATGGCCGGTCCTTGTATCCACCTTCTTTAGGTTCCCGTGAGCCAGTCTTTCTATCACCATAACTTCTGCTGCTTGAACTCCTATCACTATAACTTCTTTCGTTAGAACCTCTGTAACCTGAACCGCTTCTATCTCCGGAACTTCTAGAGCTGGAACTCCGGTCGCCGTAACTCCTATCTTTTCTGTATCCATCTTGTTTTGGAGCCGTACTTTCCGGTTTCGAAAGTTGAACCTCAAGGGTCACTTCACCCAGTTTTGCATTATTCAATGAATTCAAAATCAAGCTTTCGTGCTTGTTATCAACTTCAAAGAATGAAAATTTGCGCAAAATATCAATTTTTCCAATCTCAATATCACGGGTGTTAGTCAAGTCATTGATAATGCCTATTAAACTAGCAGCATTCAAATTTTCTTTGGTACCCATGTTGATAAAGAACCTACTAAACCCGCCTCTCGATTGACGTTTTTCGCCAGCTTCCCTAAAGGATACTCCATCTTTAACCACATTCAAATCTTCAGCATTTTTGTAATATTCCAGATAATGGTTGAATTCAACTGAAACAAAACGCTTGATGAGTTCAGTCCTATCCAGGTTTTCCAGTTTCTTTAGGATTACAGGTAGGAATGAGTTGATTTGTGAATCATCCACAACCACTTGCTCCATGGTATCAATCAGTTTTAAAAGCCTTTTTTCGCAAATCTCGCGGCCACCGGGTATCAATTTGTGTTCAAACTTTTTGCCTACCAACCGCTCCAGGTCTTTTATTTTACGGCTTTCACGAGAGTGAATAATGGTTATAGAAACACCGCTTTTTCCAGCTCTACCGGTTCTACCGCTGCGATGTATATAAACCTCTAAATCATCAGGCATGTTGTAGTTGATAATATGGGTCAAATCGGTTACATCGAGTCCGCGGGCTGCCACGTCGGTAGCAATAAGGAGCTGAAGACTTCCGTTTCGGAACCGTTGCATCACGTAATCGCGTTGCGATTGCGAAAGATCGCCATGCAGAGCATCGGCATTGTATCCATCCTGGATTAAATGATCGGCTACTTCTTTGGTTTCCATGCGGGTACGGCAAAAAACGATACCATAAATATTTGGGTTAATGTCAGCTAACCTTTTCAAAACCTGGTAGCGATCTGATGCTTTGGCCATATAATAATGGTGTTGCACATTATCAGCACCTGAATTCTTCTTCCCGACTGATATTTCTTCGGGTTTATTCATATAGTTATTGGCAATTTGCCGAACACCCTGAGGCATAGTGGCAGAAAAAAGCAGCGTCTGTTTGGTATCGGGGGTCAGAGCCAATATTCCATCCAATTCATCCTTAAAGCCCATATTCAGCATTTCGTCGGCCTCATCAAGAACCATCCATTGAATACTGTTCACTTTTAAGACCTTGCGGTTGATTAAATCCAGCGTTCTACCGGGAGTACCTACAACCACTTGTGCACCGTCGCGCAGCGATTTCATTTGGGGAACAATACTTGCCCCGCCATACACCGCTAAAACCGAAAGGCCTTTGGTGTATTTTGAATACTTTTCGAAATCGCTGGTGATTTGCAAACAGAGTTCCCTTGTAGGGCAAAGTATCAATGCCTGAGTACTTTTGCTGTTTGTATCAATTTGCTGAATAATTGGCAAGCCAAAACCAGCGGTTTTTCCTGTACCAGTTTGCGCCAAAGCGATTAAATCGGTTCCGGAACTTAAGATGGCAGGGATTGTTTTTTCTTGAATTGGTGTAGGATTTACGAAACCCAATTCATCGATGGCCTTGTAAATCTCAGGTGAGAGGCCCATTTCATTAAATGTAGTCATTATTTATTATATGTTCCGTCCAAAAAACCATTCTACTTTCAGCACGGAGGTTTAAATTAACTTAAGTGCTGAAAGGACAAAATTAGACGGCCACGCAGCCAAGAATAACCTGAAATGAATCCTTATAACACTTTGTTTTTCTTACCCTGAAAAACAGCATGCAAAGGTAATTTTATTATTTGATTTACAATGAGTTTACTTATAAAAAGTTTAATTAACGGTTATTTCTACAGTTTTGATAATGCAGGATAGTGTAAAATGCGGATAGATATGGATAAAAGTGAAAAAAAGTAACCTATCAAAAAAAAAATAATTGAGAAAAATAACAGATTTAAATATAGAAATAGTTACATATTAACTATATTTAAAACCGATTCTAGTGACTTTAACTAAAGAAATATTTTAAAATGTTAGTATTTAGTTTTAATAATTTAAATACTGATTCATTAAATGATAATTAATTTTCATTTAATACGTTTTTAGTTATTTTCGCTGAAAATATGATATTTATCATTCTTTTTGAGATGATTGAAATTTTCGAAAAATACTGTTCTGAAAACAATTATTAATAAATATATCTTTTAAATAATTACTTAAAAAATAAAATTTATGCTTTTGATTTGAATATTATTGAAAAATTCTACTCTGATTATGCTAATAAAGTAATTCAAACAAGGAAATTGCTTGGAAGGCCTTTAACGTTGAGTGAAAAAATTTTATATGCACATCTAAACCCTGAAGCCGAACACAAACAATTTGAACGGGGTAAAGAATATGTATTATTCAATCCTGATAGGGTAGCGATGCAAGATGCCACTGCTCAAATGGCCTTGTTGCAGTTCATGAATGCCGGTAAAAGCCGAACCGAAGTACCGAGTACTGTTCATTGCGATCACTTGATACAAGCTGATTTAGGGGCATCTGAAGATTTATCGGAAGCACTCAAACAGAACAACGAAGTATATGATTTTTTGACCACAGTTTCGGCAAAATACGGCATTGGATTCTGGAAACCGGGAGCCGGTATCATTCATCAGGTAATATTGGAAAACTATGCTTTCCCTGGTGGAATGATGATTGGCACCGACTCGCATACCGTAAATGCCGGTGGTTTAGGAATGATAGCTATAGGTGTTGGTGGGGCGGATGCTGTTGATGTAATGGTTGGAATGCCATGGGAACTAAAAATGCCAAAACTTATTGGAATAAAGCTTACCGGTAAACTCAACGGATGGGCATCAGCCAAAGATATTATTTTAAAAGTAGCCGGATTACTCACTGTAAAAGGTGGAACTGGCTATATTGTTGAATATTTTGGAGAAGGAGCTGATTCCTTATCAGCTACTGGTAAAGGTACCATTTGCAACATGGGTGCTGAAATAGGAGCCACCACTTCGATATTCGCTTATGATGATAAAATGTCGGTTTATTTGAAAACTACCGGAAGGAAAGAAGTGGCCAAGCTTGCCGATGCGCTTAAAATGGAACTTAGAGCAGATATAGAGGTAATGGAAAACCCAGAAAAGTATTATGATTCGTTGTTGGAAATTGATCTTTCAACATTAGAGCCCTATATTAATGGACCATTTACTCCCGATTTAGCTACTCCACTTTCAGAATTTGCCACTTTTATTAAGAAGAATAACTATCCCGAAGCAATGGAGGTTGGGTTGATAGGTTCGTGTACCAACTCCTCGTACGAAGATATGACACGTGCCGCTTCCGTGGCCAGACAAGCGAGTGAAAAACAATTGGAAGTGAAAGCTGAATTTATTGTAACCCCGGGTTCGGAGCTAATACGTTATACCACGGAACGTGACGGCCTGTTGAACGATTTCAAATCGATTGGCGGTTTGATAATGGCCAATGCCTGCGGGCCTTGTATTGGACAGTGGACCCGTCATACCGATGATCCTGAACGCAGAAACAGCATTGTTACTTCATTCAACCGAAATTTTTCAAAACGGAACGATGGAAATGCCAATACTCACAGTTTTGTAGCATCGCCTGAACTAGTTACCGCCTTTGCCATTGCTGGTTCATTGACTTTTAATCCCGTTAAGGATACGTTGATAAATAAAAAAGGAGAGAAAGTTAAATTGGCTGAACCTAATGGTGAAGAATTGCCTATTAAAGGGTTTGATGTAAAAGACCCTGGTTATTTGGCTCCACCAGAAGATAGTAAATTAGTAACTATAAAAGTAGATGCTTGCAGCGAACGGTTGCAATTGCTTGAACCATTTGAAGAATGGGATGGAAAAGACTTTTCGGGTTTAAAGCTTTTAATTAAAGCCAAAGGGAAATGTACTACTGATCATATAAGTATGGCTGGACCATGGCTCAAATATAGAGGACACCTCGATAATATTTCAAATAATATGCTAATTGGTGCTGTAAATGCTTTTACCGATAAAACGAATAGTGTTTTGGATGTAACAACCGGCGAATACATGAAAGTTCCCGATTTAGCACGATTTATTAAAGCGTCAGGGGGAAGTACTTTAGTGATAGGAGATGAAAACTATGGTGAAGGTTCATCGCGCGAACATGCTGCCATGGAACCGAGAAATCTTGGTGTTAAAGCAGTTTTGGTTAAATCCTTTGCCCGAATTCATGAAACAAACTTGAAAAAACAAGGTATGTTGGCTATTACCTTTGATAATAAAGAGGATTATCAAAAAATTAGAGAAAATGATTCCTTTGATATTATTGGACTTACCCAATTTGCTCCTAATAAACAGCTAACATTAAAAATTAAACACAGCGATGGCACTTTTGAAAACATTTTATTGAACCATACATACAATCAAGCCCAAATTGAATGGTTCAAAGCCGGTAGTGCATTAAACGTAATTAAAAAACAGAATAAATAAAAGAGTATGACAGCAGAAAAGATAACTATTAAAAATGGTAAACTAAATGTCCCAAATCATCCAATTATCCCGTTCATTGAAGGGGATGGCACCGGAGCCGATATTTGGGCGGCATCAGTAAGAGTATTGGATGCCGCAGTTGAAAAAGCATATAAGGGTACCAAAAAAATTGAATGGAAAGAAGTATTAGCCGGTGAAAAAGCATTTAATGCAACCGGTGAATGGTTGCCCAATGAAACACTTGACGCGATTAAAGAATATCTAGTTGCCATAAAAGGGCCTTTAACCACTCCCATTGGAGGAGGTATCCGATCGTTAAATGTGGCGTTACGACAAGTACTTGATTTATATACTTGTTTGCGTCCGGTTCGGTATTTTGCGGGAGTTCCATCGCCCGTAAAGGATCCAACCACTACGGATATGGTAATCTTCCGCGAAAACACCGAAGACATTTATGCCGGTATTGAATGGATGAATGGTACCACCGAAGTTGAAAAAGTGAGGAAATTTTTAATTGAGGAAATGGGCGTTAAAAAAATCCGTTTCCCGGAATCATCCTCCATTGGGATTAAACCAGTTTCAAAAGAAGGTACGGAGCGTTTGGTAAGGGCTGCCATTCAATATGCCTTGGATAACAAAAAACCGTCGGTAACCTTGGTACACAAGGGCAATATCATGAAATTTACTGAAGGTGCATTCCGCGATTACGGGTATCAATTAGCAAAATCGGAATTTGGAGCTAAGGATTTCGAAGGAGGGTCCTACCAAATTATTGAAAAAGATGGTCATCAGATAATTATTAAAGATGTAATTGCAGATGCTTTCCTGCAGCAGATTTTGACCCGTCCGGCTGAATATTCCGTGATTGCGACTTTGAATTTGAATGGCGATTATATTTCGGATGCCTTAGCCGCCATTGTTGGTGGAATTGGAATTGCTCCGGGTGCAAACATTAATTACATAACCGGACATGCTATATTTGAAGCCACACATGGCACAGCTCCCAAATATGCAAATCAGGACAAAGTTAATCCGGGTTCGGTTATTCTATCCGGTGTTATGATGTTTGAGTATTTGGGTTGGCAAGAAGCAGCTGATTTGATTGTAAAATCGTTAGAGAAAACCATCCTTAAAAAGACGGTTACCTACGATTTTCACCGCCAAATGGAAGGAGCCACCTTGCTGAAGTGCAGTGAATTTGGAACGGCTCTAATTAATAATTTATAACACGTTGTTCATAAGTAAAATAACAATATACCTATAAGAGAACAGAAAAAATAGTTATTCACTTGAAAAAAATGTATTATGTCACTACTAAAAGATAGATTAGCAGAAAAGATTGAAGAGCACCGCCCGAGAACGGCAAAGCTTTTAAGGAACATTCCGAAGTGAAAATTGGAGAGGTAAATATTGGTCAGGCAATTGGAGGAGGCCGTGATGTAAAAATGTTAGTGACCGACATTTCCTATCTTGATCCTATGGAAGGAATTCGGTTTCGTGGTTTTACAATACCCGAAGTATTGCAGAAATTGCCAAAAGATGCTGGGAATGAATACCCAAGCATCGAATCTTTTTGGTGGTTATTAATTAGTGGTGAAATACCAACCCAGGAAGAGGCTTTAGCTGTAAGAAATGAATTCAATACAAAAAAGATTATTCCACAGTACGTAATTGATTTGCTTCGTCGTATTCCAAGAGATACGCATCCAATGACTATGTTTTCGATAGCTATTTTAGCCATGCAGCGTGAGTCAAAATTTTCTAGGGAATATTCCCATGGAATGAGCAAACACGACTATTGGAAGCCAATGTATGACGATGCCGTTGAAATTATGGCAAAATTACCATCCATAGCTGCTTATATTTATCGGATGAAATACCGCAACGATACCTTAATTGCACCCAATTATACCGTTGATATAGGAGCCAACTTTGCTCACATGATGGGAATTGAAAAGCCTTATGATGATGTAGCCCGTTTGTATTTCATCCTACATTCCGACCATGAATCGGGAAATGCCTCTGCCTATGCGACTCACTTAGTTGCTTCCACCTTATCGGATGCCTATTATTCGCTATCAGCTGGATTAAATGCACTAGCAGGGCCGTTGCACGGTTTAGCTACCCAAGAAGTATTACGCTGGTTAAACGATGTTATCAATAAATTGGATGGCGTAGAACCTACCGAGGAATTAATGAAAAAATTTGTTTGGGATACATTAAAAAGCGGAAAAGTAATCCCCGGATTTGGACATGCCGTACTTCGGAAAACTGATCCCCGGTATGATGCTTTCCGGGAATTCAGTTTGAAATATTTGCCAAACGATCAGATTTTCAAATACACCAACATGCTATTCAATGTAGTACCTCCAATTTTGGAGGAACACGGCAAAGCTAAAAATGTATGGCCAAACGTAGATGCCCAATCAGGTGTTTTACAATGGCATTATGGAATCAAAGAGTATGATTTTTATACTGTTCTTTTTGGAGTAGGACGTGCATTAGGTGTTTTGTCTAATATTATTTGGGACCGGGCTCTATATTATCCTTTAGAGAGACCAAAATCGGTTACCACGGCCATGTTGGAAGAAATAGCAAAGAAAAGCATCATTTAATTTCAGAAATCATTAAAAGCTTATCAGGTAACTCTGGTAAGCTTTTTTTTTGAACCGGCCAATTTGGGCTGTCCCATAATAAAGAAATAGCTTTAAAGAGTTTCAATTTTAAATACCCATTTTCGGCGCATGAATTCAACAAAATTTCAATTAAACGGAAGTGCTTGCGCCGATTTTATTCCGCAAATTCTCTTACCCCGGCTTATGCTTCGACAGGCTCAGCAACCAGCCGGGGCTATTCATCTTAAATCCCGATCAGGATTTTATCTTAATGAAAGAAATGCACTTAAATATGATCAGTAAAAAGGAACGATTTGAAAAGGTGATAGCTTGGTTTCAGCAAAACAGGCCCATTGCAGAAACCGAACTGCATTATGCATCCCCTTATGAATTACTGGTTTCCGTAATTTTGTCGGCTCAATGCACCGATAAAAGGGTGAATTTGATAACACCCGTTTTGTTCAGCAAGTATCCCGATGTATATGCCATGGCTATGGCACCGGTTGACGATATTTTTGATTTAATCCGCTCTTGTACTTATCCGAACAACAAGGCAAAGCACCTTTCGGGGATGGCACAAATGCTGGTAAACGATTTCAACGGAACGGTTCCGAGCGATATAGAAATGTTGCAAAAGCTTCCCGGGGTTGGACGGAAAACGGCCAATGTTATTGCATCCGTTGTGTTTGATAAACCTGCATTAGCGGTTGATACGCATGTATTCCGGGTTGCCGCCCGTATTGGATTGTCAACCAATGCAAAGAATCCGCTGGAAACAGAAAAACAATTAGTCCGGTACTTTCCCGAATCGTTGCTTTCCATTGCACACCACCGGCTTATTTTACATGGAAGGTATGTTTGCGTGGCCCGGAAACCGAAGTGCCATGAATGCGGGCTCTGCAGTTGGTGCCGGTATTATTCTAAAAAGGGGAATTTTGCTCAAAGCGGGAAATGAGGGGTGTTGCTTTATGCGGTGTAGATTAGTGCTTTCTGTTATTTATTTAGGATTCCTTGAATGGTCATTAATAAAAAATCGAGGCTTTTACTATAATCAAGAAAGTCATATTCTAATCCAAGTTTTTTAATATTTGCATAATAATTAATCAGATTTTTATAATAATTCTTTTCTAACTGAACTGAGGTCGCCTTTTGTCCAATTTTTTCAATTAAAAACCATTTTTCAATCAATCTTGCTGTTCGACCATTTCCATCTTGAAATGGATGAATTTTTACAAAAACCAAATGTATTAGGGAAGCATAATAAAAAACCTCAAATGGGTTTAGGTCTTTTTTCAATAATAAGTTTATATCATGGAATAATTTCTCCAATTCATTTTTCACAATATCAGGACTTGAAGCAACATATTCAATCCTATCATCACTGTTTATTACAAACATTAAATTTGTTCTAACTATTCCCAGCTGACTTTTGGGTAAAAGCTTTGAACTTAGAATAGCATGTGCTTTTTGAACATTTTCTAAACATAAATTCTGATTGTCAATAAAATCATATGCTGCATATAAATCATCTGCCTTACGAGTATAATCAGGTTTAAATTTAACCTTTAAAAATTTATGTTTAAAATAACTATCAAAGTCAATATCCTCTCCTTCTATTTTTGATGAATAAACTGATGAAACTGATTTGTAAAATTGGAAATAATCAACTGGTAATTCAATCTTTTCCACCTTATCCAGTTGGGATAAAGGCGACTCACCTACAATTTTTGTGTATGCTGAAAGCAATTCTGATGTAAGTATTTTAAATTTCATTCTTCAATCTTTATAGCAAAGATAACCTTTTATTTGCAGAGATTAATTTTTAAGGATTGACGGTTGAATGGTTCACTCTTAGCATTACCCACATCATCTTATAAACTCATTTCGCCAATACCTCCAACTGTTCAATTTCGTTTATTAGCAATTCGGCATTCCTGGCATTATTAAAATGCCTTGAAAGCACCTCTTTCCTAACAATCAAATCCTTATCTTCGAAAGGCAGCGAACGGATTTTATTTGCCTTTTCAATGAATTCTTTTGGGGTATTGGCAATATGGCAAAGCTGCTCCAAACCAGTACCATTGACCATTGCAGAATTCACTAAGCAATGACGACCTTCAAACAACGAAGTTATGAGCTTGAGTTTTATACCGGTTGGTTGAAAAGTTGACAAAATGTGGATGTGGGCATCAGCCAACAGCGTGTTCATTTCTTTGTGTGTAGGATTGGCCACTACCGAAAAGTGCTTTGAATCTTTTAAAGTTTTGAGGATTTCATCCGATGGGTTTCTTCCTGCAAAAATCAAATTCAAATTTTCATTTTTAAAGGTGCGCATTAGGAATAAAACCGCTTCAATGTTTTCGCGAACCGACAAATCGCCATGATAAAGCGCAAAATTACTGGAACCAATAGAACATTTTACCTCGGTATTTGGGTGGAACGGAGGCAAATAAAAAGTTTTTCCATATTTTGAGGCAAAATAGCGGGTGTCATTGGGCGATATAGAAGCAATAGCCGTAGCCTGTATTAAAATGGACTCATATTTTTGAAGTCGGTGAGCTTCGGTTTGATAGTAAAACTTTTTAACTAGTGATTTTTCATGAACTGCCAAAAGCCGATAATAATCGTGTTCAATGTTGTGGGTTCTGACTATCTTAATCCGCTGTTGAAGTGAAGGATGGTTCAGGTAATAGGTTGTATGCAGACCTTCAAAGAGTATCGGAAAATCATTAGTTTTAAGGCTTTCCAATAGTTCAACATCACATCGTGAATTGACAATGTAAGGTTTTTTACTAAACGACCTGCTTATTGATGTTTTCCGAGGGTAATACCTAACCGATGCTGTAATTCGTTCCAGTTCCGGTTGTGGCCCTCTTCCATAATCAAAAAAATGAAGGTGTACCCGAATGCCGGCATCGGATAATGCTTTTATTTTGTAAAAAATATCGATAACCCCGCCATAATTGGCCGGAAAAGGAACATTCAAACTAATGACATTGATTTCCAATGTATTTTTTATTTGTTATAAAGCAAAGATAAACAAATAGTTGAAACGTGCATCCTAAATGATTGATTTTGGTTAATTCCTTTTTTGAGGTGCTGCACATATCTATCTTCTTTCCAAATATTTCCCATATCCAATTTCAGGATTGCTATCTTGTGCAAATGCTCGATAAGAATGGTGCGGTGGCCTGACAAAACTGCGGGTGGGCGGAACCATTGTTTTGTCTAGTCCCGAGGCCTCGGGGTTGTTACTTTTTCATCATGGAAAAAGTAAGGAATAATTATTTAGATTACATTCAAGCCACAAATTTAACTTTCACTGAAATTAAACTTGGGCACAACTAATATTTTTTTCTTTGTTCTTTTATTTATATGTACTTTATTTTAATAGTATTCATGAAGGTTTCACTGCGTTCCTAGATGAAAAGAACCAACTTAGCCAAAGGCGTTTTTACGAACACCAAAAAATATTATAATTGTAAGTAACAATCACCACGATTTTCGAATTTAACGCTTTATACCCACAAGCCCACCTGCTTAGCTATAAAACGCTTAATTATCTTCGCTTAGCCATTGGGGTCCGCACCATATCGCGGGGAGTCCTCACACACGGCGATCGATATTTTTCAATTTCAGAAAATAATGAAAATTTGCAATTTAAATATCCAACACCTCAAAATTTACTTTAATAAAAATAAACATTGTGAGAAAATAGAAAAATTTCGTTAAACAAAAAAAAACTAAAAACGTTTCATAAGCGCTAATTGATTTGTATATAAAAAAAATATAATAATGGCAAGATTTGAGTTAAAAATGCCCAAGCTTGGTGAAAGCGTACAGGAAGCCACTATTACCAAATGGATGGTTGGTGTGGGAAATAACGTTGAAGAGGATGATAATTTACTGGAAATTGCCACCGATAAGGTAGATTCTGAGCTGCCATCGCCTGTTGAAGGCAAAATAATTGAAATCCGTTATCCCGTGAATTCTTTAGTTCCGGTTGGTGAAGTAATTGCAATTATTGAAACGAATGAAGGAGATAACAGTAACCCAGAACCGGAAAAAAAAGGCACCGACAATTTGCCTGTGGCTCCAGCTAGTGAAACTAAAACCGTTAATCTGGTAAATTCTTTGGATGCTCTGAATAATGAAACCGGTAAATTTTTCTCACCTCTGGTAAAAAACATTGCCCAAAAGGAAAACCTTACTTTAGAGGAATTGACAAGTATCAGCGGAAGCGGAAGAGAAGGAAGAGTATCAAAAAATGATATTTTGGGTTATTTGCAAAACAGGGGCTCAAAAAAAATTACAAATGCGAACGAAAAAAGTAATTTGAGTTCAGCTCCTATTTCTGAAAAGCCATTGGTAGCGATTAACATTTTGCCTGGCGATGAAATAATAGAGATGGATCGCATGCGGAAACTCATTGCTCAGTATATGGTGAATAGTGTGCGGGTTTCGCCCCATGTTACTACAATGGTTGAAGTGGATATGACTAACGTGGTGTTATGGCGAAATAGAGTGAAAGATTCGTTTGAAAAACGCGAAAAAACCAAACTTACTTTTATGCCCATTTTCGCAGAAGCAGTAGCCAAAGCATTGCGCGATTATCCGATGGTAAATTCACAAGTTGATGGTGAACGGATTGTGCTTAAAAAAGCAATCAATGTGGGTTTGGCAGTGGCATTGCCATCAGGAAATTTAATTGTTCCGGTAATTAAAAACACCGATAAATTGAATTTGAGTGGTTTAGCTAGTGAAATAAACCGAATGGCAGAAGCCGCCAGAAACAATAAGCTTACTCCCGATGAAATAAGCGGTGGCACGTTTACCATAACCAATTTTGGTTCCTTTAAGAATGTAATGGGAACTCCCATTATTAATCAACCCGAAGTAGCCATTTTAGCAACCGGAAGTATTGAAAAGAAACCAGCAGTTATAGAAGCTCCTACTGGCGATATGATTGCTATCCGGCATAAAATGTTCCTATCCTTGTCCTACGATCATAGGGTAGTTGATGGAATGCTTGGAGGTATGTTTTTGCGCAAAATTGCCGATTATCTGGAAGCATTTGATACCAAACGGGAAGCTTAACTGGACATAATTCAAAATAAAAAGTCAAAAAAAAAAAGTATAACACTTAAAAGTCAAATATAATGTCAGGAAACAATAAGTATCATATAAAAAAAACAGATAAAGAAACTTTGCGTAAATGGTTTCATTTAATGACACTGGGGCGGGCAATTGATAATAAAGCACCTAATTATTTAAAACAGGCCATTGGTTGGTCGTATCATGCACCTTTTGCTGGCCATGATGGAATTCAGCTGGCTATTGGTCAGATATTTAACAAAGAAACCGATCATCTTTTTCCTTATTACCGCGATATGTTGACCGCTATTTCGGATGGTTTAACAGCTACCGAGACCATCCTGAATGGAATATCGAAAGCCACCGATGTGGCTGGTGGAGGCCGGCACATGAGCAATCACTTTGCAAAACCGGAATGGAATATACACAATGTATCGTCGAGCACCGGAAACCATACTTTACATGCTGTGGGCGTTGCCCGCGGTATGAAAAAATACAACCATAAAGGAATCAGCATCAGTTCTCAAGGTGAATCTTCGGTATCGGAAGGGTATGTTTATGAAGCCATTAACGGGGCATCAACCGAAAAACTTCCTGTACTTTTTGTATTTCAGGATAACGGTTACGGTATTTCGGTTCCAAAAAAGGATCAAACTGCTAACCGGAAAGTGGCTAATAATTTTACCGGGATGAAAAACCTGAAAATTTATCATTGCAATGGCAAAGATGTGTTTGATTCGATGAATACAATGGAAGAGGCAAAACAATGGATTTTGGATAACCAGATGCCGGCTATTGTTCAGGCTAATTGTGTGCGGATGCATTCACATTCTAATTCCGACCGGCATGAATTGTACCGCGATGAAGAGGAGCGTAATTATGTTCAGGATTACGACCCATTGGCAAAATATCGCAGGTTGTTGATTCGATATGAACGATTCACGGAACAGGAATTGGTTGAAATTGAAAGTCAGGTTAAAGAAGAAGTAAAAAAAGCCCACAAAGAGGCTATGGCTGCTCCGGATCCGGATCCAGCCACTATTTTTGATTTTGTTTCCCCGGCTCCTTATTCTGCTGATAAATATCCGGATGGTTTGGATGATTACCAAGGAGAAAACAAGAAGCTAATTGAAGGAATTAATGAAACCATGAAAGCAGAATTTCGGTTGAATCCCGATACCTTTTTATGGGGACAAGATATTGCCAATAAAGAAAAGGGCGGAATTTTTAATGTGTCGAAAGGGATGCAGCAGGAATTTGGAATAGAGCGGATTTTTAATGCACCCATTGCTGAAGATTTTATCACGGGGACTGCCAATGGTATGAGCCGCTTCAGCGATAAAATAAGGATTGTTGTGGAAGGTGCCGAGTTTGCCGACTATTTTTGGCCTGCCATGGAACAATATGTTGATTCAAGCCATGATTACTGGCGCTCGAATGGACAATTTACCCCAAATGTGACTATCCGTTTGGCATCGGGTGGATATATTGGGGGCGGTTTATACCATTCGCAAAATATTGAAGGGGCGCTGGCATCAATTCCCGGAGTTCGTATCGTTTATCCATCGTATGCCGATGATGCTGCCGGATTGATGCGCAGCAGTTTACGTTCGCGAGGAATGACGTTGTTTTTGGAACCTAAAGCTTTGTATAACGATCCTATTTCCTCTGCTGCCTTTCCAGATGATTATGAAGTACCCTTTGGAAAAGCACGCATCCGTAAACAGGGAACTGACTTAACCATTGTAACTTATGGCAATACCACCCACATGTGTATGGAGGTGGCAAAGAAATTGGAAGAAGAGAAAGGAATTCACGCAGAAGTAATTGACTTGCGTTCAATAGTTCCGCTTGATGTGGAAACTATACTTGAATCGGTTAAGAAAACCGGAAAAGTACTGGTAGTGCATGAAGACAAAGTTTTTGGAGGTTTTGGTGGCGAAGTGGCTGCAATTATTACCGAAAAAGCTTTTGAATGGCTAGATGGTCCGGTTAAAAGGGTTGGTTCCACATTTACCCCTGTAGGTTTTAACCGCATTCTTGAAAAAGCCATTTTACCCAATGCGGATAAAATATATGCAGCAGCAACCGATTTAATTGAATATTAATTCAAGGAGTTTGTTTCTCTTTTTTACAAAACAAAAACACATTTTTATTGTTAAATTTTTGAACGATTAATTTTAAAATGAAAAAGTTAGCATTATTATACAGTTTCAATACTCAAAAAACATCCAGAGCAGCTAAATTAATTCAGGAAGAATTTGGTGGTGTGCTGGAAGAAGTAAATGTAGAAGAAATTAATGTAAAGAAATTTATGGCTTTCGAAAAATACATTTTAGGAGTACCAACCTGGTTTGATGGAGAATTACCCAATTATTGGGATGAGTTTTTACCTGATTTAGAAGAGTTAGATTTGAATGGTAAAACCTTTGCCTTATATGGAGCCGGAGACCAGAAGGGGTATCCCGAAAATTATGTGGATGCGATTGGATTATTGGCAAATTTAATTGAAGAAAGAGGAGGTAAATTGATTGGCTTCGTTTCCACTGATGGTTATGAATTTGAAAGTAGTAAAGCCGTGCGTGGTAAAAATTTTTGCGGATTGGCTCTCGATTTTGAGAATCAGGCACGTTTGGTAAAACCAAGAATAGCTAAATGGGTGGAACAATTGAAGAAGGAGTTTGTCAATTAACAATTAGCAATTAACAATTAGCAATTAACAATTTGCAATTTAACACTTTAGCAATTTAGCAATTCAACCAAATAATAATCTGACAATCGAATAAAGAGTGTAAAAACTATATCATATTAACCAAAACAAACGGAGGACAAGTTATGGCAAACCTAAAGACCACTTACATGGGGATTGGACTAAAAAACCCGATTATCGTTGGGGCAAACAATCTCATTACCGATTTAAAAAATGCCAAAGCTATTGAAGAAGCGGGTGCAGCGGCAATTGTTTACAAATCGTTGTTCGAGGAGCAGATCCAGTTGGAAAGTTATGAAATGGACATGCAAATGGAAGCCTACAATGAACGGAATGCCGAAATGACCACACTATTCCCTGAAATGGACCATGCCGGGCCCAAAGAGTTTTTAATGAACCTAAAAAAAATAAAACAAGGTCTTAGCATCCCTGTTTTTGGCAGTTTGAATTGTGTAAACCGCGAAACATGGGTAGTTTGGGCCAAAGAAATTGAACAAACGGGTGTTGATGGCCTTGAACTCAATTTTTATCACGTGCCATACGATTTTAACATGGAGGAAGGGGTTATTATTGAAGAGCAAATCAGCATTGCCAAAGAAGTTGTGAAGGCGTTGAAAATTCCTGTTGCTGTGAAATTGAGTCCCTTTTATACCAATCCTTTGAATTTTATTCACAGACTTGATGCCGTTGGAGTTAAGGCCGTTGTAATGTTCAACAGCTTGTTCCAGCCCGATATTGATACCAAAAACCTGAAACTGGTTTTCAAATACAAATTCAGCCACGAAGAGGATAACCGACTGCCTTTGCGCTATACCGGTTTGGCTTATGGCCATTTAAAAGCCAATATTTGCACCAGCCGCGGCATATTTACCGGAACCGATGTAACCAAGATGATTTTAGCCGGGGCCGATTCCATTCAAATGGTAAGTGACATTTATAAGAATGGTTTTGGGGCAATAACAAAAGCCTTGGAAGAATTGGAAGGATGGATGAAAGAGAAAAACTTTAAAACACTCTCCGAATTCCGTGGTAAAATATCAAAATCGAATATCCGTAGTCCATTTGCCTATCGAAGAGCTCAGTATATTGACATTCTTTTGCATTCCGATGATGTGTTAAAAGAACATTCGTTACACTAATTTTAAATTATTAAAAATAGTAAAGCCGCGGGTTTAAAATCGAGGCTACTGAAAAAGTCCCAAGTGTCAGAATGTTAATA
>Ga0172379_10000469_pt1 | contig 100929 bp, 110 predicted proteins | sample GrowelOW334metaG_FD_119756 | JGI IMG/M metagenome (GOLD analysis project Ga0172379, IMG submission 119756) | Groundwater microbial communities from an aquifer near a municipal landfill in Southern Ontario, Canada - Groundwater well OW334 metaG | ecosystem: Environmental > Aquatic > Deep...
AGAACCAGTACAACTGGCAGTATAGGTTGTAGTTGTAGTCAAAGCTCCAGTGCTTCGCGTACCGCTAGTGCCTGTCCATCCCGAAGGAGAAATAGTGCAAGATGTGGCGTTGGTTGATGACCAGATAATACTATCATTAGTATTATACGGCCATGAACAACTATCTTTTACATACGATCCTTCTTTACACTGAATATCTACTGTTGGGCTAGGCGGATTGACTGTCACAATTACGGAATCGGAAATGCTGCCTCCAAGACCTGAACAATTTACTGTAAATGTGGTGGTGCTGGTCAAATTACCAGTACGTTCTTGTCCGCTTGTCCCTGACCAGCTTGGAGGAGAAACAGTGCAGGAAGTAGCGTTGGTTGATGACCATTTTATATAATCATTACTTCCATAATTCCAAGTACAAGCCCCGGCCCAACTGGACCCTTGTTTACATTGGATGTTTGCTGTTGGTGCAGGAGGAGCGGTAACATTTACATTTATAGTTTTATATATCCGAGCCCACGACCTATCAGACTTGGGACCATAAGCGGAAAATTCAAACTTATAAGTTCCTGGCCCACGCGTGCCATTCGCGGAATAATTAACCGAGGCATCAAAGCCTCCTGTCATATTCCCTGCAAAAGTACCAAGACGATACTCCGAATTATCCGGATGGATTACCCAGATCTGGACATCTTTCCCATAGCTTCCTGAAGTGGATAGAGTGATTTCTTGGTTATAACCAATTGAAGAGGCAGAAGAGCTGGCGGTATCTAGAGTCGTATGTCTTCCATATCCATATGCGGCATGACGATGCCAATGAAGATTACCTGGTTCTCCATCCACCCGAACATTCATCGTTAGATAATTGTAAGGAGTCCCGTCATTATTTAAATCGATATGACGCTCTTGTGCTTCACGATAACTAACATCCCAACAAGCTCCTGTCCAATGCTCCCCTGTAGTATTAATACACACTGATACTCCTGCCTGCTGATTCCCAGAAGGATCTATGCCCGTAGGTGCTGAATCAAGACTATAAAGCTGACCTATGTCAATACGTCCGGTAGCTTTACAATCTTGCGGAGTATTTATAGAAGAACAATATACAGATATATTTGTTCGATCGGTTGGTGAATAATCATTATTAATTTCTATGCCATCTCCTCCATCTGGTATGGCATAAGCTTTTTCCGGCATACTGAAAAAACTTATACCTATAATTGCCACAAAAAATATAAATAGCAACAAATAGTAGTTAGATTGTATTTTTAGTTTCATTGTGAGATTGTTTATATTTTACTCTATCATTATAGCATAAAAAATTAAAAAGCGCAACTGTTTTCCTTTATCCCCTTCATCCTCCCAGGGTGAAGTGTGTCCTGAGCGACGAACGAAGTAAAGAGTCGAAGGATAAAGCTTCCTCCCTTTCTTCCCCTTATGCCCTTATTACATTTTTATCTTCCCCCGACGAATTCAGAAATTGTCGGGGTTATTATTTTCTAAATTAGTGTTGCTTAAGCAACACTATCACTTTTTTGAGAATAAAAAAACAGGGTCAACGGTCAGAACAGCGATGTTCCGAACCGTCAACCCCGAATGCGCCGCTACTTACAGTGGACAGAGACGGTACACGTGCTCGACGAAGGTTTTGGGAGGCTTGCCTCCCGTGTCCCCGTCGAGTGGAGCCAGATCACCTCCGCCTTCCTCTAAACGGTGGGTGATCGTGTTCTCCCAAGCACCTCCGCCTGGTGGGTAGTAGTTGGTCCCGATTCCCAAACCACACCCCGCACAGACCTCTGTTTCTACCCTGATCTTCGGGTAGTTGAATTCTACCCTCCCGTCCACCAGGACGGTTGTTCGAATGATCCTCCCCTCAACGCGGGGGTTGGTCAGAGATTCCCTGATCGTAACCTGACTGTTCGGATTTGGAACGGGATAGCAGCCCCGCGCTTCATCCAGCGTGAGCCGCACGACAGCTCCGCCGCATCCGGGACCGGACAAGCACGAAGGATCGCCCATCCAGATCCCTGTGCCCGTCGGGGTTTCCCAATTGAAGGGTAGGAATGCAGCCCTGATCGGGTCGCCCGGATTCACAGGACATCCAGGGCCTCCCGGGCAGTTGGGCTGGGTAGGATCCGGCGAAACCGGACTTCCTCCACCGCTCTTGCACGCGCTGAGGCTAAGGCTGAAGGCCACCACCAGCGCGAGGACGACGAATGTCGCGATACGATTGCGCTTCATGGTGTCCTCCTCAGTTCACAACCACGGTGGCTTGCAACCGAGCCGTGATATCGTCAACGGTGTTGCGTTTCTGATACTTCCACGTCCCGCTTGTCGAGGGATTGTGGTTGGTCGTGATCCCACTTGTCGCAATAACCGCACAACGGTTGGTGGGGTCACACGCTTCAACCACATCATTTGAACCGGCGACAATCGCGGGCGACCAAGTGAGAACCACCTGTCCGTTTCTGGGTACGTTCCCAGGCTGGGCAGTGATCCCCCCGATGCCGAACGAATCAGGAGAAACAGACAGCTGACGAGCCGTCTGCTCACAGGCGCTGGAGAGAACCAGCACCATGACAAACACGACGAAGAGCGTCTTGTTGTGGCGCATTGTATCCCTCCTTGGGATTTGCCGCGAAATGCGGCGAAGAACGGAAAATTTATATACGCTTACTGCCTATCTTCCAGTGCCAGAATCCATCCAAAACTTTTTTATTGTTACATGCTACATGATCTATGTTACATGTTTAATAACCACCTATATTATACCATTATTTTAAAAATGTCAATAGCCGTAAGCAGAACATCACGAAAATCAGGCAAAAATACCCCCATATTTGTCAAGTCCTGATTTTTCCAGTATCATAACTACAAGCTGTAAGGCATCTACAACCTCTGGGAGGAAATAGTGAGAACTGCAGTCCAAGCACGCGTTGACCTTGGCCGCGAGGCCTCTCTCACGGCATTTTTTTAACATTTTTTTCAACAATTTAGTGATGGATTACAATTTTAACATATTTTATTTTTGTAATCCACTGGTTAATATAAATTGAGGCATAATGGTAAATATAAAAAACCCGACTAATTATCGGGTTTTTTATATTGACTCTAGAAGACTATTTCACAGTAAAGGTTTTAAGCATCTTTTGTAGATCCGAGCTCATTTCCCCTTTCTGCATGGGAGAAACTTCAAAAATAAAACCCTTGCCAGCGCTCACAAGATAATAATAAGTAAACGTAAAAGTTTTTTGCTCCACCTCTTTTTCTTCAGGGGTCTTAAATTCTTTATCCAAAACTTTATATTCATTTGCTCCTAATTTCAGCACTTGCGTAGCCGTAGACAAACCCAGCCCTTCCACTTGACCTTCAATCGGATTGGTAGTAATGAGAATCCTCGTATCCTCAGATGAAAGAGTTATAAACTTATCATCAGAAGTGATATTCCAATCTTTAGAATAATTAAAACTCACCCCGGTTGACTCACTGGTGAATTTATTATACTGGCTGGTTTTGTTAGTCTGAGTTGAAATAATGGTAATTGCCACAAGAGCCAAGATCAAAACTCCGACAATCATATAAACTTTTTTGAGCATATACTTATATAAATATTAATAATTATTGATTAATAAAAGATAAAATTATTCCCCAATTCTACCGGAAACTCCGTCAATGTTTACGGTCCGAGTTTTGGAGGCGTCCCCTTCTTGTTGTACAGTAATGGCAATATTGCGAAACTTTGAAAAAGTGGCAGTAGAACCGCCGCTGGTTGCCGCGCTCATAAACCCGAAGGGCGGAGTAAACTTTAAATTCACATTGTTGACTGTCGTGACATTTCCATTTAAATCAGTCACATAAAAACTTGTCGAATTAAATACGGTTTGCTGAACCAAATTATATGTTTCCACCAAAACAGTGCCACAAGAATTGTCTCCATAAACCAGATAACTGCCGGCACTGTTGGAAAATTCCACACGATAAGCAATGGGGGCTGTATCAGCACAATCACTTTGATATACTTGCTTTCCAGAAAGCGCGTAATTCTGTGCAAGTCTAATAGAGCTGATCACTCCTTCTGAAGACAAGCCCAGCCGACGGTTCTTTTCTCCTGTCCGAAAGTTTGCCAAAGAAACCGTAGTCAAAATAATCAAAATAAAAGTCGCAACTATAATTTCTATTAGTGTAAATCCTTTTGTTTCTTTTGTTGGTTTCATAAAATCTAGACACCGACAGTCTCAAGATACCATTTAATTAACTGCGCGCCGTACCCTAAAGTTATTATACCAGAAACTGAAAGAAAAGACCCAAAAGCAACTTGAGAACTCATTGACTTGCCTTTAAAGATAATCAACAAACTCCCGATAGTAGCCCCCAACAAATAAGCGAAAAACAAGCAGACCGCCGTCATTTGAAACCCAAAAAACATGCCCAGAACCAAGCCATATTTTACATCACCAAATCCAATCCACTTTCCTTTTGATAGAGCGTATTGCAGTCCGAAAAAACCACTTGCCAGCACTGCCCCCTTCAAACCATCAAAAAACATTCCGTGCAAATTTAGAAACCCAAGACCGTTATTTACGTCTTGCCCGACGTTCCAAGCTATGGCTACAATTAAAAGCGGCATAATAACTTTGTCCAAAATCAAAAAATGCTTGTAGTCATAAACTGCAATAAATATAAACGCGCTGACAAAAATCAGCTTATACACCAAAAATAAATTTATCGAAAAACCATTCGAATATCCAGCGATCAAAAATCCAATTGCTGCAACTACCTCGACGATTGGATATTGCCAAGAAATTTTCTTTTGGCAATATCGGCACCTCCCACCTAAAAACAAAAAACTGAAAATCGGAACCAAATCCAAAGGTTGCAATTTATGCTTGCAATTGACACAGTGCGAACGCTCGAGAACCCATGGCAAATTACGCGCGACTCGATAAACTGCGGCGTTTATAAAACTTCCGATTATCAAACCAAATATTGCTAAAAATATCTCTGTCATAAACAAACGCGCATCAAACAAAAGATCTAATTTGTTTGATGCGCAAAAAAATACATTTTTAAAATTATGGATAAGTTGGTACTGTTGTGGAAGCCCCTTTGGGACTGATGTAATAAGTCCCAGCCGCCCCAAGCGAAGTCGTGGCCTCTGTAACTATAGTCAGATAATAAAACGGATAAACTGTTCCCCCACACCCTGTATAGCCTGTACCTAAAACATTATAAGTATAAACATTAGTTCCGGTATTTAAGGGATCTTTAGGAACTGTAGCCATGATTGTTGTTCCAGAGCAAGCGACAGAGCCGCCTGTCCAAACTGCGGTAGCGGGGTAGCCTGCCCCATTTGAATAATACAAATCCATACCAGAACGGACTTGCTGCATATCAGTAAGTCTTCTGGCATCTCGAGATTTTGTCCTGGCATTGTTCATACCAACTAAAATCACAGACGATAAAAGCCCGATTATAGCGATAACAACTAAAAGTTCAATTAATGTAAACCCTTTTTGATTTCTGTATTGACTCATATTTTTTATTAATTAAAAATTATTTAATGCCTATTGGATTAATCGTTCTCAATCCGCCTTTGATATTTTTAGTAGTTTTGCCCAGACAAAATGTCAGGCTGAAATTATTTCCGGAGTTTAAATAGTTGTAATTGTATTGGTTTGTATCTTTTGTGCAACTGCCGTCAGCGGGCGTAGGGGCTTGTGGCCAAAAAGAAATGTAATCTCTAATGCCTTTCGGTATTCCATCTGACTCCTGTTGCGGATAAAAACCATTATCTTGGTAAAAACTTTTCAGCGCGGTGTTTATCATACTAACATCAGTAATTCGCCTAGTATCTCGATCCAGTCTTTGTCCTGATCCGTACGCACTGGCAACAACCATAATGATAACAAAACAGATAACGCAAAAGAAAATAAAAGATAAAACTGTAAATCCGTTTTCTTGATTGTTCATCGTTCTCTCTTGCTTAAAATTGCTAATAAATCTTCTTCTTTGTATGCCTAGCGCCTTATCTAAAAAATAAGAAGCTAGGCATACTCTAAGAATTTCTTAGAGTATGTTTGTACTATTATTGAATACCAGTCGGAGATGCTGTGTGTGCGCCAACGGTATAACCGCCAGTCGCGGCACCGAGACAGAAAGTCAAAGTATAAGTCGTGCCATTTGTTCCTTGTGCATAAGTATATGTATTCGTAGTAGCATTGCAACTTCCATCGGCTGGTGCCGGGGCTGTAGGCCACGTAGCAAGGAAGTTGCTGAAAGGAACAGTACCGCCTGAAGGCGGGCTGCCTGCTGGATAACCATTATTATCATTATAATACAATTCCAACGCTGTCTGGACTTGGCGAACGTCTGCCAACCTCCTAGCATCGCGCGATTTGCTACGAGCGGAGTTCAAAGAAACTAAAACTACGGCCGCCAAAATTCCGATAATAGCAATAACCACTAATAATTCAATCAATGTAAATCCTTTTTGATTTCTTCGCATTTTCTATTTTTCACCCCCTCTCGGGACAAAGGAATTTTTTCCCTTTGGTTTTAATTTTATTTCTCTTATAAGAAAGTTTAAGCAGCTCCAGCTAAATTATATATCGGCAATAAAATTCCTGCAACCATAATAGCAACCGCAAGCCCCAAGAGCACCATAATAATCGGCTCAATTAAAGTTGTGAGCATACCAAGCATCGTTTCTGCTTCTTTTTCATAAAACGAAGCAAGACGCTCTAAAATATCTTTCAGCTTTCCAGTTGTCTCTCCGATCTGGGTCATTTGAGAAACAATTGGAGGGACTTCTTTTCGGTTGGCAAAAGCCGAGGCAATACTTTTCCCATTTCTCACTTGACGTCCAGCATCTAAAATTATTTCTTTATAAACCCTATTTCCTACAATATCAGCTACTGTATCTAAAGCCTTCACAATTGGTATCCCGCCACCCAGCAAAGTTGATAGGTTGCGAGTGAACCGAGACATATAAATACGCAAATATAATTTACCAAAAATCGGCAGATGAATTTTTAATTTATCAATCACATATCCACCATTTAAAGTAGATTTATACCATCTAAAACCAACAATCAAACCTACCGTAACGCCAATTAACAGCCACCAATAATTTTGAAATAAATTGGTTGTAGCAATCAAAATCTTTGTCGTGGGAGGAAGCTCAACTTGTGATTCTTGCAAGATCGCCACAAGCGGAGGTAAGACTTTTATAAACATCACCACCCCGACTGAGAGAATTGCTACTACAATAAAAATCGGATACGTCATAGAGCCAATAATTTTTGAACGAAGGTCATAATCTTTTTCCAGTTGATTGGCAAGATAAAGCAAGGAATCATCAAGGCTCCCTGATAACTCCCCAGCCTTCGTAAGATTGACATAAAGATCGGAAAAATACTTTGGATACATGGACAAAGCAGAAGAAAGACTGTCTCCGCTCTCAACCTTTTCTGCCACATCTGAAATAATGCTTCTTAGCTTACTGGAGCTGACTTGAAGTTGTAATACCCGCAATGCCTGAACTATCGGAACTTTTGCACTGATCAAGGTACTCAGTTGCCTAGAAAAAAGGACAATGTCTTTAGGTGAAACTCTTTCAAAAAGCTTAACGCGCTCCAGTATGTTGACACTGGAAGAGGGTTGAATTTTGATGACAATTAAACCTTTTTGCTGTAAAATCTCATATGCAGCAGTCTCAGAAGCAGCTTCGATGTTTCCGGTTTTTAAAATTCCATTATTATCTCTGGCTTGATAAATAAATTCCATAAATATTTATTTTAGTAATCCCTCAACATGCTTGTAAAAGAATCGTGATCCGTGACAAAATGTAAAACATCTTCAACTTTTGCAAAATTCTTTTTAACTAACTCTGCCATACTCCTATCAAGAGTGGTCATGCCTTCCGCGGCGGAAGTATGGATGATATTCGGAAGTTCATAGGTTTTGCCTTCTCTGATAACATTAGATACCGCGTTGTTATTGATCATAATTTCAACTGCCGGAACCCGACCGCCGCCGATTTTAGGAATTAACCTCTGGGAGACCACACCAACTAAAACATTGGCCAGTTGCGATCTGATTTGGTTTTGCTGGTACGCTGGGAATACATCAATAATGCGATCAATGGACTGGGCTGCATCGTTTGTGTGCAGGGTCGCAAAAACCAGATGTCCGGTTTCAGCAATGGTAATAGTGGTAGCGATAGACTCAAGGTCGCGCATTTCACCAACCAAGACGACATTGGCATCTTCTCTTAAAACCGATTTTAAAGCTTGGGCAAAAGAATTCGTGTCTAAGCCAACTTCTCGTTGGTTAATCAAACATTTATTTTGTTGATAAACATATTCTATCGGATCTTCAATCGTCACAACGTTTTCACTACGGCTTTGATTAATCATATCAATAAGCGCCGCTAAGGTCGTGGATTTGCCATGGCCGGTGGGACCAACTACTAAAATTAGACCCTGCTTGTAGTTAATAAATTTTTTAATGATAACTGGGAGGTTCAATTCTTCCACGGTGCTAATCTTGTTCGGTATCAACCTTAGCGCCGCCGCAACAAAACCTTTCTGCCGATAGACATTAACTCGGAAACGCAGGTTATCCTTATACGCGTAAGAAAAATCTACTTCCTTATTTTCTTTAAACTGTTTTTTTCGCTCATCCGAATCAAGCAACACATCCACCATACTTGCGATTGTATTGCCGGATAAAATATCATAATCAGTTAATTCGACTAAAGCGCTGTCCACGCGGATAGTCGGCGACTTACCGGCAACCAGGTGAAGATCAGACGCGCCGCGCTGAAGCACTTGCATTAATAAATGATTGACTTCTAATTCTGTTGATTTATACATATATTTAATAATTTAAAATGTGACGATTAACGCGCAAGTGTTTCCAAATAATGTCAGATAATGCATCAGGGGAAGCTTCTGAATATTTCAACCAGCCGTTTGCTCCATGGCTTAGCGCATGAGAAATATATTCTTCATCGCTTATAAAAAAGAAGCCAATGTGGTGGAAGCTCGGCGACTTTCGCACGGCTTTCAAAAGTCCCAACCCGGAAAGCATAGGCAGTCCCCACTCACTCACCATAATATGGGGCTGAACAATCTTCATTTTCCGCAAGGCTGTCAGACCGTCCTGCGCCGAGTCAAAAACAAAATGTTTACCCAATTTTTCTTGGTACAAAGCAGCTACCTTATTATCCGGATGAATAAACAATAAATTAACCATGTTAAGCCGCCTCTTGTTTAATAATTCTAAAATTTTTAAACTCTTAAATTAATCTTTTGTTGCCCTCATCACCTCTTCTACAGTAGTGATCCCTTTTAAAGCTTTGATCACGCCGTCCTGCTTCATTACCAGCATTCCTTCTTTTTCAATCGCATATTCTTGAATCTTAACTGCAGGCAAATGATCAGTAATCATTCCTTGGATGGGTTTTGACAGCGGCACAATTTCGTAAATTGCCATTCTACCTCTGAACCCGGAATTACCGCAAGTCGGACAACCCCGCCCGGCAAAAACTTTAATATTTTTTGTATCAATACCTTCCAGATAAATCTCCGGAATTTTCGGCAATTCCTCTCTAATGTATTGCAGCGCCACTTCTGACGGCTCAATCTCAACCTTGCATTTAGAACAAATCTGCCGAACCAAGCGCTGTGCTCCCACCACATTTAAAGAAGCAGTTAACAAATAAGGCTCAATGCCCATATCAACCATTCTCGGCAAGGCGCCAACCGCGCTGTTTGTATGCAGGGTGGAAAAAACCAAATGTCCAGTGAGCGCAGAGTGAACCGCAAGCTCTGCTGTTTCTTGGTCTCGAATTTCGCCGACCATGATAATGTTTGGGTCTTGCCTTAGGATAGAACGCAATCCCGAAGCAAAAGTTAAACCAATTTCAGGACGGATCTGGGCTTGATTCACGCCATCAATAAAATATTCTACCGGATCTTCAAGCGTTACGATGTTTACCCCAGGCTTGTTTAAAATGCTTAATATCGAATAAAGAGTTGTGGATTTTCCGCTACCGGTAGGACCAGTGATTAAGAACATGCCATGTGGCCGGCTTATTGCCTCTCTGACAATCTCCAAAGTTCTCCCCCACATACCTAATTCTTCCAAAGTTGGAGCACCGCTGGATTTATCTAAGATACGCAAAACGACTTTCTCTCCGACCACCGTAGGAAAAGTTGAAACACGAAAGTCCACCGGCTTGCTCTCCCAGTTGATATGAAATCGTCCATCCTGAGGTAAGCGCTGTTCATCGATTTTGAGGTTGGATAAAATCTTGATTCTTGACACAACGGCCGAATGCACGGTTTTTGGCAAAATTAACGAACTGTGTAACAAGCCATCAATCCGATATCTTACCCTCAAGTCTTCTTCTGAAGGCTCGATGTGAATATCAGATGCCCGCCCTTCAATAGCATGTTTAATAATCACATCCACGATTTTCGAAATTGGAGCCTCTTCTTGAATTTTTTCTTCAACTTCTTCGTCTTTCTTGTCAGTTTTTTTCTCTTCCTCTTTTTCTTTTTGGGCGACTTCCTGCAGAGCTTCTGACACAACTTTTGACAGGCTTTCAGTGGTATGAATAACAGAAGAAAAACTTGTATATGAAATTATATACAATTCAATAGAAAATTTATTTTTTTGCGACAAAAATTCCAGTGCCTCTAACGCCGCGATGTCTGTAGGATCAACTAGCCCAACTTTCAGAACCTTTTTGGCCAGTTCAAAAGGGACAAATCGGTAATTTATTAAAGGTTGCCTAGAAAAAATTAAAAGCGTCTCTTTGGCTATAGTCTTGGTGCGTAAATCGACATACGGCAAATTAAAAAATTTCCCCCGAGCCTTGGTTAAATCCTCCTCGCTTAAATATTTTTCCGTGACTAGGTAATCAAAAAGATTACGATGGGCAGTAACGCTATCCGAGCGGGCTTTAGATAATTGCTCGTTCGTAATAAAATTTCCATCTACTAAAAAATCTTCGAAGCTTATTGCCTTCGTTTGTGGTTTTGTAATTATTTTTTGTTCAGCCATGCCTTTGGTTATTTTTCTTTAGAACTTCCCTGTGTGGCAAATGGATTATCTTTCCCTAATTCTTTTTTATCAATCGTCAGTAATTGGTAATCTTTCAAATTCTTAAATACTGATGACTCGAGTAATTCTTGATTAAATTTTTCATTCGCTGGAAAAACTGATGCCGGAGGAAATTCTGGCGTACTTAAATCTCCAAGATTCGTCTTCTTCAATTCTGTCTGAGAAGAATTTTCAGAAGTATTCGCTGTTGGGTTCGCAAAATCCACGGCTGGAGCAGATCCCGGTGTGCTTAGACCAAATTTAAACACCAAAAGGGCACCAATGATAGATACTCCTATAATCACGAAGTAAATAATTTTTTTCTTCTGATTAATCATACTTATTTCTGATAATAAACTCTCAATTTAATTTCATATGTATTAGTATCCCCTCCCTCATCGTGTCCCATATCGATTTTTAAAATATCCATCACTCGAAGGCTGTTTTCCGCATTCAAAATAAAATTTTCCAATCCAGCAAAAGATCCGGAAACGGCAATGTTTATGGTCTGATAATATAAAACATTATCTTTTCTCAAAGCCACTGTCTCAGACTGGTTATCAAAAGATAGATCTCCTAAAACCAACCCGGCGCTCCCCGTAAGATTCTGAAGTAAATTCAAAAGCTGCGGCATGTCTTCTGATTTGAGCGGCAGTGCCTTGGATACTTTACCTGATTCTGTCTTCAGCTTGTCATATTGCTTAAGATATTGCCCTAGTTTGTCTTTTGCTGTCCTATTCTCATCAAGTTCTTGCGAATATCTTTTTAGAGACTGTTTCTGAGTATTAAATTCCTGATACTGCACTAAAACCCCAAAGTATAGTAGTAAGGCGATGGCAAGGATAATGCCACCAATAATATAATTTTTTATTCTTGGATCAATGGAATTCATATAATTTAGGGGGCTTGAAATGCTTTAGGCGCTAACAAAAAATCGAGAGAAAATTTATATCCAGATTCCTCGCCTTGCGTAGGGCTTGTCGACAACAAATTCACGTCTGAAATATTTTTTGAAGAATATAACCCTAATAAATATTTCCCTATTTCAGAATAACTGGAAGCGGATCCTTCAACATGAACTTTACCGGAAAGTTCAACTGAAATCATGTCTACTGTTGCCGACTTATACATATATGAAGTTATCTCCTTAATTGCTGTGCTGAAATAGATATGATTGTCCAGTAAAACTTTCAAATTCTCAGTCTGTGCCTGATAAGAAATTGCGTCTGTCAGGTTTGATTTGCTTTTGGCAAGTTCTCCAGCGACCACAGCATTCTCCTGTTTTACCTGCTCAATTTGCTTGACCTTACCTATATTTAATCCCATCAACCCACCGAATCCCGCCGCGACGATAATCAAAACCGCAGACAAAATTATAATAATTAAATTTTGCTTATGATCCCATTGATAAAGAGAACCTTTTGCCTTATCTTGAAGTAAATTTATCTCTTGTGTCATAAAATTAATCTAAATGACGCATAGCAAGCCCAATTGCCAAAGCCATTCTAAGCCCCATTGGCTCAATCACGGACTTTAATTGCGTGCTGTATGAAAGCTGAGACCAAGGATTAGCAAGTATAACTTGCTTGCCGAAGACTGAAAAATAATCTGACAACCCAGGAAGCTTCGCTCCCCCACCGGACAGTAAAATCTTATCGATTTTTTCTCCCCGACTTTCTATGATGCCAATCAATTGCTGCGTTTCATTTTTTATAATATCCAATATCGGCCTCATCATCTGGGGAATCTGCTGACCTTGTCCGGATATGCCAAAATCTTTTTTAAACTGTTCCGCTCGAGCAAAATTTACGCTCAGGCTTTGGGCGATGCTCGTGGTAACCGTATCGCCTCCGATTGAAAGATTTTTCGAAAGCCTCAAATAACCACTATCCACCAAATTAATGCTGGTATTTTTGGCGCCGATATCAATTAGGATTATGGTTGCAGAATCAATTCCAACTAAGGATCGAATCAAAGCCAGCGCCTCAATCTCCAAAGCCACAGGCTCAAGCCCAGCCAGATCAAAAACTTTTTGATAATTTTCAATCACAGCAGTAGGAACCGCAGTAAGCAATACTCTAGTTTTTTCCGCTGGTTTCCCAAATCTCCCTAGGTTCGTGTCCTTCGTCATTTTATCGTTCAATCCCTCAATCACAGACCAAGACAACGTCACTTCTTCCAAAGGGAGGGGGACATATTTTCTCGCTTCAAATTCAACTGCATTATTTAGTTCTTCTTTGGGAATATGCGGTAGCTCGACAACTGAAGTAAAAACCGCACTGTTAGGCAATGACGAAACCACCCGTTTTGTTGTTACGCCGGCTTTTTTTGTCAGTTTTTTTAAAATATCAGCGGTTTGTTCTATCGCTTCAGTATTATCTTTATTAATCATCTGAAAAGATGCATTCGCCAAACCGTAAGTTTCAAGAATAAATTTTCCGCTTTCTGGGCGTAATTGAACAATTTTGATATTCGAAGTTCCGATATCCACTCCTAATTGGCTTTTTTCTTTCCCAAATAGCATTTTGTTTCAAAAAATAAGGTTTTTTATTGCTCAATTCTCTTTAAGTATAAGGAAAAATAAAAAATATGTCAAATCGACATATTTTATCAATGAGAGCAAACTAACAATCAATACAACAGAAATATTCAAGTCTATTTTTTCTTTTCCAGTCTGTCTTTTATCTCCCGAAGCTCTGATTTTATATCCTGCAAACTCACTCGTTCTTTGCTGATTTCTTCTTCTGTGCGCTCTGTCAGTTTCTTTTCGCCCTTAATCCCACTAATAATTATTTCATTACCAATAAAGGTTGAGACAAATAATCCAGTAACAAGAAGCAAAATTGCTCCAAGAATAATCGAAAGCAGCCCATCAGTAAGATTAACCAAGTCAATAGTTTGGGATTCCAAATCTCGATTAAGAAGTAAATATGAAACCCAATCTGCTGTATGCCACACCCCTCGCCAAAAAAGGATTACGCCGACGCCACCCAAAAAGGCATAAATAATTGGCTTGTGGCTTAATCGTCCCCGAACTCGGTCTTCAAGCTTATCAAAAAAATTATTGATTCTTTTAAACATATTTTTAGACAATAGATAGTAGCAAGTAGTTAAGTAGAATGACTGCTGTCTACACACTACCAACTGCTCACTTTCTCTGGTGGACCGTACCGGATTCGAACCGGTCGCCTCCACATTGCAAATGTGGCGCTCTACCAAATGAGCTAACGGCCCAAAAAACAATAACTAGTTTCGAATTCTGAATTTCGATTCAATACTTATTATTTTAATATTCTAATTTGAATCGAAACTCGAAATTAAATATTAAATATTCATCACTGTGATCCTCCAAACAAATTCGCAAAAGGAGACAGTACTGCCCCGATGCTTCCAAACATATAAAGAGCGGACAAAAAAATTATCACCACTCCGGCGATTCGATAAAATGAATATGTTCCAGCCATCCCCCCGCTCAAATGTTTTTCCGCCCAATCCACTCGACCAAAATTATCAGTAATCCATACGGAATATTTTATCACAAGAAATCCGGCGAGGATGCCGATCGCTCCATAAACTAGTCGCATTGATCTTATTTCTTACTCTTATAATTCTTTAACTCGTCTCGTGTTACCAACCCCAACTCTTTCACGGCTTTCTTCAACTGCTCTTTGATCGTCTTGCCGATTTGAGCGCGGTTTTTCTCAAAACTTGCCATAAACTCATTAACAGCTTTTTTGCTCTCTGCTTTGTTCATGTCCTTCTTAACCGCCTTCACAACTTCTCCCGCCTTGGTAGCAGTTAAATCCATCACCCCAAGCCCGATAAGTAATGCTTGTTTGAGATAATCTTTTGCTTGTTTTTTCGCCATATATTTTATCCTTTATAACTTAATTTATTGAATTGATTCATGTTACATGTTTCATGCCTGCCCCGTAGGGAACTTGTTCTCCTTCGGGGATTCATGGTTAATTATACACAATTTAAGATTTTTTTGCACTCCCTGGCCCAAAGTGCACACTGACATCTATCCCCTCTTCTGTCACTGTTTTGATTAATTTTTCCAGTTCCAATGGCAATTCTTTTACGCTTGATGCCCAATCAGAAATAGTTGTGGGAATAATTTTTTGTAAAAAACCCATATCTTTGCTGACAGATTTCTCAACTAACGGCTTAAGCCTGCTCACTATATCTAGCTCTGGATCAAACTTGGTCAGCACGCCATCGTATTCAAGTAGAGTTTTTCCAACAATAAACATAGTCAATGGAATTCGGATATTATTATCTTGAGCAATTGTTAAAAGTTCATAAAAAACTTCTGCCATGGACATTTCAAGCACGCTTCCGCTTTCCCACTTATGCATCAATCCTTCAATCCTTTTTTCCAACGGATCTAAAGAGTCTGGGTTCTTGCCTTCATTGACTGCCAGCAGTCCTTGCAGGATTTTTTTTGCGTCCTTATCGACTATCCCGGCCACAACTTCTACCACGTGCTTTTTTAATTCCAAGTGCAGTATCCCAACCACGCCAAAATCAATAAACGCAATCTGCCCAAGCGGTGTAATGATAATATTTGCCGGATGAGGATCAGCATGAAAATATCCGTCCACAAAAAATTGCTTAAAAATAATTTTAAGCGCGCGATCAATAAAAGTTTTCTTGCTCATCTTAATATTCTTGTATTTGATAACGGCAAGTTCCGGCAAATCAGGAAGCTCTGTAAACAACTCATTTAAACTCACCCCTTCGATGTATGTCATAGTCAAAACTCGGCGTCCGCTGAATTCATGCAACACATCCGGCGCGAGAAAAGTTTTATCTTTGGAAAAATGTTCTTTAATCCGAGCAAGGTTCAAAGCTTCCAAACGATAATCGAGCTCCCGCTCAATCCAGGTAAAAAATTCCCCTACCGCATCCATAGCTGTCTGGATCATTACTTTTGAACTTTTCTTATATGAAAAAAGTAAAACAATTTTCAACAATGTCCGGCAGATTTTTAGATCTTGCAAGATCAAAGATTTGATGTGCGGCTTCTGAATTTTTACCGCAAGTTTTCTCCCTTTATAAGTCGCAACGTGCACTTGAGAGATTGAGGCTACTGCTATCGGCTCCACAGAAAAACTATCAAACACTTCCGCGGGGGTCTTGCCAACTTCGCTAATAAACAAATCTTGAATCTTTTCAAAATCTTCCACTGGTCCATGATCGAGAAGACTTCGGAATTGATCAGCCAAGGGGGATGGAATCATATCAGCGCGCATGGAAAGCATCTGTCCAAGTTTAATAAAAGTCGGCCCAAGTTCGGAAAGTTTTTTGTTTAAAACCGGACCGATTTTTGCGTAATTAACTTCGCCATTTTTATTGGCTGTAAACAGGTGTTTGATCTCTAAGCTGACTTTCGTAATTTGAATGAATCTTCGTAAAGTTCTCATATATGCTTATTGTATCAGAAAATAATGCTGAAATAAATTCAGCTATTTACAAAATGCCAGTTTTTTGCTAAATTATTTAAGCAATTATAGGGCGATTGGCTTCCTCCTCCGCCAGAGCTTCCACCTTCGTTAAAACTTCGGTGGACAAGTCGGCGGACAGGCAGGTGGCGACAAAAGATTGTTCCCTGCTGGCGGGCGATTAGCTCAGGTGGTTACCTGTCCGAACAACTGATGTTGTTCAGTCGGATGGGGAGCGCGCCTGCCCCGTAGCGAGCTTTGCTCTGCTATGGGGTCACTGACCCTGAAGTAGAATTTTTACAATCCGCTTTGTTGGGGGGCGATTAGCTCAGGTGGTTAGAGCGCGTCACTGATAATGACGAGGTCAATGGTTCGAGTCCATTATCGCCCACCATTAGCGCGGATTAAAAAATAAAAATTCACTTCAGGGCAAGTAATGACGAGGTCAATGGCGTGCCCTGTAGTCAACCCCAGGTTGTACTACTAGGGTTCGAGTCCCTGCCTACCGGCAGGCAGGCATTATCGCCCACCAGCAGGGCGTAATAAAAATTGTGGGTCTCCGCCTTCAGTAAACTTTCGGCGGACAGGCATTATCGCCCACCAGTAAACTATACCGCATTTAGCGGTTTTTTTGTTCTATTATTTCAGATAAAATCACACAAACACTCTATCAATACGATATTACTAAAAATTGTCCGGCCGGACAATTTTTAGTAATATCAAAATCGTGTGATACAAAAAATAAAAATACCAACAAAAAAAAACGGCGCAAGTAAACTTGAACCGTTACGGACGGTTGATGAACCCGTCCAACGACCGATCCTTCGCAAGGAGCAGTAAAGCTTCCAAAGCGATCTCAGAGACTAGTTCATCCCCTGTCGCCTTGAACTCATTCGTGATTCTCTGAGCGTACACGGCGTTGATCGCCCGGCTGGGTAATCCCTTCCCCTGTGTCGCGCACCAGGTAAACAAGGTTGCTGCTTCCATGGAATAGCACCCAACACCCAACCGAAGCATCTCAGCATGACGCGTAAGCATCGCGGGAGAAATCTCATCGTTGAGATCCGGTCGCCCCTGACCGTTATAGAAATCATCAGTCGTGGCTTCAATCCCAAGGTGAGGGTTCTTCGCCCAAACCTTCTTCCCGGCATTCATTAATGCGGCGACAACCCTGTAATCAGCCGCTGCCGGAAATTCAGGAGGCGCCCAAATGTGCGACGCTCCGTCAAACCGCACCGCAGCGGTAACCACGATTGGATCGCCCGGTTTAGACTTCGGCAACAAACTCCCGCAGGACCCAACCCGGATGATGATTCGCGCCCCGGTTCGAACTGCCTCAGGCAGTGCGATTCCAGTTGAGGCTCCGCCCATGCCAGTGGTGAACACCGACATCCTGATTCCTTTATAAATGCCTGTTCTGGCGACGAGTCCTCGCTTGCGATTGATGAATCGCTGAGAACCCGGCGCAAAATACTGGCGCGCGATCATGTCAGCACGTCCTGGCGCTCCTACTGCCAGACACAATGGAGATAAGTCTCCGGGTGCTGTGTGCAGGTGATATTCCCGACCCGTCTTTGTAGTCGGTTTTGCCGCAGAGATGGTTTTGCTCACAAATCCTCCGTTTCTTCTCGTGTCTCTGTTTTTGTTTTGATATATCAATATATCACTAAACCCCTGTCTATGTAAACCTAAAAAACACAAACGAACTTGTATATATTAATCTATTCATTTCATGTTACGTGTTACGTGATACATGATACGTGTTACATGTTTTATGATTCATGTTACATGATATGTGATTCATGATTCATGATACATGTTACGTGATATCACCGGAATCTGACCGGAAAAATAGACATCAAAAATCACCAATAAAAATGGGATAAAAAGTGTTGTTTAAAAATTAGTTACTTACATACTTACGTAAATAAATTCTCTTGTCTTAACAACTTTTATGTGTTATCTTAATTAGACCGTTTCTTTCGAACAAGCAGGGGGAATGAGATGAGGAATAAAAGAATGGGACAGAAAGCGGCAGAAATTGCCGGAATCGTGACAAACATGCTTAACCTCAACTATGCCTCAAAACCAGTCGGAGTGATTCTCGGGACTGGTTGGGGAGACAAGCTGGTTATTGAAAACTCTAAAGAATCGTTCTTGGATAGGTTGCCGGGGTTTGAAACCCTTGGGAGCCTTGAAGGTCACGCCCGAAAATACATGTTCGGGAGGCTCGGTCAGCAGGAAGTGTTGGCGTTGAGCGGACGTATCCACCTCAACGAACACCCAAGCGACCCGAGGTTACCAGACATGGTACGCCTCCAAACTGAAGTTATGCTTCAGCTGGGCGTGAAGAAGTTCATTGTCACGTGCGCCGCCCGCAGTCTGCCTGGCAGCAACTTGGAAACCGGATCCATCGTCATCATGGACGGCTTCGTGACTGTGTTTGCGCCACCTATGCCTCTGTACGCCGGCGAATTCTGCTCACCAGAAGACTCTCTGACAAGCGAATTGCTGAATGTTGCGGTTGACTGTCGAAGACACTATGACGGACCAGTGTGCACTGGCGGATACGCCATGGTGCGCGGTCCCTTCTTCGAAGGCCTTCGCTACGACAAGAATGTCCTGGCAGCCACTGGCGCTAAGATCGTGGGCATGAGCACTTTGCCCGAAGCCTGCGTTTGCGCCCTCTACCCTGGCGTTCAGATGCTTGGGCTGGCGTTCGTCACCAATGGCGACAGCGAGGTGCATTCGCACGAAGTGAACATCGAACGTGCGAAAAAGTCAGCTGAAGGACTCTCGAATTACTTGAATCATCTCATCGCTGCGATCGGCGTGCTCTAAGGCACAAGGATTTGCGACTTATTATAACCCCGTTTGGTTAGCCCCCGACGAGGTTTTTTTATTTATAAAAAATTTCTAAAATAAAAAACCACCCATTGGCGGTTGTTTTTGAAATAAAAAAATTGTAGACAATTTATCCTCCTACGCATAAAGCTCCGGAGGACGCAGTTGGAAGCTATTATAAATAAATCATTGAAAGTAAGTTCCAAAAATATCTTTTTGGGAAATCGTATACGTATGATTACCAAATAAATTTGGCAATCGACCTGTTGTCCAGCTCTACAAAAGTAGTACTGGAGATTCTCCTTAGAAAGGAGGTGATCCATCGACAGCTTCCGCTACCGATGCCTTGTTACGACTTCACCCCAGTCATGAGTCTTAGCTTAGGCCCCTTGCGGGAATTTCAGCTACTACCCACTTCCATGGTGTGACGGGCGGTGTGTACAAAACCCGAGAACGTATTCACCGTGGCAAGGCTGATCCACGGTTACTAGCGATTCCGGCTTCATGAGGGCGAGTTGCAGCCCTCAATCCGAACTGAGGATAGTTTTTGAGAGGATTTGCTCCATCTTACGATATTGCGTCCCATTGTACCTATCCATTGTAGCACGTGTGTCGCCCAGGGCGTAAGAGCCACGCTGATTTGACGTCATCCCCACCTTCCTCCAACTTAAACGCTGGCAGTCTAATATGAAAAGCAACATATTACGGGGGTTGCGCTCGTTCTCCCACTTAAGGGAACATCTCACGACACGAGCTGACGACAACCGTGCAGCACCTGTGCAGTACCCTCGAAGGAGTCCAACTTTCATTGGATTAGCAACTGCATGTCAAGCCCTGGTAAGGTTCCTCGCTTATCGTCGAATTAAACCACATGCTCCACCGCTTGTGCGGGTCCCCGTCAATTCCTTTGAGTTTTAGTCTTGCGACCGTACTCCCCAGGCGGAGCGCTTATCGCGTTAGCTACGGCTCTCACGAGGGTCGATACTCGCGAATGCCTAGCGCTCATCGTTTACAGCGTGGACTACTGGGGTATCTAATCCCATTCGCTCCCCACGCTTTCGTCCTAGCAGTGTCAGGTGACACCCAGTGCCCTGCCTACGCTTTCGGTGTTCCGAATGATATCAACGCATTTCACTACTACACCATTCGTTCCAGGCACCTCTTTGTCCCTCAAGTCAAGAAGTATCTTAAGCAAACTCCGCAGTTGAGCTGCGGGCTTTTACCCAAGACTATCTTAACCACCTATCGGTACGCTTTACGCCCAATGATTCCGGATAACGCTTGAGGTCTCTGTATTACCGCTGCTGCTGGCACAGAGTTAGCAACCTCTTATTCACTTGCTACGCTCAAAAATTGTTCACAAGTAAAAGCACTTTACAACCCGAAGGCCTTCTTCGTGCACGCGGCGTCGCTGGATCAGGCTTTCGCCCATTGTCCAAAATTCCAAACTGCTGCCTCCCGTAGGAGTCTGGGCCGTGTCGCAGTCCCAGTGTGGGGGTTCACCCTCTCGGGTCCCCTACCCGTCATCGCCTTGGTAAGCTTTTACCTTACCAACTAGCTGATGGGTCGCAGGCCTTGCATTAAGCGGATTGCTCCTTTGATCTTGCGATCACATTTGGTATTATCCCTCCTTTCGGAGGGTTATCCCAAACTTAATGGAAGTTCCTACGTGTTACTCACCCGTTCGCCGTGGTATCGGTGCTCCGCACCGGAAATTTGAATTTTGAATTCTGAATTTCGATTCAATATTTAATTATTAAAATAATCTAGTATTGATTCGAAATTAGAAATTAGATATTCGAAATTCCGATGCGAAGCATCGGCCACTCGACTTGCATGTCTTAGGCACGCCGCCAGCGTTCATCCTGAGCCAGGATCAAACTCTTCAAATAGAGTTCTAATCTGAAAACAGACTTGAACTTGTTCTGGCGCTATAATTTTTTTTAAAAGGTTTATAGCAAACCTTATATACGAAATCAAAGTGATTGACGATTTCCCTAATAAAATATTTAAGGATCTCTTACTTCCAATAAATTATTTACAATAATGTTCGAGTGAAACGAGAACTTCCCTGCCTACCGCAGGCAGGTCGACTCTGCTCGAAGAATAAATAAATAACCTACCCTGACACCGGTTTGTCGGCGGGTCAGGACCCCGATTATACATCGGAGTTGGTTTGTTATTCAGTTTGTAAAGAACTCATCAAAAACCTCATTTGAGAGCAAGTAAAAAACACGACCAGCGTGTTCTTTGATATCCCGATTAAGCCAGAGGGATCAAAAGACTTTGCTCACAATCTTAAAAGTGGTTGTTTAGACTCCCATTGTCCGCCATAGTCCCGATACAGTCGTGGACGAAGGTGGATTTTGTTAAGTTTTTAATGGTATTGATATGATATAACATTTGCTAAACCTTGTCAAGAGTCTTAGGGTCTGGTATATTTTATATCTAATCCTGATGTTTAGAAGGAGGAACCCATGTCAACAGTTGCTGGAAAGACGGCACGTCTATACGCTGATTTCCGTTGTTTTTGCCAACGGAGGCTTATTGCCATCGAGGGGCACGAAGACTTCGAAATCATCCATGAAGAAGGGAAGACTTTCATCAGAATGCGCTGTCCTGACTGTCAGAAACTCTATAAGACGGAATCACTTAAATCATAGTTATAGCCAACGGCACTGATAAAAAACGGCTCGACTTTCCTGTCAGACCGTTTTTATTTTACCTACCCACGCCTACGGTTTTAATTTTCGTATTTGCTCCCCCGCCACCATATTGAAAAAATGTTCCATCACAAGCCCTGACTCCCGGATCCGGACCAGAAGCATTTTCTAATTGATAAACAAACATATACCACTGCTGACTACATCCATAACCAAGAGAAAAAAAAGCATAAGAATTACTCCCATCTGACCCCGGCCAACCAGAAGTGCTTTGTTTTGGATCAGCTGGTAACCTTGCCACATACGTTGACAATGCCGTTTGTAAAGTTGCCCAACTGCTGTCATTACTATTACTCCATCCTCCATTTGGTGAAACCGCTCCTCCAGAAGCGGGATAAGAATTATTCGTATCATAATATAACTGCAAAGCGGTTTGAAATTGCCTGACATCCGCCTGTCTTCTAGCATCGCGCGCTTTCGCTCTCGATGAGTTCATGGCCACCAGCACCACTGACGATAAAAGACCAATGATGGCTATTACCACAAGCAGTTCAATCAAAGTGAAGGCTTTATTATATCTAAAAAACATAAAATAACTTTTTAACTTCCGATTTTATAATTCATACCCCATGTGTTGCGCACGCAAATATCAAAATCGTCGCTAATGGTGGCGAGGTCTGCACTCGTTGGATTTTCCAACTTAGCATAATATCCAAAAGACAGAGGACGTCCGCCAGTCAGACAAGAATACCCCACATAATCTTTCCGCCAATACATAAATATATAACCATTTGCATTCATTGGATCATCCGGGACTCGTGCTAGATAAGTCGGAGTGAGCGCCGCATCCAGTCCGCCGTGATTGGGATTTGAAAACCAACCAGCAGTCCCCGGATAATTATTCATCTGATCAAATCGGAGCTCTGTTGCGGTAACCAGCTGTTTCAAATCTGCTCGGCGTTTGGCATCCCGCGCCTTTGCTCGCGCAGTATTTAAAGATACTAAAGCAACAGATGCTAAAAGACCAATAATGGATACTACCACTAGAAGTTCAATCAAAGTAAAGCCTTGATTATAAAACCTTTTCATAAATTTTCGTTTTTGTGATTCAAGAACCTTATTTTTATTTCAATAACTATTTTTTTTCAATCACCTGATCTATCAAACCATAATTCTTCGCTTCCTGCGCTATCATGAAAAAATCCCGATCAGTATCTGTTTCTATTTTCTTTAAAGTCTGTCCAGTATGTTTAACTAAAATATCATTGACTTGATTTTTAATCCTGACCATTTCTTTGGTCTGAATTTCCACATCGCGGACTTGTCCTTCCACTCCACCCATGACTTGGTGAAGGAGCATTCTCGCGTTTGGAAGTGACAATCTTTTTCCTGCAGCGCCGCCAGCGAGCAAAATAGCAGCCGCTGAGGCAGCCTGTCCCACACAGACTGTGCTAACATCAGGCGTGACAAATTGCATAGTATCGTAAACCGCCAAAGCCGCAGTCACAGAACCGCCTGGGGAATTGATATAGAGTTTGATATCTTTCTTTGAATCTTCTGCGTCTAAGAATAATAATTGAGCGATGACAAGGTTAGCCATATGATCATCAATCGCTTCTCCTAAAAATATAATTCGCTCTTTAAGCAAACGGGAATAAATATCAAAAGCCCGCTCGCCGAATTGTGATTTTTCCACAACCATCGGGACTAATGGCATAATACCTCCTCTGATAAATCAATGATTTGAATTTTAATATTCTGAGTCTCGCCCCGTAGTGAAGTGAAGCTTCTACTACCGGGGTCGACGACCATTGGAATTAGCGGCATTGAAACTTCGTGTTTATTCATATATTTTATAATTTATATCTATAATATCGCGAAGCAAATATCCAAATATCAATACTGAGATACAGGGATGCTAATTGATATTTATTGTTTTTCTTCTGCCGCTGTGACTTCTGGAACTTTTGCAAACTCTACTTCTTCAGGGACTGGTTCAGCCTCTTGAGGTGTTTGGGATGATTCCGACACAACCATGACTTCTTCCGGCTTTCCTTCTGCGTTGATTTTCTCTTCCAAAATATCTATCTTCCAACCTGCTAATCGAGCGGCCAAACGCACATTCTGTCCAGCCTTGCCAATAGCCAAAGATAATTGGTCAGTTAATACCCCGACCTTAGCCTCTAAATTTGCCTCATCTAGAGTCACGTTGAGAATTTTAGCAGGAGACAGAGAGTTGGCAATAAATTTAATCGGGTCATCTGACCAAGAAATTATATCAATCTTCTCTCCACCTAATTCATTCATTACAACCTGCACTCTTGTTCCGCGCTGACCCACACAAGCTCCAATTGGATCTACACCTTCTTGAGAAGACCAAACCGCGATCTTGCTTCGGCTACCCGCCTCCCGCGCAATAGCCTTCACCTCTACAGTCCCGCTGAAAATCTCGGGAACTTCTAGCTCAAACAAACGGCGTACAACATCCGGATGAGATCTAGATAAAGTTATTTTGGGACCCTTGGCAGTCGGCTCAACATGTAAAATCAAAACCTTGACTCGGCTACCCATATTATACTTCTCACCCTTGACCTGTTCAGATGGAAATAAGACACCAGTAGCCTTACCAAGATCAATTAGCACAGTATCGCCTTCGACGCGCTGGACAAGCCCAGAAACTAATTGCCGCTCTTTTGCTTTATATTCAGAGAACAGCACTCCGCGTTCTGCTTCGCGTAATTTTTGAATAATTACCTGCTTCGCGGTTTGCGCTGCGATGCGACCAAAGTTTGTTCCGGTTTTTGGCGTAATATCTACGCGCAATTCCTCTCCGACTTTGATGGATTTTTTTTCTTTCTTCGCATCTGCGAGAGTAATCTCTTTGGCTGGATCAATGACTTCTTCCACAACCATTTTCGAATCATAAACTTTAGAACTAAGCGTATCTGGAAAAAACTCAACCACAATATTCTGATCCTTCTTGCCATAGTCTTTACGAAAAGCCGCAGCCAAAGACACCTCAATCATTTTGAGAATTTCCACTTTATCAATATTCTTTTCTTCGGCGATTTGGTTTAGCGCCTGTTCAAATGCATCATTCATATGGTTCTCTTCCTTATAGAACTCCCCCCTCGCCCTTTGGGAGAGGGGCGGGGGTGAGGGAAAAAACAAAACTAATGTCTGTCTTTCCTTTTGTTCTTTTCACCTTTGGGAGAGAGGTGGAAAAAGTTAATTTTATTGCTAATTATTTTACCTCTCTGTCTCTCGTCACTGACGAGAGACATCTCCCCTTAAAGGGGAGAATAAAATTGAATAAATCTTAAGCTCTTGAAAAAATAATCCCGTCTAAGCGGGATTAATCAGTATCTTCAACAGCGTTCTCAAGTATTATAACAGATTCATTATTTTTGTCAATCCCGTTAGACGCATTGTCTCTAACGGGATCAATTACAACTCCGGCAACATCAATCCTGATATTATAATTTTCGTACTGAGGATTTGTCTTGATAAACAACTTGGCGGTCTTGACGATCTTGCGCTGTTTCGAGGAGTTCACAGCATCAAAAGGGTTGCCGAATGTCGAACTGGTTCGCGCCTTGACTTCAATAAAAACCAAATCCTTACCTTTGACAGCAATTAAGTCAATCTCGCCGGTTTGCTTGCCGAAACGGTTAAAAAAATTCGAGGTTAGAATACTATAGCCAAGCTTCTCATAGTACTTGGCTACTAATTCCTCTCCAGTTTTTCCAAGCCCTATTGGCATTATTTTATATAGTTATCAGGAAGATATTTACTGTTTAGTTTTTTCCAATCAACATCTTTCTTGTCTTTCCTAAACCTCGTAAAGCCATACCAGGCAATAAACCCAGCCCAGATCACCCACCAAAGAGCAAAAACTAAAAACCAAAATCTTTTTCCAAGCATCGGGACATTTTCATATCGCATCACAAACCACAACACTCCGACGAGCCCGACCCAGACAAACAAATTGCGTACACGACCCAATAGCTTCTTAACTACTTGATGTTTATTAAAATGGGTCCAAAGTATAAATATCGCGCCTAGCACAATCATCCCAGCGAACACAATAAATAAAATCTTATCTTCCACCCCAAGCGTAACGCCTGGTTGCTGAAACCAAAAATCTAAGTTAAACATATTCTTGAAAATTAAAAAATTAATTACTTAATATAAATCATAGAATAATGGTATGGATCCGCTTCAGTCCGACTGGTCAGTTTCAAATGACATTTCTGCGCCAGACTATCCACCTGTTCTTCACTTATCCGATCCTCTGCCCTTGGACCAACTGGAAAGGGTTGGTCATTCCAATCAACAACTAATAATTTTCCACCGGTATGAAGCAGACGATAAGCGTGATTGAAAAGATTCTGCTTATTCTTTATCTGATGAAGGATATTAATCATGAGTACCGCATGGCAAGTTCCCGTGACAATTTTATCTAAGGAATGCGGCAATTCTAAATCAGCTCGCAGGCTTCGGATGTTGTGGACGTTTTGCATTCTCGCGTCAGCGTTAACATGCTCGAGTGCGCTTTCCAAAACATCGACAGAAAAAACTTCTCCATTATTTCCTACGATCTTCCCGGCTGCGATGCTAAAATATCCAGCTCCCGCCCCAAGATCTGCCACCACTTGTCCTACCATAATCCCCGCACGCATCAAAAGCCTGTCTGGATTAAGAAATTTTTTACTTGGATCGTATGATACATTACTCATATATTTATTTTTTTACAAACAATATCTATAGTATCATCTCGCTTTGCGAGGTAAGTATCTATCAGTATCAAAAAAGATATTTATAGATATTAAATGGATACTTATTGATATTAATTGCTGACTTAAAGTTCAATGATCTTGTGAATAGCCTGTATCTCTGTGGCTTTGCCTGTCTGCTCATCTATCTTAATAATAACATAACTTAATTCCGCGTGCTTAACATCCTCTGGGATATCAAAAGCCACATGCTGGCCCGTGGTAAAGCGTTCAATAGATAATTCTTTTTTCACGCCAAGAACAGTGCCTGCCGCGCCGCACATTCCAACATCAGTTATATAACCTGTGCCTTTTGGCAAAATCTTAGCATCGGCTGTTGGGATATGTGTATGAGTTCCGACAACCACGCTGACTCGTCCATCCAAAAAATATCCAAAAGCCACCTTCTCACTAGTTGCTTCCGCGTGCAGATCAATCAAAGATACTTTGATATCTTCTTTCAAATTCTGCTTCAACCAGTCTTCCACCATCTTAAATTCTGAATCAATTGGATCATGAAATTGCCGCTCCATAAACACCTGTCCAAGAAAGTTACCAATCAGAACCTTTCCTTTGGAAGTTTCAAATACTGCTGCAATTGAACCGCTGTATGAATCTGAGATATTTACCGGCCGGACAATCCGGTCTGAATATTTATTTAAAGTTTCTTCTGATAATTCTTTTTTGGAATAAATATGATTTCCAGCCGTGAACCCCTGCACCCCAGCATCAATTAATTGCTCTAAGGTCTTCACAGTCACACCTTTGCCATGCGCTAAATTTTCCACGTTAGCCAATATCAAATCCGGCTGCTCTTGTGATTTAATCTCAGGCAGTACTTTACGCAAGACCAGACGTCCTGGCTCTCCGCACACATCTCCAAAGAATATTATTTTAAGCATATGAGTGAATTTCGAATTTCTAATTTCGATTCAATATTTATTATTCGAATATTCTAATTTGATTCGAAATTCCTGCCTACCGCAGGCAGGCAAAATTAGATATTCAAAATTTCTATCTTGCGTACCCGGTAGTAGACTTCGATAATTTAGAGCTACTACCTACGATAGTTACACAAATTTAAATATTTTACTATCAATATTCTAATGCGATAAGTCTCCGGCGAAGCCGATCGAAGTGTTACTACCGGGCGTATTCAATTACCCTTGTTTCTCGAATAACCATGACTTTAATCTCACCCGGATATTTCAATTCCTGTTCTATCCGTCCTGCGATATCTTTGGCAAGCTTAGTGGCTGCCCAATCATCAAGCTTATCCGGCTTGATAAACACCCTAACTTCTCTGCCGGCTTGAATAGCATAGACGCGCTCCACCCCTTCATAAGATGAGGCGATGTTTTCCAATTCTTCCAAGCGCTGGATGTATTGTTCATAAGAATCCCGGCGAGCTCCCGGACGGCTGCCGGAAATATTGTCTGCCGCGTCAACGATTGCCGCTTCAATGGATGTATATTCCACATCGCCGTGATGTGACTCAATAGCATTGATAACTTTCTCTGGTAGATTAAATTTCTTGGCAATCTGTTTCCCGATCTCCACGTGTGTGCCTTCCATGTCTTGATCGAGGGCTTTTCCAATATCATGAAGCAGGGCGCCTTGTTTCAATACTTGGATGTCAGCGCCTAATTCTTCTCCAATTAAAGCGGCAAGTTTTGCCATTTCTACTGAGTGCCTTAAAATATTCTGACCATAGCTTGTACGGAATTTCAAACGTCCAATCAACTGCACCAGTTTAGGAGGAAAATTCGCAATCCCCAATTCGTACACCGCAGCCTCACCGGCTTCGCGGATCATTTCTGCCACTTCTTTCTTGGCTTTTTCCGTAACTTCCTCAATGCGCGCCGGATGGATGCGTCCATCTTGGATTAATTTTTCCAAAGCCAGCTTAGCAATGTGGCGCCTGACGCTGTTAAAACCAGAAATTATCACAGTATCTGGCGAGTCATCAACTATCACTTCCACACCGAGCATCTGTTCAAAAGTTCTGATGTTGCGCCCTTCCTTGCCGATTATGCGGCTTTTCATTTCCTCGTTCGGAATAGTCACAGTTGTCGTGGTCTGCTCGCTAGTCACTTCTGAAGCACATCTCTGCACAGCCAGAGCCACAATCTCTCGGGCTTTTTTGTCCGCGTCTTCGTGCGCTTGATTGACTAATTTGTGAACCAATAAACTCATTTCATCTTTGACGTTCTTTTCTGTGGCATCAAGCAAAACTTTTTTGGCTTCTTCCAAAGACAATCCGCTGATTTTTTGCAATTGCTCTAATTGTCTTTGCTTCACTTCCTTCAATTCATCATGAAGATTTTGTAGTTCCCCTTGCTTTTTGGCTAAATCACTTTTAGTTTTTTCATTATCTCCTAGTTTTCTATCCAGCTCTGACTCTTTGCGGTTTAGCCGATCTTCCACTTTGATAATTTGAGAACGAAACTCTTGCTCGCTCTTCTTAGCCGCATCCATTATTTCTATAGCTTTAGATTTGGCTTCAAGAAGTATTTCTTTTTCTTTGGCTTTGGCATCTTCAAACGCTCGGGCGACTTTGGCTTCCACTGAATCAACTTTTGCCGCGATCTGAACTTTGCGAATAACATAACCAACAGCAATTCCGACAATCACGGAAATTGCCCCAACAATACCTAAATTCATAAAAACCTTTCTAGGCCTTTATCCGTGCATCACGAAAATTTTTTCTTTTTTGGTTTCTAATTAGGAAACACTGAAAATCCCCTTTTTCACTCTACGGAGGGTATGGATAATTTGATAATTCAAATGATTCCAAAAATAAAATTTCATTGATGATGCAAACCCAATAAAGACTTCTGTTAAATGCTATATTCTATCAAATTCTTGTAGTTTGTGCCCCTTGCGAGGCTACTGACAATATACAAAATTAACCTCATTTTGTCAATTATCCCAGTAGTACTTCTTCGATATCAGCCTCTGGCTGATATCGATAAAAAACGAATCTTTTGTTGTTATCATTAAAGTAAATCTAACACAAACTTATTTTGATATTTTTTAGATCGAAGAAGATATACTGGATTTGTGAACGTCCTATGTTATAATGACCTTAACTAATTAATTAAATTTTATGAAACACACATTAATCGAACTGCCTTATGCTTATAACGCCTTAGAACCGTATCTTGATGGTTATACTATGGAAATCCATCATAGCCGACACCATCAGACTTATGTCGATAAATTAAACGCGGCCTTAGAAAAATATCCTGACTTGCAGGAAAAACCTATTGAAGAACTGTTAAAAAATCTCGCTACCCTACAAGTAGAGGAAACTGACCGGACAGCCATTCGCAATCACGGAGGCGGAGTGATCAATCACAACTTGTTTTGGCAAAATATGAATCCGGCAAACATTGCTGATTCTCAATTAATCTCCGAGATTAATCACACTTTCAAATCTTTGGAAGAGTTCAAAAAAGCGTTCACTGATTCTGCGGTTAAACTTTTTGGCAGCGGTTGGACTTTTCTTGTCCGGAACGAACAAAATCAATTAGAGTTCTACAATCTTTCAAATCAAGATTCGCCATATTCAAAAAACCATACTCCGATTCTTGCGCTTGATATCTGGGAACATGCCTATTATCTTAAATTCCAAAATAAGCGCGTTGATTACATCGAAAACTGGTGGAAAGTAATAAAAATGATTTAGATTGTGGGGGTAGTTGGTAGATAGTAGATAAAAAACTAGTGTCATTATAAACCCTCTTTATGATACAACAATGGTTGCAATGGTCATCTTTGCAACCAAGAAAGTAGATAGTAGAAAAACCAAAGTCACCTATTTGAACAATTGTTCAAATAGGTGACTTTTATTAATTACATAAATATCTACGTAGTTAATCATTGCTGACCCTTTACGATTCACTATTCAAATCACCCTATTTTTATTGCCTTTTCTCTGTATGTTACATGATACATGTTACGTGCCTGCCCCGTAGAGAACTTGTTTTCCTTCGGGGATACATGATATCGCCGGAACCTGACCGGAAAAAAAAGAAAGCCTGCTCACCCTTGAGTTAGGCTTTATAAACCGCCTTAGTTGATCTTGCTTGCCATTCTCATAAACAGTCGCAGCGTCACCGGATCTTTCACTCCCTTACGCAGACGGCTCAATGTGCTCATTGGAATGACATCTTCATTACTTATGACCTTGCCCATTGTCGCCTGAGGATTCATTTGAACCCGAACTCTCAAGAAATATCCTCTTTCATGAAACTCTGTGATAGGCATACAGTCGTATGACAGCTTGTCATCTCCATTTATGATGATGTGGAGCATTCTGATTGGAAACTCAAAAATCATGATGGTTGGAAAGTCCCGATAAATCACAATGTCTGATGTTCTCTTAAAAAAATGCCAATCAACAAGCTCATAAGGTTTCACTACCACTTCTCTGATCGTCTCGCAATTGACCAACGCGATTTCTTCTTGCATACATCCTCCTTTTTTACCAAAACAAAAAAACGCCAATGCCGGTAAAAGGCTGGCGCTTCTCAGAATGAAACGGAAAGAGCCTCTACCGGAATCTGGTAGAGGATGAACTGATTTTTACTGTTTGAATTGTTTTGATCACAAATTCTTTTGCGTTCATATAAAATACTAAATGCTTATTTATTTTCTTACTCTTGCTTCTTTTCCTTTTCGGGTGTAATAAATCTTAGCTTTTTTTGCTTGAGTGGCTTTGACCACTTCGATCTTTTCAATGCGGGGTGAGTGGACTGGAAAAATGCGCTCCACGCCAACACCGGAAGAAATTTTGCGCACTGTGACTGTGCCGTTCATGCCCTTGCCACCCTTAGTCGCGATGACTTGACCTTCAAAAATCTGAACACGCTCTTTCTCCTTGCCTTCTGGAGAAACGTCTTTAATCTTTTGGTAAACGCGAACTGTGTAACCAGCTTTTAAAACCGGCACATCAGATCTTACTTGCGATTGATTAAAATTTGTTATCTTCATAATCTTAATATCTATAAGTATCCTAATATCAATTAATATCTCTTGATATTGAGATACTAAGATATTGGAAAATTAATTGCTAATTTTTTTAAAACTTGTCTCAAGTCTTCTGGCAATGGACTTTCAAGTTCCAACACTGTATTATCCATTAATTTAAACTTCAGCCGATGCGCGTGGAGGAACTGTCTGGAAATAATATCCTTGTCTTTCTGTTTATATTGTCCGCCATACAAATCATCGCCTACAACTGGGTTTCCAATAGAACTTAAGTGCACCCTGATCTGATGAGTGCGACCTGTGTGTAATTTTACCAGAAGCAGGCTATATTGGTCAACTCCCTCCTGTTTTTTCGGCTCCGCAAGCACATTATACTCAGTCAGCGCCGGACGACCTTCTTCCACTACTTTCATCTTCTGATGCGTGGAAGTTTTCTCTATGGGCTTATCAATCTTGCCATGCAGAGCCGGCAGCTTGCCATGAACCAAGGTTAAATACTGTTTATCCAGCTCCCGATTCTTAAACAAATCTTTCAGATAATCAAAATACTTTTGGGTTTTTGCCACAACGATTAAACCAGAGGTATCTTCATCCAATCGATGCACAATTCCGGGCCGAGTAGGATCGCCGATTTTCTCAATTCCAGAAAATCTGGATATAAGCGCATTGACTAACGTGTCGTCTCTATGTCCTGCGGCTGGATGCACGACTAGTCCTGGCGGTTTATCAATTACTGCCAAATCGTCATTTTCATAAACCACTTTAAGCTTTAAGCTATTAGCTATAAGCTTATAGGGCTCAAACTCAGGAAGTTCGATTTTGTCATTTATTTTCAGAAAATGATGGGGAGCTAAAACTTGTTTCCCATTTAATAAAACCACTCCATCCTTGATGGCTTTTTGGATTCTTCCACGGGATACGTCTTTGATATGCTGAACCAAAAACTTATCCAATCTTTCAGTTGTATCTGCGACGAAATTTAGCATTATTTTAAACCCAATATTCTATTAAAAAATTCATACTTTTTTCTCATATAAATCTTATAATCTTGCTCACCGCAAGGTAATTTTATTTTCTCGTATTCATCCCTTAAATTTTTGTTTTGTAATAAAATCTCAAAAACTTTCAGCTGCTCCTGCAATACCGGAGAGTTTTTATCAGTTAAGTACAGTTCCACATCAAAACCATCACGCTTAAACTCCCACTTTATTGATTTTGAAATTCTTGAAGGCACACCAAACATTTTTTCAAGTATCGGACGATGGATATTATATTCCTCTGGTACAGATAAAATGTTAATATCAATGTCATTTTGACCAGCAAGACCAAGAGCCGCCGCTCCGCCAAAATGAATTCTTAAATTAGGCAATAAACGTACTAATTCTTTCGTTAAGTTTTTTCCGACCTCCTGAACCTTCGGATCAAAGGGTTTAACCAAAACAACCTTATCAGGGCGAGTAGCCAAATATTTTTCCTGCTCTGCTTTTATCATATTATAATTACTTTTACTGATATAAGTTCTCCATTCTTATTATAACAAATAATAATAAACTAATCTTAAATTATATTTACAACTTTTTCTCCCTTTGTTATACTTCAAGCGATCGTGTTTTTAGTAACCATACAAATTATATGATTCAAAAAATTAAAAAAGAACAGAGACTATCTATTAAAATTCTTAAAATCCTCGGTATCGGTCTGGGCATCACTGCTGTTTCTATACTTGCTCCCCATCTGCCATATGTTTTGCTTAAAGCTTATATCCAACAAAAACTTCGAAAATCTTATTCTAAAAACCAAATGCATAATAGTTTTAAGTACTTGAGACGGAAAAAATTTATTGCTTTTGAATATAAAGAAAATAAAATTAGAGTTATTCTCACAAAGCTTGGCCGACAACATTTAAACAAAATTGCGTTTGAAGAAATAAAAATCCAACCTGTAGAGTGGGATGGTAGATGGCGTTTATTGACTTTTGACATACCGGAATACAAAAAAAGTGCGCGCCAGACCTTTCGCCGGAGGATTAAAGAATTAGGATTTTTCCACTTTCAGCGAAGTGTATTTATTTTTCCCTACCCATGTGAAAAAGAAATTAACGAAATGGCAAAACTTTTGGAAATTAGATCCTATGTTCATGTAATCGCTTGTGACCGGTTTGTGAGAGATCAATACTTGCTAAAAAAATTAAAATTGTAAAATTCTTTATCTATATTTTTAAATTTGGTTACACTTTAAGCGATCGTGCTTTTTGTAACCACTGTAAATAAAAAACAAAAAACACATCTAATTTTTTTTATGTAGCAAATCCGGTCGGCGTTTTTTGGTCAACAAAAAACTTTGTTTTTTGCGCCAGTCATCGACTTTCTTATGATCACCGGCCAGTAAAACTTTCGGGACCAAGCGGTTTTTCCCCGCAATTTTTATTGCTTCCGGCCGAGTGTAATGCGGATATTCCAAAACTCCCTCGGCTTCTTGCCGGTCAATGCCTTTTAAATTGGAAAAAGATTCGTCTTCTACTGATTTCTGTTTACCCACTGTTCCCGGAATCATCCGGCTCACCGCTTCCACAACAACCATAGCCGGCACTTCCCCGCCGAACAACACATAATCCCCGATTGATATTTCCTCATCTGTAAGATATTGAATTACCCGTTCATCAATCCCTTCATAGCGACCGCAAATCATAATTAGCTGGTCGAATTTTGCTAAACGCTTGGCGTCAGTTTGAGTAAACTTTTTTCCCTTGGCAGAAAATACAATCACCCTCACTTTTTCCTTTTTCTTGCCCCGTAGTGAACTTGTTCTACTTCGGTGACTTTTAACTTTCAACTTAAGTGACTTAATCGCTTTTGCGATTATATCCGCTCTCATGACCATACCAACTCCCCCGCCATATGGCCTGCCATCCACAGTTTTGTGAGCGTCTTTGGTCCAATCCCTGAGGTTGAAAAGATCTAATGAGATAATTCTCTTTTTGATTGCGCGTGAAATTAAAGCCTCTTCTGAGAAGCTCTTAAAAATATTTGGAAAAATTGTAACGATAGAAAATTTCATCCCGTTAGAAATAATGATTAGTTAACTGAATATAATATAGCACATTTCCCTTTATAAATCATAAAACATTTATAAATTTACCTATGTAAAATTTCTAACGGGATAAATACCATACGTAAGCTATTTAGAGTAAAGTATAAAGAACCTTAATTCTTACTTCCCTGCCTACCGATTTACCTGCCGTGGGCATGGTAGGCAGGTTGATTCTAGATACTAAAAATCCCCCTTGCGGGGGATTTTTGATTAGAGTTTAAATTCGTCGATATCTGTACCAAGATCTGAGCTTGGTGCTGAATCGGATCTTTGGAAACTCTTGCGAGATCCTTCCGGTTCATGAATCTTGAGATTCACGCGTGCCTTATGCTTGGCACCAACAACACGAAGCAGTGTTCGGATTGACTTGGCAGTTTGTCCTTGGCGTCCGATTACCTGACCCATATCTTCTTGATGAAGGTGAAGGGTAATAAGGACTCCCATTTCGTCAACTGTGCGCTCGGTTTTCACATCTTCTGGATGATCAACCAATGCCTTGACGATATATTCGACAAAATCCTGGTCTTGTTCCCTGTTCATATCTAGTCTTACGGATTAATTGCTTTAAAAGAACTCTGATCTAATAAAAGCTTTTCGACTACTCAAGCTGATCAGTATGTTCACATTATACTATACGCGATAAACTGAATGCAAATAAAGCTTTATGCCGCTGGGGTTTCTGGCGCTTTCGGCTCTTCTGTCGCTCCGGCAGATGGGGTCGTAGTTGTTTCGCTAGGAGTTGAGGCTGCACCCGGTGCAGACTCCTTAACCTTGGGGCGCCACGCCTTAACCTTCTTGCCGTCAACTAGTTTGTTCTGAACAAAAAGATTATAGACTGATGGAGAAACCTTTGTATTCAAAGCTAATAGTTTCTTCAACCGTTCTTCGTTTTTTATAACCAAAACTTTAGTCTTTGGATTGTAGCTTCCTAAAACTTCCTGCACTTGCTTGCTGGCAGAACGATAACTCTCAGCCAGAACTACGCGGTAAGCTGGTTTGTTCTTGGTTCCCGCTCTTTGTAATCTGATGATTAACATGGATTGTGTATTTTCTGAATATTATTAATAAAAAATATTGCTCGCTTATTATATCAAATTAGACCACGAGAGTCAATTGGATTTGAGGCGTCCTTTAATGTGCCTACGAACCCAATAAATTATAAAGCCTATTATAATCGCGCCGATTAATAAATCAAATTTCCGGAAATAACCTTCTAAAGAATGCCAGTTTTCGCCAAGTTTAAGTCCTAGCCACGCCAAAAAATAAGACCAAACGATTGAACCGATAAAAGTAAAGAACGTAAACGACCAAAATGGCACTTTGCCAATCCCCGCTGGAATGGAAATAAAAGTTCTCACAATTGGCAAAACCCGACCGACAAAAGATGAGAGTTTGCCGAATCTTTGAAAAAACTTTTCTGTCAGTGCTAAATCATGTTCTGTAATCAAAACATATTTCCCATACTTCACAATCACAGGTCGTCCGCCAAAATATCCTATCGCGTAAGTCACCCAAGACCCAACCACAGAACCAACGGCTCCGGCAAGTGCCAAACCAAATATAGTAAACCGTCCACTTTCAACCAAAAAACCGGAGAAAGGCATTATGATTTCCGAGGGTAATGGAATAGCCGCGGATTCAATCGCCATTAAAAGCGCCACCCCAAAATACCCTAAGGAATCAATGGTTTGGGTAATAAAATTTGTAATTGCCAAAATAATATCTGTGAACATATATACAATAATTAATTTCGAATTCTGAATTTCGATTCAATAATTATTATTCGAATATTTAAAATTGAATCAAAATTCGAAATTAGATATTCGAAATTAATTTCTATTCTGCTATTTCCTGCGCTTTTTCCAGCTTGATTGATAAAATTTTTGAAATGCTGTCATCTCCCATTGTCACGCCGTATAATGTATGCGCCTGGCGCATGGTTTCGCGATTATGTGTAATGGTTACGAATTGAGTTTGATGAGATAAAGTCTCTAAAATCTTTGCAAACCTGATGGAGTTGGCTTCATCCAGAGCAGCATCAACTTCATCCAAAACCACAAACGGAGACGGATACGCAGCTAGCATACTGCACAATAGCGCAATGGAGGTTAAGGCTCGCTCCCCTCCAGACAACGCGGCGATAGAAGAAAGTTTCTTACCTGGCGGCGTAGCGCGAATTTCTATACCTGTTATCTCGCTTCGGGATTTTTTGGCAACCAGACCGTCAATTATCATCCCTTCCTCATCCTCGTCCTCATCGTCTACTTCTTGCTCACCTGTCAAAACCCCTTCTGAAGTTTCAGATTTTATAAGCGTCATAGTCGCGCGCCCACCATTAAATAGGATACGGAAATATTCGCTAAACCGGGATGAAATATTTTCAAAAGCCGTATCAAATTGTCGCTTAATTATTTCGTCCAATTCTTTGATGATATTTCTCAGATCTTCCACAGCCTTCTTAAGATCATGTGATTGAGTTGATAGATATTCAAACCGCTCTTGCGTTTCTCGAAATTCTTGCATAGTGGCCTCATCTACTCCACCAGCCAGTTCCAAAGAATGTTTCAAGCGATTAATCCTAGCGCCAATGTCAGCTTCCAATTCTTCTCCTTTATAATTTACCAGCTCGACAAACCGGTCTTTTAGCGCTTCCTGCGCTTCTTTTCGCAAAGTTTCCAAGATCATATCCACTTTGGTTTTTTCGATTTGCAACTGGGATAATTCATCTTTCAGTGTTGATAGGTGAAATGATCGTTCTCGATATTTCTTCTCTTCCAAAACCAAAAAGTTTTTCTTGTCCTTTTCTTCAATCCGGATCTTGGAAAGCGTGGCTTGTAATTCTGCTGATTGATTTTGAATATCTGTGGATTCTTTATTAATCTGGGACTCTTTCACGAACAATTCGTTTTTTCCCGCGCCTTCAGCACTGGGGAAAGCTGATTTGATTTGATCTAAACGAAATGATAATTGATCCAGCTGTTCTTGGCTACTTTTGCGGATCGTCCGAAGCTCTACCAAGCGCAGTTCCAATTCATGCATTTGCTCCACCAAACCATCCTTTTCTTCTAGTAATGCTTCGATGTTTTGTGAGGCGTCGTTTTCGAAGCGATAATGGACAAACTTACTGACTAGGCTCGTCAGTTTTTCTTTGATAATTTCGATATTTTCAAAAGTCAGAAGATTTAAGGTATTAGAAAAATCTTGCTCAAAATCTAAAAATATACTTTTCAGCTTTCTGACATCAAAATTGGAATTTCGAGCAGATTCAAGTTGAGCGCTTAAAGTATCAACCTTTGATTTAAGGCTATTGTAAACTTTTTCGTTTTCAGACAATTCAAGCATCAAACTCTTTAAGCGTTCTTTGACTGTTTCGATCTGACGTTCCAAATCTAATTTTTGCACGCGCAAACTTTCTGGGTCAGTCTTACCCGGAATCAAATCTGATTTAAGCTTCCCTCTAATCTCGGCTAATTGTTCCTGTAATCTCAGCCTGGTTTCTTGCAAATGAGAAATCTTATTTTCTAGATCTGAAATAAATTGAGTGGAAGATTTTCCTCGTCGCTCCTCTTTTTCCAAAACCGCCTGAAATTTTGCAGTCTCTCCATCTAAACTTTTAATTTCATTATTTTTCAGGTCAATCCTGCCGACCAAACCCTTCTGCTGCATTGTTTGCAAGAATATCTCTCGTCCAAAAAACTTGATCTGTAAGCCGGATAATTCTTGGGTGATTTTTTCCCGCTCCTCCATGCGCTTTGCCTGTCGTTTGAGCGACCTTAAGCGCGGCTCAATCTCAGCAATCAAAGCATCAACTTTGGATAAATTTTCTTCTGTTTGCTCCAGTCTCCTGACTGTTTTGTCCCGCTTCAGATAATAAGGCTTGACCCCTGATGCCTCTTCAACTAATTGCTTGATTTCAGCAGGTCCAGCCAAAACCATTTGATCAATCGTGCCTTGTCCAACCACAGTATAATTCGCCGCGCCAAACCCAGAACGCACCAACGCGTCTACCACATCCAAAAGCCGAACGCGTTGATTATTAACTAGATACTCAGATTCACCGTTTCTATAAAGCCTGCGCGCCATGGCGACTTCAGAATATTCGAAGGGTAATTTTTTGTCGCGGTTGTCGAAAGTTAAAACCACTTCTGCCATGGAAAGCTTGGATTTTTTATCTGATCCAGCAAAAATTACATCTTCACTTTTCTTTCCACGAAGAAGCTTCATAGACTGTTCACCCATGACCCAACGGATGGAATCTGCGACATTAGACTTGCCTGAACCGTTTGGTCCAACTACCGCTGTAATTCCCGGATCAAATTCAAGAACCGTTTTATGAGCAAACGATTTAAACCCGTGAATTTCTAATTTTTTTAGATACATTGATAAATTTTGAATTTTGAATTTCGAATCAATATTTATTATTCTAATACTCGAATTTGAATCAAAATTCTAAATTAGTTATTCGAAATTCTAAAAGTCGCTGACTTTTAGTCCGTTTTCTGCTGCTACAATTTCCGCTTCTTGTTTTGACGGTCCAATTCCAGTTGTTATTTTTTTCTCACCAACAAACACGGCAACTTCAAAAGTCTTGTTGTGATCCGGTCCCCATTCAGCCACCACTTCATAATGCGGGGTTATGCCGAGTTTTTCTTGAGCAAGCTCCTGGAACTTGGATTTCGGATCTAAAATTTTACCTTCATTTAAAATGCCATCCAGTTCGGAAATAACAAATTCATTTATAAACTTGCGGGCGGAGTCAAAGCCTTGATCTAGATATATCGCGCCAATCAGAGCTTCAATCGCATTAGCTAAAATTACCTGCCGAGCCCTGCCAACATCTTTTGCTTCCCCTTTGGAAAGTAAAATATGATCATCAAGTCCTATTTTGCTGGCAATTTCTGAAAGCATGCGGTAATTTACTAAAGCAGACCGGAGGTTAGTCAGCTCCCCTTCCGGTTTTTCAAAATGCCGATAAAGATGCTCCGTGGTGATAAGTTCAAGCACAGCGTCTCCCAAAAACTCCAATCGCTCATTATGAGGCAGCGGCCATTTACGGTTCTCGTTTAAATACGACCGGTGCGTAAGCGCGGTCTGCAGTAAATTTCGATCTCTAAATTGTATATTGATTTTGCTTTCTAGAGTTAAAATGTCCATTTTATTCCTACTTCCGAAATTCGAATTTCGAAATACGAAATTTTTTTAGCTTTCGTGCTTCGGATCTCGAGTTTCCTAATTATAAATTATTTCTCCCCTCAACCATTCACTTCGTTTGCGTTTAGGGTGTAAATTATTCGCTAATATGGCTTGCCGTGAACTTGAACGAACGCATGTTCGCGAATAGTTCATGGTGGGCGGTAGAGGACTCGAACCTCTGACATCTTTCACGTCAAGAAAGCGCTCTACCAGCTGAGCTAACCGCCCAAAAATGAATACTGAATATCTAATTTTTAATTTCGAATCATTACTTGAATATTCAAATAATAAATATTGAATCGAAATTAGAAATTAGATATTAGATATTCTCTTTATGTCTCTAGAGTGTTCTCCAGAGCCATTGCCTGCTTTTCATCGATAAAAATAGGCTTAACTAGATGATTAAATGCCACAACCCAAGCGACTTGAGAAAAAAGTGTTACTACTCCTTGAGCAAATAACATTACGATTAAAACGAGAGCTATGAGAAAAACAGTGACAATAAAAAATACCAAATAGCCTACTTTATCATACAAGAAAGACAGTAAAATCACAAATGGAATAGAGACAAGTCCTAAAATTATGAAAAAAATCACCATTCCAAGCATTGTTACAAACATTATGCAAAATCCTAATATTAACAAATTTAACCACTGCTTATTAATAATATCAAAGGAGGCACGAAGACTGTCTCTGAATCTCAAATTAAAGGATACTGCAAACAGTGGGGCAATAAGGTTTACTAAAGACATGACAATAAAAACCGGAAGCGCGATAATCAACGCCAAAATCAAAAGTATTGTCGCCCGGGAATAAAGTTTTGCGGTATACAAGTACACGATGGGCGCACCAAAGATCGCCCCGACAATAATTAGCACCACCGCATAAAACAAACTAATCAGAATCAATCGATTAAAATATTTTTTCCCGCTTTTCATGCCATCTATAAATCCCCAAGCTTCTTTTTTTATGATTTTGTTCACAGAGATGATAGTCCCGGCTTTCGCGTAATAATATCCGATAATCATCAAAACAAAAAACAAGAGCAACACAATTCCTATCCCCAATACTAAACCCTCATGCTGGGTAAAATAATTATTAGCCTGTTCTTGAATTCTTTGCGCCTGCTGGTCAGAAGATTTATCATCTTGGCTGAAAGTGATTAAATTGCCAACGCTCCCGAACATCAAAAACAAGCCGAACCACCACAGTCTTTTTTGGCTGCGGATAATTTCAAAGGCTTGTTTAAGGATTTTCTTGTAATCGAGCATTTATTTTACGGCGGGGGCTGGCGCTGATTTTTCCCCTTTGCTGTAAAACGCCAGTTTATTCTTTGGAATAATGTCTGAAACGAGTTTTTCAAAATCTTCACGCTCAATAGTTTCAACTTCCATTAACTTTTCCGCGATAAGATTTAAATGCTTGCGGTATTTCTTTGCCACATCGGTGGCTGTCTTATAGGCGCGCTCCATAAACCCGGCAACTTCTTCATCGATTTTACCCGCAACTTTTTCTGAATAATTTTTTGCTTCCGCGATGTCGCGCCCGAGAAAAATCATGTCATGCGCTTCGCCAAAAGTCATGGGGCTGAGATTTTCAGACATGCCGTAAGCAGTCACAAGTTTACGGGCAAGACCAGTCGCTACCTTTAAATCATTAGAGGCGCCAGTGGTCAGCTCGTTAAATACGACTTTTTCCGAGGCATAGCCGCCCATAGACACTGCGAGATCCGCAAGAAACTCAGATTTTGAATGAAGATTTTTATCTTCCACTGGCAGCTTCATGGTATATCCTGCTGCCCGTCCACGCGAAACAATTGAAACCTTGTGCACTGGATCCGCGTGTTCCATCACAGTAGAAACTAAAGCGTGCCCAGCTTCGTGCCAAGCCGCGATCTTCTTTTCTTTGTCGGAAAGCAAATGACTCTTTCGTTCCGGACCAAGCATGACTTTCTCAATTGCTGAAGTCAGGTCAATTTGCATAATCTGCTTCTGGTTCTTTCGTGCAGCTAATATTGCCCCTTCATTCATGACATTGGCGAGATCTGCGCCGGAAAATCCCGGAGTGCGCTCAGCAACCGCGCGCAGGTTTACATCTGCGCCGAATGGTTTTTCTTTGCTGTGAATTTTCAATATTGCTTCTCTGTCCGCAATGTCCGGCAAATCCAAAATCACTTGCCGGTCAAATCGACCAGGGCGGAGTAGCGCCGGATCCAAAACATCCGGTCGGTTGGTTGCGGCTATAACAATAATATTTGTATCTTGTTCAAACCCGTCCATTTCAACTAAGATCTGATTTAAAGTCTGCTCGCGCTCATCATGACTGCCGCCTAAACCTGCTCCGCGCTGTCTTCCGACTGCGTCAATTTCATCAATAAAAATTATGCACGGCGCGCTTCTTTTGGCACGTTTAAACAAATCGCGAACACGGGAAGCGCCGACGCCGACAAACATTTCCACAAACTCCGAACCGGAAATATGAAAAAATGGCACATTAGCTTCACCAGCAACTGCGCGAGCCATAATAGTTTTGCCCACGCCCGGCGAACCGAGCAGAAGCACTCCTTTGGGTATCTTGGCGCCGAGATTAAAAAACTTTTGCGGATAGCGCAAAAATTCCACAACCTCTTTCAATTCCTCTTTGGCTTCCTTAACTCCTGCCACATCTGCAAAAGTCACGCGTTTCTTGCGGTCAATTTCAAAAAGTTTGGCGCCTGACTGTCCAAATGACATGGCGCGGTTATTCGTACCTGAAACTTGGCGCATAAAAAACCAAATCATTCCGGCAAACAGCAAAAACGGCAGCAGAAACGGTAGAACTGTAGAAAAAAAGAAATTCATAGAACTGTCTTGTTTGACCTCAACTTTCAAGTTCTTTAGTTTATCTTGTTCCACGCCGTAATTTTTCAAGCTCTCAGTCAAAGCCGCTTCTTTTTCTTTTGTGGAAGTTTGTTTGCTTCCATCTTTCAAATAAACAAGCAGGCTGTCCGCTGACACTTCTATGCGATCAATGGTTTCATTATTCGCTTCCTCAGCGATTTGAGAAAGAGAGACTTCTTTTGTGTCTTTATCTTTATTATCAAAAAAACTGAAAATGCTGGCGATGGCCAAAAAAATTAGTATTGAGATAAGCAGATTTTTGAAAAATTTATTCATGAGTGTTTTGTTCTAATTCATATTTTTCCTCTCTTTTTCAGGAGAGGATACCCAGGCTTCTGGGAGGAGAGGTTTTGTCTTAATTCCTATCTTCTTCTCCCTTCTTTCCCCACCTAATATAGGAGAAAATCATCCCTCATATCCCGTCGGGGACTGGCTAGGGGAGGTATAACAACGAAAATAAATAAATTAAATAATTAATATGCCAAAAAATTTTACCTTAAATTTACAAAAAAGTCAATGCTTGTTTCTGCAGTGAACCATTCGCTAATATTCACCAAACGCCTTTATTGAGGGCGGCGAAGCCATGAACTTGAGCGTTAGCGAGTGGTTCATGGTGCCGGGGACAGGAATTGAACCTGCACGCCCTTACGGGCGCCAGCTCCTAAAGCTGGTGCGTCTGCCAATTTCGCCACCCCGGCACAATTTATTTGTTAATATTTTTTTTAACCAGCGTCTTCCTGATGCTGATTAAAAAAATTTTCTCTTTTCACTGCATCTTCTAGACTATTAAATTCTTCTTGATAGATAATCTCTTAAGGCATATAACGTTTAGAATATAGATTCTTTCCAGAATTATGACTCAATAAACGCTTATTAAGATTATCTGTATGACCAGTATAGAACTTTCTATTATTAAGACTTTTCAGTATATATACATAGGTGTCTGCCCGCCTAGACTCGACTATTATAAAGCTTTTTTGAGTCTAGTCGAGACTGGCCACCCCGGCATATTTACTGATGTCATTACGATCTCGCTTTAGGTGGGGGAAGCAATCTTATCAAAAGACAAACCACCTTTCTTTGACTAAAGCATCAGAGCTCACAATATCAGACTGTCTACTTTTTTATTTTTAACCTTTATATTATACCATTTTATATAGATATAATAAATAATTAAACTAACATTTATAAACACTATTTACCACCAAAATACAATGTTTTATAATAACCTTATGATCTTGTTCTTTAATAACCTCACTAGGACGACTAGGTGCAGGTTTCTATAAACGACACCACAAGTGACTCGGAGGAAGATGATGACAAACCAAAACAACATCAATGGTTTTCTCGATGAGCCAATCAACGATCCGAAGCAAGAATTACGATTCTATTTCTGGTGGTTGCCCTTTCTGCTACTTCTAACGATATGGTTTGGGGGCTTCATTCAACCGATTATCGTTGTAGTCCTGCTCTCAATTGGAGTCTTGTCCCTGACCAGTCAAAAAAATAGAATTAAACTGATCTCACTGATGACTTCTATAACAGAGACTTCAGGTTTATGGTGGGCTGTCTGGGCTTGTACAACAATAGTAGCCATCATCTTGACTCTGTGCCTTCTGATAGATAGTTCATTGGCCGCTCCCAAACCAATTAACCCAAACCAGAAACTCACAACCGAACAACAGAAGGATCGCAATGAGCAGTTGTACGACAAACGTCTGACTGACCGTCAGGTCGAAATCAGGCGCAGGATCGGGGTGTTACCGACTCCGAAAGCTCAGAACACGAACTGGTTCGGATGGACCAAAGGTCCGGTGAATTTCATCGAGCGTTGGACTCTACCTGACCAGTCTATAACAGGATGGCTCAAGCGTATCTTGATGCTGATCATCCTATTACTTACTACTTTCCTATACGCAGTATCAGCGTTCAGAGAAGGAAGTGATGATCCTTCACAGTTTAAGACAGCACGAAAAGGTGTTGTTGTTTCCAGCCTCGTGATTATCGCATACTTTGCCTGGCGCCACATACTAGGTAGAGCTTAAGTCAAGAATAAAATAGGGGGATGGTAAAAGAGTAAACAAGAGGTGGTTAGAAACATCCGAAAATGTTTCTAACCACTTTTTTTTATTTCTCAATTTTAACTCAATATTACAACTAACTATCGTTATATTTTCATGAATGAAAAAAATCATTACTAAAAAAGACAGTGTAAAGCCAAGAGGCGTCAGTCAAGACTATTAGAATGTCACTAAATGGGATTAACTGTACAAGGGGTTGACAAAATCCCCATTTTTCGCTATACTTGCGCGTTACATGTCCTGCCCCGCGCATTGCGGAAAAGACGTGTAAATCGATCTTTACCAATTGATCGAATACAACTTCCAAAGCCCTAAAAAAGCTTTTGGATTTACATAACACAAACACAGCCCCCGTCTATAAAAGATCGGTGGGTTTTCCGCGCGAATACGCGCGAGGAGGCAGGTCATGGCAAACGCTCGAGGCGGCAACCGCGGAGGCGGTGGCCAACAACAAGGCGGAGGAGGACAGCTACTCCTCGAGTTGTTCGTAAGTGGCGTTCGAAACGCCGTGGAACTGACCGTTCGCTTGCTGCGGGGCAACAACCCGTTGGCAGGTGAGTCTGTCACGTTCTTCGTGGGTTCCGATGCTAATCCCTACAAAGGACAGATCATGGATCCCGTTTCTGGGAACCCTCTGGCCGTACAGATCGGTCCAAACGGCGTAGGGATCAAACAAGTGGACTTGTTGAGCTTCTCTGCGACCGACTTCACAACGATTACGGCATGCTTTGGCGCCAAAAGCGTTAATAAGCCGTTGCCGACTGATGTGAAGATCGAAGGCAAATCGGCAGACAAGCCGAAACGCCTGAAGATCGAACCCACAGACGAAGTGATTGAGTCGATGAGCAACAAGTACAACATCGACATCATCACGCTCGACCCTGCGGGCAAAACCCCGATTGCGACGACAGTGCGATTCAGTGCCGACAATCCGGTTGATCTCATTGACCGTACAACTGGCACTAGTCTCGCGACCAATGTGACCTTTTTCAGCATCAACATCCCAAACGGTGTTCTGGATCTTCGGATCGTCCCTGCTGGACCCGATCGGTTGGAGCGCAGTGTGCGTTTCATGATCGATGGCACCAGCGAAGCGATTCGCAAGTATCTAAAATTCCGCTAAGGAGGTTTCCATGTCAGAAGTTCTTAATTCAGTAGAGGCTTTTATTTGGAAACTCCTTGTGGAGTTTGTTCCCGCTCTGGGAGCGGACACTGTTGCGTCCGTCATCTTCGGACCGCGAAGCAAGGGGGGCTCTGATGCCCTCAAGAAGGCGGCGGATCTCGTCGCTGCCGGCAAGAAAGACGAAGCCATGGACGCTCTGCGTCCGCACATGGCCTCTGGAATCGGTCTGGAAGACGAGATGATCTTCGTATCCGACCTCTGCGCGCTTCTGCGCGGAGGACTCGTCACTGGACCACAGGCGGTTGCGCTCGCGAACTTCATCGCCGGGCTCTCGCAAGAGAACCGGGCGAGGTTTCGCGCCGCGCACACCAAGGAGCCGAACCACACGATCCGGTACGGCAACTTGGTGCAACTCGCGTTGCTGCGGAATAACCGCCAGCGGCTTGCGTTCCTGACTGCCTCTGGTCTTCTCGATCGTTCGCCCATCGAACAGGCAGTAGCGGACATCGACCGGATGGCAGCCACAAGCAATCGGCGAACCCAGCGAATCATCAGGGCTCGCCAGGCTCGCTTGCGCGCTCCTCTGCCTCAGCAGACCTGGCGCCAACGGTTGGCTGATTTCTTCGACTTCAACCCCCTTCGCTAACAGGAGTACGATATGAACCTCACACAGATCCTCATGTGGCTGCCCACACAGCTACAGAATTTCGTACTCTCGCTCGGCGAGTGGGGCCGTGGCCACATCGAGCGGACCATCCAGGCACTAGGCCACGCGTTATTCATCAACGTCGTGGTCATGTTCCTGGGGTTGCTCATTGAGTCCATCAGTTTCAGCTTCGGCTGGACTGGATGGCTCATGTCGTTCGGTCACTTCCTCGTAGCTCTCGCTGGAACCTTGTCGGCCGGACTTTGGCTCTACACCTGGGTTCGCATCTGGGTGCTCGTCGAAGCGTCAGTCAAGGCCAACGAAACCGCGAAGGCGGTGGTTCACGAAGTAACGCGTCCGCTTCCCAGCTCCCCGATTGAACTCCCCCTGCTTCTGGATCAGGTTCTCGCGAACAGGATTCTGCAGGGAGTGATGTCGGGTCTGGCCGCCGTTGCCTTCGGCAGTATGTACGCCGGGTTCTTCCCGGTGTACACGAGTCTGGCGGGGCTCTTCGTGAGCATCACGGCTGTGTTCGTGATCGCGTTTGCGATGTACAATCCAACAACGACCGCCTCCACGGCAATTCGCAAGTGGTTGGTACCGGTCGCGGTCATCGTGATCGTGATCAACACCGCGCTTTGCGTCTTCTCGTACGACGCCGAGCGGTTCTACACCCTGCGCGATGCGGAGAACCGCAGCGGTGAAGTGGTAACAACTGCTGAAGTCTCGCGTATTAACATGCTTCAGCAGAAGCGAGCACGGATCGTCCAAGCGGCAACCAATCGCGGCGCTATCGAGTACAGCGCCGGCGAGCAGGAGCTCCTGAACCAGATCGATCAGGAGATCCGCGACACACGCTTCCCTATGCTTCGCAAAGCGTCAGGGGTGTCTGGGTTCTCCATGCCTCGGATGAACGGCAAGAACACGGTCAAGCTCGCCATCGTCCTGGCTGTTCTCGCTTTTGCCATTCCCTGGCGTGGACGCAAAGCGTCCGCCGGACACTAAGAAGGAGACTGACATGCGCAACGCAATCATCGCAATCGCAGTTGGTCTTCTAGCCTGGTTCGTCTGGCCAGTGCCCGCGCTGTGGCCGGATTCTGAGGCTGGGATCCGCGTCGTCGTTGAAGAAAACGACGCAATCATCGCCCAGCACGCCGAGGAAGTGCGGGGCGAATACTACCAGCCGGTCAAGTATGAGACCAAAAGGAGAGTCAACCTCGACAAGTGGCGGAAGACCACACTCGGCGCGGCTGACGAAGTCGCGCAGGCGCGACAGATCGCAGCTGAATCGTACGCGCGCGCCACGGGCTCACTTCTCAACCGCCCATTCCCCAGGATCAGTCCTCTGGATCGGTTCTGGGTGGACACGACCATTCCGGTCGTCGGCCCGTTGCATGTGTGGGTCACGCCCAACGACGCGAATAAGGTGTGGCGTGAGGCTGCCCAGAAAGACGAGACTGGGCCTGAAGGGATCAAGTGGGATGCGACGAATCGCATGCCCCCAATCCACAACAACAAAGGGAAGGTTGCCGACAGCCTTCCCTACCTGGCGCTTATCGGACGCGTCGGAGCCCAGGTTGTCATGATCGGTAGTCAGGCTGTTCTCTGCCCTGAGCCGAATGCCAATCTCGGGCACAACCTGCTTGCTCGTGTGAACATCTTCGTGACCGCGAGCGGTCACTTGGTCAGTTCATACGACAACGATCTTCGAGGAGGATATTCAATCCAGTTCAAAGCGGTGGACGCCACCTGGTGCGATCCGATTAACACTCGGATTCGCGTCGAGTGGATTCACTAGCTACTGGATGTTCGGGTGGTGGCGAGGTTTCCTGCAAAGGAACCTCTGCCGCCACCCGCTTTTTTATTTGTTTTGAAAAAACAAATAATTCTAAGCAGAGTCGAAGGGTTATTAGTTTTTTTATTATTACTCTTCGAGCGCGAGCGATCACCGCCTCTGGCCTGCCTGCGGTAGGCAGGCGGGACCCCGCCTACAATTTATAATTAAATAGTTATGGCGGTGGGAAGTTAACTTATATAATAGTTCTCACTTTCGCTCGAACAATAAATATCCTGGTATCTACGAGTATCTACTAATATCCATTAATTACTCTTTTTTGTTACATGCCTGCCCTGAAGGGAATTTATTCTCCTTTAGGGTTACGTGTTAAGTGATTCATGATTCACGATACGTGTTTTATGTTACGTGAATATCCCCTTATTTTAGCCAATAAAACCGCTTAAGTATTGACAAAAAGCTGATTTTTTGCTAATATATGTGGTTAAAACAAAAATGGCACGCTAGTGCCATCCCGCACTTGATGCGGGATCCAGATTCCTACTTTCGCCTGCCTACCGCAGGCAAGCAGGAATGACAAAACAAAACTTTTAACAATTTATTTGGAGGAATTTTTCATACCTATATTCTTCGAATAGAGCGAGAGTTTCTCACTTTCACTCGAATAATAATGATGGCTGTGAACACTTTGATTTTTATTCTCCCCTTCGTGAGGAGGAGTTAGAGAGGGTTATAAAATTCAGTGTGCTCACAGTCATCTACCACCCGTTCCATCACCGCTCGCGCTCGCGCGAGCACTGTCCGTCCACTGGAGGTTCACATGAAGCGCACCGTACTGTTCGCCCTGCTCATCGTCCTCACGATCGCCCCCATGGCGATCGCGCAGCCGGCGGCACCGATCGTGCCGAACCCGGCCGCACCTAGCACTGGCGCCCCGCCCGCGGCCGGCCCGACCACAACCCCCGCTCCAGCTCCGGAGTGGAAGGTCACTTCGCTCTCGCCGGCCATCATCGTGTCCGACGCGAAGAAGGACATCGCGAAGGGTGTCAGGTTGTCCGGCGTCAAGTTGGACAAGTTGGACTTCAGCAACGTCAAACTGACGAACGAGGACGGCAACGACTTGACGTACAGCATCGCCGACGACTCCGACCCCAACAAGGTGTTCTGTCTCTCGGTCGAGGTTGGCGCCAACACGTCCGGCGTCTACAAGATGATCGTGGATGGCACTGAGACGAAACTCACGTTGACGATCAAGGACGTCGAGACTGTGCAGCGCGAGAAGGTCGCGGCACAGGCAGCAGCCGGCGCAGGCGCCGCTGTCAAGGTCAAGGGGCTCGAGGCACAGATCTCGGCACTCAAGTCTGAGATCACCGCGCTGAAGACCGCAGACGTCGCTTTGGGCACCCGCATCAACAGCGCGCAGGACACGGCCACGAACGCGGTCAAGACCGCGACCACGGCGCTCACGACCGCGACGAACGCCGCGGAAAAGGCCACGAACGCCCAAAAAGCGGCAGAGTCCGCTCAGTGGCTCGCCAACCAGGCGTTGGATGGCCTGGCGGCGCACGCGTCGAAGAAGGGCTTCTTCGGAGGCCGCCACGACGGCGACCTGATGGAGCTCCTCGAAGCGCGCGTCAAGAAGTAGCTCTGCCCCGTCGGCAGACCACCCTCGCCCGAATAGCGCGAGGGAAGAATGACAACGGAGAACTAGGTATGGATAAATAGACAAGAAGAATCGGACCCCCGTGTGTGCTGCTTTCAGCGCCGCCCGGGTCCTTTTCATTTGTCCTGTTTTATTCAAATTAGAACCCCTCTCTCCTGGAGAGGAGAGAGGTTGGGAGTGAGGTGGATATCAATGACATACATCTACTTATTAAAACAAAAAACCTCAGTCCGCCAGCTGGCGGATCCCAAGGTTTTTCTAAATTCCTAGATTCTCAAATTCCTAGATTCTTAACTTCTTATTCCTTTTTCCCCATCTCTTCTCCAAGCTCCTGTTTCACCGCATCAGTCTCCTCAGCCAGCATCTCAAAAAACTCCGGCACATTAGCTGAAATAAACTCATCAGTCTTTGCCTGGTCGTTACCATCCAGTAGATCCATAAATTCATTTCTTTTCTGCTCATCCAAGCCGTCCAAAATTTTCACGAGCACCCGCTTTTCCACCAGTTCTGAAATCTGCTCCACCAGCGCCAGCTTTTGCTCATCATCAAGATTTTCAACTTTTAGAATATTTATTATATTTTGTTCAAAGTATTTACTCATCCCAGTATATCATCTTCGATTGACAGAAGTCATTCATCAACCACCATCTTTCGAATTAATTATTTCTTTATGTTAATTTTAATCATTGCCGAATAATATATCTTTTTCTCAACCAATTAAGTGGTTGATATTGAAGTTGTATTACTGGACATATAATATTTTAATTGTACTTCTCGACTTTGACTCGCCTGGCGAGTCTTCGCTCGAAGAATAAAGAATTACTGTTCGAAGCGACCGATTGAAGCCTTCGACAAGCTCAGGCAGCAATGTGCTTGTTCCCTGAGCGGAGCGTTAGCGGAGTCGAAGGGATACTCTCTTTGTTCCTCAAGCGAAGCTTGGCGGAGTCGAGAACTATTTAAGGAAACTTGCTTATTATGAATTATGTTTATAGAACTTGGCAATCTCAAGCATGACTTTTTTCACCGGCATCTTATCAAAAGCTGAGCGGGATATTTTTCCGCCCTCTTGCCATTTAACCATCGCGTCAATCAATCCTTGGAATTTTTTCTTATCAATCGCCCCATCTTCAATCTGCTCTGTAAAATTGCCAATAGTTAAATCCTTCACCTTATTTAAAGATTTGGCGCTCATATGAATTTGATCAAGGAATGTATCGTATTTATTTCCCAATACTAGATGAAGAGCATCCGAAAGCTTCTCGACCTTCCCTGCAATTTTTTCAGGACTCAAAATTGATTCTGCTGCAACTTCTCTAGCTTGTTGTACGGCTTCTTCTGGTGATAAATCAGATGACTCTGCTAAATCAGGTGTGCTAGCTTGCGCAAAAATATTTCCTGATGATTTAGGAATATGTCCTTGTTCAGAAAAAATTCCCTGAAACTTACTTCCAGCTCCAGCAGTTGTTGGATTTTCAATCACATTATGCGCCCCTGCACCAGAAGGCACATCCTCTTGTGCCAAATCAGTAGGGATTTCCGCAGGCGGCATCAGTTTTACATCTCCAGCGCCCATACTTAACTCTCCGTCTGGGCTGATATGAACATCCGCGCTAAGCACTCTATTTAAATCCTTGCCATCAGAATTATCCAGCACAAATCTATGAACTAAATTCTCAAACTTACCATTAGGAGCTTGATAATGCTCTTGCAGTTTGGCAAGCATCTTGGCATACCGGTCTGGATCCGTATTTTTCAAATCAATTAACGCACCCTCTATCCCACGCTTGCCCGCATGAACTATAGCATCTCCAGCAGCCCCAAATTCCATAGTCGCTCCGGCTTTGATTTCAGCAACATTCTTCGCAACCCCTGCACCAGATTGTCCTTCTACAGCCGTCTGCACTCCACCAACGCCTGGTTTAGCTTCAGCCACTGCACCAGTACCAGTTGGAGTTCCTGGAAGACCCTCTCCATAAATCACATTATCTGGTTTTGGCACTAGAGGTTTTTCAGTAATCGCTACAGGAGTTTCGGTTACTGCCCCGCCTGGTTTTACAGTCACTTCCATATCGACTCTTATTGGCTCGGTAGGAGCTTCTACACCTGACACATCAGCTCCTGGTTCTTCACCTGCTATATCTCTAAGGTTAACTTGACCCTCAACTTTTGGAATATTCGACTCTTTGATAAATTCGGGCATTCCCTTTACTGGACGCGGGTGCATTGGATTAGGAAGTTCAACGTTTGCGGTTTTCGAAGCTCCGCTAATAGCTGCCATTTGAGCTTGGTCTTCAGCTAATTGCTTTGCTTCAGCTGCCGCCTGAACTTTCTTTACTATCCAACCATACATAGTTCCACCAACTACCGCGCCAGCCACAAACGCTGTTCTTCTAATCCAGCGCTCCTTGTTTATTTCTTTTTTCTGTAAACCGCTTCCGTCTAGCGACCCCTTGATTGCATCAAATAATTCTTGTCCATTTAATTCTGTCCCGTCAGCTTTCTTTCCTTTTGCTTCTATCGCAGATTTATAACGCGCCGCTAATTTTTGGTATTCTGCGTTCTTGTTCAAATCCATACCATCAAGACTTGCGCGTGCTTCATAAGATGCCATATATTGCACTGTTTGATCCGCGCTCATCTCGTTAATCTGCTTATCAGACAAACTACTGCTTAATGCTCTTCTAGCTAAATTAATCATTTCATAAGTACCTCCGCCAGCGCCCACTCCAGACCATGCACCTCGCACTCGGGCAACTGCCAACCCCGCGCCAACTCCGAGGTATGCCCCGCTTGCCACCATGCCACCGAACAAACCAATTGATACCGCAGTACGAGCATTTAATCCCCGAGTAATGACCCTTGCCACATCTCCAATCCCTATCTCTTTTTTCCACTTCTTACCCCACCCTATTTTTAGTTTTGGACCAATATCAATTCCACCAACATTTGTCCCGCGTTTTTGCAGCCAATTATCCAAATTGATTTCAGACAATCCCTTATAGCGTTCATATAGAGATTTCTTTTCTCTACCACCTCTATAAGCTGCGAGTTTTGCATCAACGAGTTTCATGCGCTCATCAATCATCACGGCTCGATCCGCCATTGTCGCTTCTTTCAGCTTTGCTTCATATTCTGTTTGGGCTTTTGCCAATTCAGCATTAACTTGATCTCTACTTCCTCGGCGCAAATAACTCATCAGCCCATGCCCTAACTTTTGTAAATCTTCCACCCTCTTCTGAGTAAGTGCCAATGCCTTACGCGCTTCTTCCAACTCTTTAGCTTTATCAACTCCAGTCCCAGCCGTTCCGCCACTCGCAGCTACTGCTGCTTCTGAATCTCGGATTATTTGAGCAAAAGCATCCACATCATAAGATCCTTTATAAGTATCTATGCCAGCCTTGCCTGCTTTCTTTAGATCATCATCTAATAATTTAGCAAAAGCCGCTCTCATCTGCTCTAGCGCTTCCTTAGCTGGTGCTATCTTATCTGGGCTTATAGAACCATCAGTATTTCTCAAAGCCTCAAGTTTCCTAACTGAAATATCCAATTGTTCCAAAGTTGGCTCCACTTTCTTTAAAGCCTCTTGCCGTTCAGCTGCGGCTTTTGCATCTCTATCCTCTCTATCTCTTTTCGCTTGATAAGTCTCGGCCATTGCTTCGTTATATTTCTTCCTAAATTCCGCGAAGAAATCCATCCTTTCTAAAACGACTTTGTCTTCCGTTGAATAAGTAGCAAAATTTGTTGTTAAGAAAGCATCACGTGCTTTTAAAGCCTCGTCCTGTGAGCCATTTGTAAAAAGCTGTAAAATTCTTTGTCTTTCTCTTTCTAAATATTGAAACGCTGGCTCGATAATCTCTCTGGTGACTCGAGCTTCAGGAGTCTCACCGCTATCTCTTACCTCTCTGGCAACTTGGTCCTTCTGTAAATTTGTTAAAATAGTACTTCTTTCTTGAGCCCAATCCTCTAATAATCGCGGATTTTGTTGATTTACCAAAGACATTTGTTCATTTGAAAAATCTTGAAAAGTTCTTAAATTCCTTAATTCTTCATATCCTGCAAGAGCTTCATCATAAGAACCGCTTGCAAACAGACTTCTTGCTTTAGCAGCTTTCAATCTGAATTGTCCAATTGCGCTGTTAATCGCTTTTTCTATTGTTGCCAAATCTAAAGTTTCTCCGCCAGCATCAGGCTTTGGAGGTTCTGGCGGTTGAGCCTGTCCTTCTGGACCTGAGGAACCGTGCGCTAGAGCCCGCCTGGCTTTTATTTTCTCTGCCATTGACTCAGCCGTGGCAGATGCCGCCGCTTCAAATTGTGCGTTAAGTTCTTCGGGAGTACCCATATATTTACTTTCTTAATGCCTCCACTAATTTTTTGGTTGCAATTTCCACATGTAGAGGATTTTTTTCATCTGCCATTGCATCCGCCAATTTTTCTGAAAAACCCATGCCTTGATAAATCCCCACGAGCATTTCTCGGATATCCCCTTCCGTTATAGACTCTCTTGCCTCTTGTTCTGTCATTCCTGATTGTGGTTTAAGTTCTGGGCCGGCTCCACCTTCAGATTTATTATCTGTAGCTAAAACCTTCTGCAGTCTTTCGTTGCTGGACATCTCAATTGTAAGCGCATCAACTGAAGCTTTCAGACTCTTTGCCACTTCAGACTGGCTTAGTATTTCGTCAGTCAGTTCTTCTAAAATCTGGCTTCGAATTCTCATAAAAAATTGATATTCGTCTCTCAAGTGTTGATCAGACACGCTCATATCTTTCAACTGCTCTCTAATCATATCCTGGTATATATCAAAATCCTTTAGTTCATCTCGAAATCGACTGTCTCTATCTGCAGCCTCAGGCTTTAGGACTTGTACAGGTGCCTCTGTTCGATCCGTGACATTATGACCTGCATTTCTCCAGGCCACATCTACATCAACTATATCAAATTCTTGAGTGGCGGGATTAAAAAACCTGCCAGTTTTTGCACTCCTAAACACCCCAGGAGTTGTCTCCCCTACGTCTAAATTCGGGTCATAAACCATTTTTTTTGCTTTTGCAAAAGGATCACTAGCCTCTTCTACCAGCGCTTGTCTTGAAACATCGACACGCGGAGCTTCAGGAGCATTAGGAGAAGCAGTTCTTCTTAAATTCTCTTGTGCAGAAACGCAAAAATCTATTAAGTCTTGGATTTTTTCAGATAAATTTTCAGTCTGTCCTTTTGCGGAATCTGATAATTGCTTATTCCTTTCTAAAACAGCCGCCGTTGCCTCGCACTCTTGTCGGAATTTCTTCTGTAAATCTTTAGCCGTTCTTAAAAACACTCCAATAGTCTCCCTTGTTCCAAAGTTAGCCAGGATGTCTTTTCTTGCTTGAAGATTTAGTAGTTCAAACTCACCCCAAGTCGTTGAAATTTTTGCCAACAACTCGGCTTCAGTAACCTTAACTTCTTCTTTTTTTTGTTCAATATGTTCATCCTCTGGCTCGTTTCCCACAGAAGCCAATTTTTCTGTATAGGCTTGCTCAATTTGTTCAAACAAAGTTTTTACCTCATCGTAAAGATTGCCTTGTTTCGCCTCATCAACTTCTGTTTTACCAATTAGTTGAAAGTCTCGATCTGCCTTCAAATACTGGTCACCATTATATACTCGATCCAAGGATCTTTTATTCTTCGCTTCATTTATGTTCTGCAAAATTTTAGGCAATAACTTTTTCAAGTTTTCCATATAATCAATCATTTTTTTGATCCTGTCTTTCTTTTCTCCCGCAGTTTCTGGTCTCATATTTTTGTCTCGCAATGAAATGTTTATCGGCTCGAAATCATTTCTGTCCAAATATGTCCTGGCCTGTTCTTCTGTCAGAGAAGAATGTGCAACAACTGCAGGCAGAAGTCGCTCTTTCATTGCCGTCAATGTTTTTCCCGGCTCAACTATATCAAGTGAGAAAGCCAATCTTCGAAGGTTATTAAATAAATCATCATGTTTTTCAGTCAAGCTGATCAAAAAGCCTTTTTCCGAAGCTAAACATTCGTCAATTTCCGCTTGATTAAAATTTTCTTTAGCAGATGCGAACACTTGCGCGCACCTTGAATAAACCAAATTGGTTATTCCAATTTTTTCTTTTACATTCGTATATTTGTTTCCATGAATTCTTCTTAATCCAATCTTATCTCCAAACTCTGCCAGTTTATCTTCAACCATTGATTCGGTTTTTCTGGTGCCGTCGACTGAGTGATGCGGATCCGCGTCATTAGTTGATTTTTTTACTGCTTCTATTCTCTGCTCTACATCTGCGGTCTGCGCAATGATACTAAATAATACATCAGGCATTAGCACTTTCTCTGCGCGTTTGATAATAAAAACAAAATTTCTCAATTTATCGCCTGCAAGAGATTTATCTCTTTGTAATTCTTCTTCCGTTAGAAAACCACAGTCTACGATAAATTTCTTATTCGCTTTTTCATAATCCATCTCTGAACGTTCCGGCAACTCTACAGGTTTAGCTAAATCTCTCACATCCCCTCCCTTTCTTTGTGGCGGTGGAGTTGGGGCAAGGCCTTTGTCTTTCCGTTCCCCTCTTCGTCCGTTTCTCTTTTCCTGGCGAATTAGAGCATTTAGTTTATTCCTATTTCCTCTGACTTTTTCAAAATCGATTCCTAAACTTAATGCCTCTGCTACTTCAGCTGCGTTCACGCCTTGCCAACCTGTCACTTCTTCTGCGTATTGAACTGGCACTCCGCTTCTTAGAACTCCTTCATAAATTTTAGCCTTACCCTCAATGTCATGGACTAGACTGACCACGCCTGCCTCTCCAAGCATCCCCTGAATATCTTCTTTGCTCCAGACAACCCCTTCTTCTCGTAAATCTGGATGCTGTTCAAGAAACTTTACCAAAGCCTTACTGGTTGCAAAATCTAAATCGCCGTTAATTGATTCTACTCCGAGATCCGCCAACTGTTGCTTTAAAATTGCTTCTTGTTCTTCCACTTTTGCCAATAAATCGCCTAACTCTTGGGAATCAGCTTCCACACCCAATATAAAAAGTTCTTTCTGTAAAGTGATGGCTTCTTCTCTTTGCAGTTTTTCTTTATCCTGTCTGATTTCTTCCTCTGTCTGAATTACAATCTCCGGAATTCTGGCATTGTCTTCTTCGGATAATCCTGTGTCCATTATCGGCGTACACTTGGGCGAACCATCTTTTTTATTAAATCCAGCCAATTTACAAAAATCTCCGTCAAAGAAAAATATTTGATTTAAATGTTCTCTAGTCAAACTTCCAGACCCAATTACCGGTCGGCTGGATTGTCTTACTTCTTCTGTATGCTCCTCTGCTAAATTCGCAGGTCTGGGAGTTTCTCCCCTAGCATTCATAGCATCAATTTCTGCGGAAGTTAAACCCGCAGAATCAGAATGATGAGATCTTACTGTCTTTTCTTTTTTCCCAATTTTTCGGCCTCTATCGTTCCCCCCGCCGCCTTTTTTATGGGTGCGCTCAAAACCGCCGTCTTCGCCCTGCCCTGCTTGATGCGATTTGGCATGTCTTCTAATTTCGGTTTCTCCTGGCATTGATCCTTGTCCCTCACGAAAAGTTGCTGTCATATATATTATTTAAAAAAATAATTGAATAATTTTTGTTTCTTAATTTTTGTAAATTCTTGTTTCTTATTACTTTCTATTCCTCCCCCTAACATAGGGGGTTAGGTGGGGTAATAAATTTTCTATCCTCCTCTCCCAATGGGAGAGGAAAGCGTTAGGGACTTGCTTCACTATTCTTAATTCTGCATTCGAGTCATCCGGATAGATATTCGTATTTTTGGATCACTACCAACTACTAACTTTCTTCACATTAATTATACTCAAAAACATAAAAATCCGCCACCAGTCGGAATATTGAATATATTAAATTGTTTATTTATTTCTAAAGGCATTTAGTAGTATCTACTACTTACTACCAACCACTCACTATTTACTACATTATTATATCACATTTTAACTTTTTTTGCAAGCATGAATATACTAAGTAAATTTTACTTAAGATTTTCATGACTTAAAATATTCAGGTCACCCAATGGTTGCTTGATTAGAACCTTGAAACTCTATTCCATTTGACATAGATTATCCTTAGAGTAAATACAGTACCTTATCTTCTTTTAAAAAAATCTTATATACATATTCAACACTAAAAATCCTGTCTTTGTTGATTCACTTGCCAATCAACCCCTCGCTTCTCACCTCATCGGTACATATTTGAACAATTGTTCAAATATGTACCTCATGTAAATTGAACTTTTTCCTTAAATCCTCCGCTATGTCAATCTGTTCAGCGATAATAATTCTTACGAAAGGCCGGACGTGATAAGCCTCTTTGAGAAAATCTATCTCGTCCTCACATGGGTATGGGCAAACCCACACACTTTTTTGTAATAAAACGAAACCAATATCTCTCAGTTTGCGAGTAAATTCTAGCCTAGTTTTTCCAAAACTTTTTGGAATGTCAAAAATTACCAATCGCCACTTCTTATCCCATTTTTTTTGTGGCTTAATTTTCATATCATCAATTTTATACTTAAGCAACTTTTCCTTACCGCTTTTCGTTAACCGAATGACTGTCTTATTACCCTCATAAGACATGCTTATCAGATCGTTATTCTTAAGCGAATCCATTGATCGTTTAATTTGTTTTTGATTGAACATCTTTTTCCTTGATAAACTTTTTAGCAATATTGCAATCGGTCCGGGACCGATCAGCGCAAGACCAAGAACCCCCGCCGCGGCGATTATTCCTAATATTTCTTTCATTATTTCGGATTTAAAGTATTTCATATATAGAATTAATTTTTTAGAATGTCAATCATCTTTTGTTTCCTGTATTTTCAAATACCGTTTATTGACCCATAAATATTATATAATAATATAAATCCTCTGTCACCTATTTGAACAATTGTTCAAATAGGTGACAGATATCTTACATTCCGTCTGTTTTAAGGTCATCGTTCCTAAAAAATACTCCCAAAAACCATTGACAATTTACTGATTTTGCGCTATAATTTGGGGTCAAAACGGGAATGATCCCGTACGACTTGCACACATGACACAAGCCCCATCAGGGCAACTGTAGGAGGATTCCAATGAAGCGCAATTACTCATTCGCCGTGTTCGTGTTCATCATGTTCGCCCTCGCCATCACGCTCGCGCCGTCCTCGGTGCTCGCGCAGGCGAACTTCCCGGAGCCCACGTCGATCGCGAAGATCGTTGACGGGCTCTGCATCGAACTCGGCTTCGTGGCCAAGTTCGACGAGCCCATCCCTGAAAACGTCATGTTCCAGGGAGTGATTAAGCTCGAGAAGCTCCCGGTGATGCTCGAGGGGCTTCTGGGCAAGCACGGCTACGAAGCTGTGCCGGACGGGTGGACCATGCACATCCGCAAGAAGGGCAGCACACCCCGGAACCTCACGCTTGCGACGCAAAGCAACAACCAGCTCCGGACCGAGAACGAACGCGACCCGAACCTGATGTACTATCCGGACGGGACATCTGTCACCAAGGAGCGGTGGAAATGGCTCCTGCACCTCTACGGACCTGAACGGATGGCTGAAAAGATGCAGGAGATGAGGGTTCAGGCACGACTCTCATCTCTCACACCTGATACCCTGCCGACGCCAGCAGTTGCTCCCCCCCAGATGGCTACCACCCAGAGCTACTACCCGCCGAGTGCCGAGATGGCTCCGTATATGGGCCGCCGCACCCGGTACGGGTACTACGACCCGTTCTGGGTCAACTACATGCGTCAGTACCAGAACGCCGGCGCCTGGGGCCGGTTGAAGATCGACGGACCCGAGGGATTCCTCCAAACCGTCCACGTGTTCGTGGACGGTCACCCCTTGTCGCCGGCCTCCAAGGCCAACAGCCGGATCAACGAAGGGTTGGCTGTCCCGGCGGGCAACCACGACATCCAACTCATGTGGATGGATCAGGATGAGGTCAAGGTACTCTCTTGGCGAGGGTACACCATCAGACCTATGATGGTGCAGAAGCATTGCTGGGTCGGGGGCAAGCAAGAAATCTACGACCGCGCCCCCAAGGCCACGGAGGAGGAGGAGGCGACGTACCGCAGCGCCCTTGGCCTCTCGGTCGGGACGATGCGGTAGGCACTCATGCCTCTGCCTCCCGCTTGCGCATACGAAAACCGGCTGGATCCCTTACGGGAACCAGCCGGTATTTTTTTCTTTAAATTATCAACTACTCCAAGGCCAAGACAAGGTGTTTGATATAACTCTTACTATTACAAAGGAAAGGACAATTATAATTATTCCAATAATTGCATTGGTAAGCGTTTTCTTTCCTTTTTCTGCAGTTTCTTCATTTCCCCCAGACAGTATGTACCAATACCCGCCAATAATAACAAACAACACTGCTATTATCCCAGCCACAGACAAGACAATATCAATTATCATAACTACTAAACTCTGAACATCAGTAGAGTTTGAGCAGTTTATACCCCAATTTTGATCACATTGTACTTGATCTAATAATCCAGCAAAACTAACAAGCGGCATAACCAGCACCAACAGAGTAAGAAAAATTACAATTTTTTTCTTCATTGATTATTCCCTTTCTTTTATGTTTGTTGGTTAATCAAAGCTTGTGCAATGACTCTGACAATGACAAACGAAAGGATGATGATCACTATACCAATAATGGCATTGATAATGATTTTCTTGGCTTGTTCTGCAACTTCTTCATTGCCGGCAGATGTGATATAGCGGAAACCGCCGATGAGCAAGAATAAGACTGCGATTAATCCAGAAATTCCTAAGACTATGTTAATGATGTACATAATCAAAGAAGTAGCGTTGTTCTGATTTGGTAGTCCTGTATTCCCTGCGTCAGGGATTGTAAATCCTGCAGCTAAAGCAAGGACTGGAGCCAACATCAAGCAAAGTGACAAAATTGCTACGAGTTTTTTCATAAAACTTCTCCTTATTTAATTATAATTATTATTTTTTAAATTTTAATTGTTGATATTTTGAATATTTACTCGACCTTTAATTTTTGTTATTTATTTAACTGTCTAAAAACATTTTACTAACCGAGGCGATAATCACCCACGAAAGCACTATAATAACTACACCTATTATAGCATTTATTAATGTTTTCTTCCCTTTTTCCGCCATCTCTTCATTTCCCCCAGACATTACATACTGATATCCCCCCCAGATCACAAATACTACTGCAATTATGCCGGCAACTGATAATACTTGGCTAATGATGAATAATAATATCCCTTTAAAAGAATTATCAGTCAAAGAGAAGAAAAAACCCGGCGCTGGATTCGCTAAATCCTCCCCGCCAACAGCCAAAGTCACCATCGGAACAAATAACGCGAGGAGTAAAATAAATTGGACAATCTTGTTTGTCTTCATAATTTTAAGAAAATAATTTTATCAAAGCTTGGGTTAATACATAAGCCGAAACAATCACAATTGTTCCAATCAGCGCCCACAAAATTCCCTGCCTCGCCCCTGTCGTCTGCTCTTCATTTCCACCAGCAGTCAGATACCTGACCCCATTAAATACCAGCATCAGCACGGCGATTATTCCGGCAACACTCAAAAAATCAGTCAGCATACGGAAAATCAAATCAAGTAATGTTTTCCCTTGCCCATAAGGATTCACTATGCTTCCGACAGTCGTTCCTTCTGGCGGGAGGTTTGTAAAATCTAGATATTTAACCATTGCTACAACAATCACGTATGACAGCATGGCAAGAGCAAATCCAAGCAAAGACCATTTGAATGAATCTTTTGCCACAGTTAATTGCTCACTGTTTCCTTGGGAGATGACCATGATAAATCCGCTAAACACCAACATAACAACTGTTGTTAAAGTGAAAAAATTTCCAAACCGCGCCATCAACCCCCTGATTAAAACGAAAAAATCTTGTTGCGAACCTAATGGATTACACAAACCAGAAGTTCCGGTTCCTGCTGTACAATCTTCTCCCACAGCCATAATCAAAGCTGGAGAAAATAAAAAAATTGAAATTAAAACGATAAAAAATATTTTTTTGCCCATACTCTTTACTGTGTTGTTCATTTAAGAAGATTAAAATAATCAGGTAATATATCTGTCGGTAACCCTGTCGCGGGTTTTCCCGTAAGATTGCCTACAATTGCATTGAGAAGTAAATAAACTGCCATGACTAAGAAAAAACCAATCACAGCGTTGCTAAAAGTCTTTTTGGCTTCCCCAATTTTTTCCTGATTCCCTGCTGCATTGAGGAATCCCCATCCTGACCACATGATAAAAAGTACTGCGACCAACCACGCCGCTGACAACAGGAAATTTATGATATTTTGAATCGATATGACTATATCGTATAACTTACAAGGGTTCTGGGGGCTACCATTTGCTTGATACCCACCACAATTAACCAAAGCCGCTTGGGCAAAATTGGAATACGCAAACAAGAAAAACACAGCACAAACTGCGACGATTGATAGAATAATTTTACTTTTATCTTTCATTTCAAGAGGAGTAGATATTTTATACTTAACTATTATACCATAAATATATTAATCTTTCAAATGATTGAAATTCAACAAGGCAAGTAGATTGTCATTCCCTCTTGTCTCCCGCAGACAGACGGTAGGTAAGTTTAATTCTTTTTCCTCCCCTAATATAGGGGAGAGTGGAAGGGGTACAAAAACTAAAAATTTCTAACTCCCCCTTCCCCTTCTTATTCTAAGAGGGGTTACCCTCCTTGCTCCCAGCCTCACTCTCACTCGTCGAGGCGGGTAACCTCTCCTGCCTGAGGAGAGGAAATGCTGTCATTGCACATTTCTGTTTTTCAAATCTCCACCAATTACCCTATTCTTTCTGTAAAATCAAATTCATTTGTTGCACGGCATTGCCTATTGCTTCTCTTGTTGTAAAGTTGCGCAAAATTACATCATCAACCATCTTCAAAAAAATACTTTCATAGGTGTTTGCATCTATTTTATAAACACTCTTGGCTGACAAAGCATTATCAGCAAAAACTCCGATTTCCGTATCGCTTGCTTGCAAAGTCAGCAAGTCTTTCCGAGACGCGGGCAGTTTATGTTTCTCATAATACTTTTGCAAATTCTGTTTCTGCACAACAAAATTAAGAAAATCCCAAGCAAGCGCTGGATACTTCGCGTTACGCGATACTGATTCTCCCCAATAATTTGCGAGATTCACTTTCAATGTATCTGTTGATGGTTGCGGCATTGGCGCTAGTTCCCAATTAAGATTCGGGGCTTTTGCCCGAATGGTTGGAGTCAAATAAGCATACCCAAACATAAATGCGAGTTTCCCTTGAGTAAAGGCGTCGATGCTGTTTTCGCTTTTACTATTCCAGGTGTAAACAGTTTTCGCCGGATTAGCAAACTGCGTAAAAAATTCAAGTGCCGATTCTCCAGGATTATAATTTGCCTGCCCTTCTGAGTTGTCTCCAATCATGCACACTCGCAAATTGCTGTCATAGAACTTAGTTCCATTTTGAAGCATAAGAAGCGTCACAATATCAACCGCGCGATTGATGTTTGTACCTGTGCCCATGGCTACTGCTGATCTCTCAAATACCCCGGGCCGAGTTTGTGAAGTTAATTTCGGCACAATTGTTACAAGATCCGGCCAAGTCTTTGGCACTTCATAGATACTGGCAGAGTTTAATAAATCTTTATTATAATACATAGCCATCACATCTATCGACATTGGTAGAGCGTATATTTTATTTTCTTTAATAAAATCGGTAAACGCCACATCCACAAAAGCATCCTTAAACTGTTTGATACTCATTGTGCCTTGGGGCATTGGGGAAATTTTATCCCCTTGCTTTGGCAGCCAGTCGTTGTGGATCGAAAAAATATCCGGACCATTCCCAGCAGCCAAACTTTCGATCAATTCTTTCTCGTATCCAGAAATATCTTTTTTTACGAAAGTAATTTTGACATTTTTGTGCAATTTTTGGTATTCAGTGATGGCATCTTGAACATTTTCAGTCGTTTCAAACGTTTTCCACCAGATTAATTCCACGTTACCGGTTGGCAACTTATCACTACCACCGGGCTTAACCATTGCCATCATCACTAAAGCAATTAAAAGAAGGACTAGCAACCCCCCGCCAATAAAATAATATTTCTTTTCAATTACCATATTCAAATAGTAGAAATTTGATTTATGCAATGGATGAAAATCCATAACTAAATCAATTAATTTTATTTATATTTCAAATCGTCTTAGCCAGATAGATAATACTTGGTGTATTATATCAAATTTTACCACCTGACCAATTTTGTTTCAATTAGTTAATTCTTATGTTTTAATTATACCACAAATTTTGTATTTTTGGTATTATTAAAAAAGGATTATAATATCTAGGTAATTAATTCAATATATTTTATATGAACACCGCAAAAAGTATAAAAAAAGTCCGCAAAGCCATTATCCCTGCTGCTGGTTATGGCACTAGATTTTTACCTGCGACCAAAGCCCAACCCAAAGAAATGTTGCCCATTGTCGACAAGCCGGTCATTCAGTTTGTTGTAGAGGATGCTGTGTCTGCAGGCATAGAAGATATCGTCATTGTCACTGGCTGGTCAAAAAGAAATATTGAAGACCATTTCGACTATCCTTTTGAACTGGAAAAAAGATTAGAAGAGGCTGGAAAGCATAAAGAATTAGATGAAATCCGCCGGATTGCAGATCTCGCAAATTTTACCTATGTCCGTCAAAGAGGACCTATTGGAAACGCTACGCCAATTCTTAACGCAAAACATATAATCGGGAATGAGCCTTTTCTGGTTCTGTGGGGAGATGAATTTTTTGAAGCCACTCCGACACGGAGCCAGCAAATCGTTAAGGCGTATGAAAAAATTGGCGGCACCGCGATTTTAGGCGCAGTCAGAACTTCTCGACCAGAAGACTATAAACGGTATGCTTATGCCAAAGGCAAGGAGATTGAACCTGGAATTTTAAAAATTTCTGAAATTGTCGAAAAGCCGGGTAAAATTGATTCGGATTATGCTATCGTTTCCGGTTCTCTATATAGCCCGGATATGTTTGATGCTATTGAAGAAGCAAAAAAACGACTGGAAGCAGATAATACTCCACGCGAATTAGTTTATGTCGATGCAATTAATGTATTATTGGAGTGGGGAAAAGATGTCTATGCTTATGAAATTAAGGACGGCAAATACTATGATTGCGGAAACAAGCTTGAATACCTTAAAACAGTTGTAGAATTCGGCTTGAAGCATGAGGACTTAAAAGACGAATTCGCACAATTCCTCAAATCGCTAAAATAACCTGTTACTTCATTATTCATAATTCGCTATTCATTATTCAAAACCATGAAACCAATACTGGGAATTGACATAGGTGGGACAAAAATCGCCTACGCACTGGTTGATAACTATTATAAAACTTCAGCTGTAAAAATTTTGCCAACCCCGCAAAAAAATCTCTTAGCAAAAATTGAAGAAATTATCCAAGCACATAAGCCTGACATTTCTGGTGTTGGTATAGGAGTCCCTGGAAGGGTTATAAAAAATAGTGTAGTAAAAAACCTGCCCAATATCGAAAATTTTAAACCTATAAATTTGCAAAATTATTTACAAAAAAAAATCCACCTGCCGATTTGGGTGGAAAATGATGCAAGGGCATTTACTCTCGCAGAAAGCATTCTTGGCGCAGGTAAAAATTTCTCAACTGTTGTTGGTATCACTCTTGGCACTGGAATTGGCGGAGGTATAGTCACAAACAAAAAACTTATCCAAGGATTGCAAGGACTAGCTGGTGAATTTGGTCACTTTATCATGCCTGACGGTTCTTATTTTGAACATTTTATTCGCAAATACGGTCCTTACAAAAATTTCCACCAAGCCAAAAAATACCTAGCCCTTTTAGTTAATTTCGTGATTAGATCAGTGGATCCGGATTGTATAATAATTGGTGGTGGATGGAAAAATGTGATAACCTCTGAAAAATCTCTAAAAGCGCTTCTTCCTGCTACAAAAGGCGGCGAAAAGGCTGTCACAAAAATAAAAAAAGCTAGGTGCTCCAATGCCGGTATAATCGGTGCAACTCTCCCCCTCTTGAAGAAAACCACACAAGAGTATAAAATAATAGAGACCTGATTATTCTTTTTACCTTTTACTTATAACTTTTTACTTTCCTATGGGCCAGTAGCTCAGTTGGTCAGAGCAAGTGTCTTATACACACTGGGTCGAAGGTTCGAGTCCTTCCTGGCCCACCATCTTTCACTCTTCTGGGTGAAAGATGTCCTCCAAAGCTTTAGCGAAGGAGGACTACGACTAAATTAATTACCCGATTCTTAATCGGGTAATTTTTATTCCACCTTTGGACGATATTGAAAAGCTTCGGCTAAATGAGTAGAAGAAATGTTTTCTTCCCCGGATAAATCAGCAATCGTGCGAGCAAGTTTAAGTATCCGGTAATATGAACGAGCTGAAAGATACATTTTTATAACCAATGACTTCATTAATTCCTGCTCTGCTTGTCCAAGCACACAAAAATCGCGAATCTCTTTCACTGTCATTTCCGAATTTGTTTTAATACCTTTTTTTCCTCGAAATCTTTTTGTCTGAATATCGCGAGCAGTCTGAACTCTTTTCTGTATATCACTTGATGATTCAGCTGTTGAATCAGAAGATAATTTATCAAATTCTACTCTTCCAACTTCTACATGAAGATCGATTCGATCAAGCAACGGACCGGAAATTTTTTTCTGATATTTGGCAATTTGGGAAGGGCTACAGGAACACTGGCGGGAATTATCAGTATAGTATCCGCAAGGACAAGGATTCTGCGCGGCGACCAGACTAAATTGTGCAGGAAAAACCACAGTGCCTGAAGCTCGAGCCACGGTGACTATCCCATCCTCCAAAGGCTGTCTGAGATTTTCTAAAACAGCGCGGGAAAACTCCGGAAATTCATCAAGAAATAACACACCGCGATGCGATAAAGAAATTTCTCCAGGCTTTGGATTGCTTCCGCCGCCGATCAATGCAACGCCACTGCTTGTGTGATGCGGGCTGCGAAAAGGTCTGGTTGTAATTAAATTTTTATTTAAATTCAGAAGACCAGCCACACTATAGATTTTTGTAATTTCTAAAACTTCTTCCACAGTCAGTTTTGGCAAAATCGAAGGAAGAGCGCGGGCAAGTAAAGTCTTGCCAGTGCCAGGCGGCCCAGAAAGCAAAATATTATGTCCACCCGACGCTGCGATTTCTAAAGCTCTTTTTGCAATTTCCTGACCCTTCACAAACTTCATGTCAAAATGCTCTCCCTCTTTCGATACGGCAAGAATTACATCCCAATTGGCATGCTTTGCAGGAACAATCTCGATTAAATTTTGCAAGTACCCTATTGTTTGGATTAAACTCTCCACGCCGATTATTTCTATACCATCTACCAAGCTTGCTTCCTGGATATTTTCCTTGGGAATAATTAAAGTTTTAAATCCTTTTTCTTTTGCTGACAACGCTATCGGCAATATTCCGGACACTGCCCGTACTGCGCCGTCTAAAGCCAGCTCACCAATAAATAGCTTGTCTTTGGGATCAAAAAAAATCTGTCCAGAATTATGCAAAATCGATATGGCAATAGGTAAATCATAATGACTGCCAGCCTTTGGTAGATCAGCTGGCGCTAAGTTTATAGCAACTCGATTGCGTGGAAATACTGCGTTTGAATTTCTAATTGCTGATTTTACCCGTTCACGCGCCTCCTGTACGGCGGTATCAGGCAAACCAACGACAATGACTGTGGGTAATCCTGATGAAATATCAACCTCGACTTCTATGGGAGCAGCTGACAGTCCAAGCACAGCCGCTGAATAAATTTTGGAAAGCATAAACTTTACCCCTTAATTAAAATAAACTCTAAAAACGAGTTTATTTTTTAACCGCTAATCTCGCCTGATCCATGACTTCTGAAAAAGCCTGGAAAAATTCTTCTAACTCACTTGCAAAGACATTTACATGCATACGATTCTTGTCTTCGCCCTTTAACTCATTTAGACTAACTGTCACATAAGGCTCATTTTTCTTCGAATTTTTCAGATCCAAGAAAAATGTTCTTGACCCGCTTTTAACCATTTTGGAAAAAATTGGTTTTTGGAATTTTGTTTCCATATATTTTTTTCTCTTGTCCCGTTAGAAATAATAAGTAGTTAATAAAGAGATTAAATTTTTAAAATCAATATTTTAAATTTTTTATTCCCTTTAAACTTACAATGTAAAATTTCTAATGGGATTAATTATATTTGTAAATTTAATACTTTGGACAGCAATACTCCATTAAATCTATCATTAACCATTAACGGTACGCCACTTAAACTTTTTACCTGCCTGGTAATTACTTCTACTTGGCAGTTATGCCGAGTGTTATTTGCGCAATGTGCACATAACGATCTTAGTTCCTGCACGATATTTTGTTTTTTAATTTCTAATTCGCTCATGAAAGTATTCCCTTTTAATTCATTAATTCTTATTCTAAATTTCTGATTACTCCTATTACTTTACCTTGGATTGACCATTCATGCTCTGGATAAATGTTTGGATAGTCTTTGTTTTCTGCTTTAAGAAAAAACTTATTATTTTTTTTTACCAATCTCTTAACCGTTGCCTCATCTTCAAGTAAAGCTACAACTATATTACCCGGCTCTGCGATTTTTTGCTGTTTTACTAAAACTAAATCTTTATCTAAAATCCCTGCATCCTTCATACTCATGCCCATAACTCTGAGCAAAAAACAATCTTTTCTGTTTTTAATCAAATCAACTGGCAGCTTCAACCAATCTTCTATCTGCTCTTCTGCAAGCATTGGCACTCCTGCAGTAATTCTTCCGAGTAATGGGATACTCAACAATCCTCGGCTGATCGGCTCCCCTTCTTGGTTTAACACTTCTATACCTCGCGCCTTGCTACTTCTCTTTATTAAACTTTTTTCTTCTAATACTCGCAGTAATTTTACCACTGCATTTTTAGATTTCAATTTTAAGGCTTTAGCAATTTCAGATACTGAAGGCGGAAGCCCAGCAGTCTGAATCTGGTCTTTTAAATATTCCAACAATTCTTGTTGTCTGTCTGTTAAATCTTTCATAAACTTCTAATTCTAAATTTCGAATTTCGAATTTCGATTCAATAATTAATCTTTTTAATATTTATTACCTTCAGATTTCTTCAGAGACGAGAGTATCTTTCCAAAAATTAATATATGTTCTGATACTTCCTGACTAAGCTCTCTAACCTGTAATTCCTTATCCGAAAAATATTTTTGTATTATTCTCAACCAGTGTAGTGTTTCTTGAGCTTCTTTCTTACAAATATATATTTTATTCTGAAAATCTCTTCTCGAACTCCCTCCATTTGCTTCTGCGTAATTTGCACCAATACTTGTTCCTGATCTTACTAATTGGCTAATTAATGGCTTAGAAACTGCATCTTGTTTTAAACTTGAACAAAAAATAATAATCTCTTCTCCGAACCTTGTTGTCCTGTCTTCTAAATTGTACTTATTAGATATTTTGTCCATTTAGATATTGATTCAAAATTCTAAATTAAATATTTATTATTCATTTTGGAAGGGGCCGAAGAAACCAGTAACACTCAAGCGGCAGATGAATATTACCAGTTTCTTCGTGTTTAACTCTTCCTTCTCTATGGTAAACGATCGTTCACCTATTGTCAAGACCTTTAAAATCCTTATAAATAATTAAAATACTAGCTTGTTATCCACAATCTATTTATCCTTACAATTATTGAAAATAAAAAAAACCTATTGTCCTCCCCAAAGACAATAGGATACCCTCTTAACTCGCTAACTAGGAAGATCTTCTACGACACGTATCAAGGTTTCTGCCAGAATAGGAGCCATATCCACAGTAATCACATCTCCGCCTGTGGATCCTTCATACTCACTCTCGTTCACTCCTCTTGGCCTGGTGTTGCCAAACCACACTCCATCAAACGGATGACTTTCTTCGTCCGGGAACAACACGAGTTTCCATCCCCACGTGCAGACCGGATGAGTGACAAGCAACCTAACGCTTTCTGCCCCGGCTTCGCGTACCTTCATTGCGGTAGTCCTTGAAGTACTTCCTGAAGCAACTTCATCTTCTCTCACCCAAACGTGCTTGCCGGCCACATCCTTCAAACTGCTGGAAACAGAAATCTCGTCACCATATCTCTCTCTGACTCGACTCAGGAACTCGTCATCTTGAACCATCTCAACACGATTACTGACTCGTCGTTTTGGCGAAGCGATGATTGGAACCCTGATTTCTTTCGCCAGACAAATTGCCCGCCCAACTGAACCGAAGTCAGGAGAGAATACTACAGAATCGTTTCGCCCTAGTGTCTGAATCAACCCATTGATAGCTTCGGCAAACAGCTTCGTAGGATCAGCTACGTAAAGTTGGATACCTGTTTCATCACAGAACGCCTGGGTGTTCTCCACGTTGTGTGGTTCACATACCACCAAGCGATCCACACCCCAAAACTTCATGCATTTGATGAACCATCGCAAGCGAGTAATTTCCTTCTTCTTCTCTTTGTGATCCTGCCTCCGCCTAGGAAGGAAACTCAACACCACAGTGACCGTATCAGCTTCGTATTGATGCCTGCACGCCATGACAATGTCCTGAAACTGTATGTACAGCTTCGCATTGAACGGGCAGGCAAACACAACTACATGCTTTCCAGCAACCTTCTCCGGACGAGAGAGCTTAAAGCCTGATTCCCCATCAGAGAATGTGGAATGGTGGATGTGCGAAAACCCAAGCGAAGTCCGCTGGGCTTGGTTAAAAAGATCCAAGACGCGTTGATCAAAAGTATGATTCCCAGTAGCTCCGTAAACAACGAATCGACTTATGTCCATTGTTTATACTCCCTGTTATATCCTCTTTTTGGTTGTAAACACGACTTCCTCTAGTACTTGTAAATTAACAAAAAAACCGGTTTCTTACAACCGGTAAGTCATCTATAAATATTTAACTTGATTTGTTCTTAAACGGGAAAATAATCAAACCCAGCCCTGCCACAACCAGCACATCAGCAAAATTAAAACTGAAACCCAAACTCACGCTTATCCAATCGCGTACATATCCAAGAATCAAACGATCAAGTAAATTTGATACGGCGCCGGATAAAATTAAAATCATTCCCATCCTGTGAAACATATTTAACTCTTTCTGATATTTAACAAAATACAAAATTAAAATAACCAAAAAGACCAATAATAAAATACTGTTTACTAAAAGACCAAAATCAATTCCAGAAATTAATCCGAAATTCGCCAGAGATTTAATCTTTATAATCCCTTGCCCCCACTTTTTAGAAAAAAATATCTGCTTGGTGATTAAATCAAAAACAATGCCCACCCAAAACAAAAACCAGCTGATCAATTTTAATCTTATTGATTTGCTGGTCATATTTCTTAAAAAGTTAATTCCAATTTTTCTAATTATGATTTTTGCTCTTTGGTCTGTACGTGTTTCATGATTCGTGTTTCATGATTCATGACTTTGAATGTTTCATACAGACATCTGCTTCTGGTACTGCGCGCAACCTATCTTCCTCAATCTCATCTCCGAATTTACATTTGCCATAAGTTCCTTTTTCAATTCTTTCGAGCGCAGCGGTAATCTTATCATATCGGGCTTCCAAATCCCGGGTCAGGCTTAAAGATGTCTGATACATGGAAACTTCTGTGGCGTTCTCATCTTCTTTGTCTCCGACACTTGGCCACTTCGGTTTAAAATCGCCAGGAAAGCTCCCCTTACCTTCTTCCTTACCTTCTTTCAATAAAAGCTTGTGAAGTCTTGCCTGCTCCTGTAAAAGATTTTCTTTATTTTCTTTGATTAGTGCTTCGTTCATATATAAAAAGTATATCAATTAATTCCAATTCATTCAAACCCCCACCTAAGTCCACTTTCGGCTAACAAAAAAAGCCTTGTCTTAGGCCCTGCAATTTTAGATGGTTGCAGGGCGGATCATTCCGCCCATAAATATAAAATAAATGGCGAGACCCGCCCTGTGGGCGGCCTCTACACGAAGTTTCTCTCCGCCTACAGGATTTGAGGCTGATGATATCAGCGCCAAAGCCTGAGGCAGAGGGCAACATTCACTGTGTAAAAACCGAAATTTTAATACTTATATATCTAGCGAATTTATAAGTGAGCAACTCCACTGTTCTTCTGGTCAAAAGACCTAACATTTTATTTTATTTTTATTTTATTTTGATAAAAAAGTATTTTTTATTTTTGTTTTGCAAACAGCTGGGCTAGAACAGCTTTGACGAATAGTGGAGAACGGATAAAGCTTAAAAAAATCTAATATTTGCGATTTTTTAAACATTCTCCGTTCCCCGCAAGTTAATTTGTTAATGTTCTAAGGACAGTATAGCAAAAAAAACTCTTCTTGTCAAGGGAAAAGAGAGAATTTTTCTCTCTTTTTTCGAACTCTACCAATTTTTTATAAAACTTGCCCTATTCCCCACTACTAGATGATGGACCGCCTTCTTTAGCTTTCGCTCTTATTGCTTTTTCTATCTCTCCAGCCACTTTAGGATTCTCTTTCAAGTATTGCTTGGCATTTTCCCGTCCCACGCCAAGTTTCACATCACCAAACGAAAGGGTGTTGCCAGTCTTACTGACAATTTCATACTTTAAGCCAGTATCAATCACATCGCCAGTATAAGAAATACCGCCTTCAGAAAACATAATATCAAATTCCGTAGTCTTAAACGGAGCCGCAACTTTATTTTTCACAATTTTTGCTTTCACGCGGTTGCCAATAATCGCATCTCCTTGTTTGATCTGCGCAATTTTTCTAATTTCAATTCTAACAGAGCAATAAAACTTCAAAGCTTGCCCGCCGGTTGTTGTTTCTGGATTACCAAACATTACGCCGATCTTCATTCTGATTTGGTTGATAAAAATCAGAGTGCATTTTGATTTGGAAATTATTGCGGTCAACTTGCGAAGCGCTTGACTCATAAGACGCGCGTGCAATCCCATATGTGAATCACCCATCTCTCCTTCCAATTCCGCCCGAGGCGTGAGTGCGGCTACAGAGTCAACCACAATCACATCTACTGCATTAGATCTTACGAGAGTCTCGACGATGTCCAAAGCTTGCTCTCCGCTGTCTGGCTGTGAAATTAAAAGTTTATCAACTTGTACACCAATCGCTCTTGCGCGTTCCGGATCAAGCGCGTGTTCGGCATCCACGAACGCCGCCACTCCTCCGATCTTTTGAACCTCAGCCATCATGTGCATAGCCAGTGTAGTTTTGCCTGAAGCTTCAGGTCCAAAAATTTCTATGATTCTTCCTTTTGGAATTCCCCCTGCGCCGAGTGCGAGATCAAGCGAGATCGACCCGGTTGGAATAGTTTCCACATTCATAGTTTGTGCTTTTTGCAAAGTCATGATTGATCCTTCTCCAAACTTGTCCTGAATCATCGCAAGGGTTTGTTCTAGTGTTGACCTTGTAGATTTTACTTCTTCTTTTTTTGCCATAAATTTTATTCCTTTTTGCCGCTATTATATTAGACCTTAATTATACTCTAATTTTGAAATATTAAAAAATTTATTTTGGTTGAGAATTTTGATTAAATTCCAATTGCCGCAAGACTTCTCCTTCCCTTCCAAGCACGCCCAAATCCTTACCGTTAAATACAACCTTAGTTGACCCGGCATTAGATGTAGTTAATAAGATCTCAGAACCAGCACTGACTGTCTTATTGCTCCCAGCCAACATAGTTCCACGCTGTACCACTACACCGTCTGCCTCCATATATATCCACGCGCTATTTGGATTAATGCTGATTTCTAAGTTTATTTGCTGTTCCGTCTTACTAATATCCTTTACTTCTTGTTCTGCTTGAATCCCTCTAATAATTTTACTGCTTCGCCCAAATTTATTGCGTGCAATGACTTCTAAAACATTATAACCCGTGCTGATAATCAAATTTTCATTAAAATTGCCAGTACTATCAACTAAAACTTCCTGATTATTAATAGTTAATTCTGCCCCAACTTCTGTTGTCCCAGATACAATAACACTTGTACCCACCACTTTTAAACCCTCTACAGGCTCTTTTAGTTCCAAAAACGGCGGAGTTATGACTGATTTTACCTGAAATCCCAAATAAAATAATAATCCGAAAAAAATTATAATTACACCTCCTAGAATCGCAGTTTTTGGAGTAAAGATAATTGAAAAACGTTTTCTGTCTCCACTATTACTTTGCAGCACTTTTCTCTCTCCCAGCCTTTCTCTGTCATACTGTTCTGTCAGATCGCGCTCTGAGACATTGAAGTAGCCAGCAAGATTCTTTAAAAATCCTTTCACATACACATCGGCGGGCAGTTTCAAGTAATCCGAGCTTTCGAGTAATTCTAAAAATCCGAATTTGATATGAGTCTGATCCGAAAGCTCTTTGATGCTCAATCCTCGGCTTTGCCTTTCTTGCTTTAAAAAATCGCCCAAAGTCGTCATTTTTACTTCTCTAGTTTTAAATGAAGATTTGGTCATCTATTTATTGTTAATCAAATTCACTATCAGTTTAATCATAACATCTTTTTGTTGAGGCTTGCTTTCTGCCACCAGCAGTGTCAAAGCTGTCAGCGCGGCATCATTGATTTTCCGCTGTCCTTGTTTATTTATAAGATAATTATTATTAATCAAAAATAAAATAAACATCAAGGCTCCGATTCTTTTGTTGCCATCCACAAATGGATGATCTTTCACAGCAAAGTATAAAAGGTGCGCGGCTTTCTCCTCAATGCTTGGATAAAGTTCTTTGCCTAAGTAGGTCTGCCCGATTGATCCTAAAACAGAATTGAGTTTATTGCTAACTTCCTGCCCAAATAAATCGCTGGCTTCTTTTTCTTTCTCAAGTCTGGATTTAAATCTTCCGATAGATGATTTAATTTTTTCATAATCCAATAAAACGGCTTTCTTGTTAGTAACAGATTCTAATGAAAGCTCTCCTTGATCATAATCATTTAAAACAATCCAAGTGTTTGTATAGTCAGAAATTATCCGTAACAACTCTCCTTCATATCCAACTAAGCGCTTTGTCTCAAGTGCTTGCATGATTAATTGATGCGCTTGCTGCAGTTCTTTCAATTTTATCTGCTGATTTTCTTTCAGTCGTCTTTCGCTTATCAGATACCCTTTCAGTAAAAAATCTCGCAATTTCTGAGTAGCCCAAATGCGAAACTGCGTGGCTTTTTTCGAATTAACCCGATATCCCACGGAAATAATGGCATCCAAACTATAATATTTGACTTTATAAGTTTTATTATCAGAAGCAGTATGTTCCAAAATGGAACATACTGAATTTGGTTTCAGTTCGCCATCTTTAAAAACATTATTCAAATGTTTTGTAATAGCTGGGCGTTGAGTACCAAACAACCGGGCTATTTGTTCCTGAGTCAGCCAAATTGTCTCATCATGAAAATCAACTCGGAGTTCAGGACCTTCCGGCGCTTTATAAATAACGATCTCACCTTTATTCTTATCTTCTGGCATATCAATATATTAACATCACTGCCTTATAAATACAAAAACGGCTTTCTAAGTTAGCCGCTTACGTATAAAGTATGACAACTATAAAAGATGGTGTCAAATTTTAGACCCTTAATCCCAACCACTTAATCCTAAACAATCCACAAACATCATATTCGAAATTAGAATTTGTGATTTGTTTAGAAATTGGAAATTAGATATTAGAAATTAATTTAATAGTCTCCTTTTTGCTGTTGTTCAAACTCATCCGCCTCATCATCTGGAACTTCCTCAGAATCGCTGTTTGATTTTGCTCCATAAACCTCTCTTCTCTTCGCACCCTCACCCGGGCTGATCACTCCCTGCTCTTCCATCAAGTCCATGAGTCTTGCGGCTCGTGCATAACCGATTCTTAATCTTCTTTGTAAAAAAGTTGTAGAGGCTTTTCCTGTAGAACGAACCATCTCTATTGCCTCTTCCAACAATTCTTCATCATCGCCTTCTCCAGATTCCATTCCGGGAATAGAAAATTCTCTTTGCGGTTTTTCCAAAATACTTTCATCATAAATCACATCCCCAACTTCATCTTTGATAAATTTAATCACAGCTTTAATTTCTTTTTCACCAACAAACGCTCCTTGCACTCTCTTAGGCTTGGGCATATCCGCGGTTGTATACAGCATATCACCCATGCCTAAAAGTTTTTCCGCGCCAGCCATGTCGATAATTGTTCTGCTATCCACTTGCTGCGCCACGGCAAAAGCGACTCGGGCTGTGATGTTTGCCTTAATCAAACCTGTAATCACATCTACCGAAGGCCTTTGAGTGGCCACGACCAAGTGTATCCCAACCGCGCGTGCAAGCTGGGCAATTCGAACGATTGCATGTTCAACTTCATTCTGCGCGACAATCATAAGTTCTGCTAACTCATCTATCACTACAATGATGTATGGCATTTTCACAAGAGACGCCTGATTGTATTCGATGATGTTGCGTTTTTTCACTTCTGACAAAAGCTTGTAACGTTTTTCCATTTCCGATACTGCCCACTTCAGAGCATTTACGGCTTTCTGATGATCAGTAATGATTGGGGTTAATAAATGCGGCAATCCGTTATACAAAGATAACTCTACTCTTTTCGGATCAATTACTAGTAATTTAAGATCCGATGGATTATTGCGATACAAAAAACTTACTAAAATTGAATTGATGCAGACTGATTTTCCTGTACCAGTCGCGCCGGCGATCAATATATGCGGCATGCGGGCCAAATCTGAAACGATCGGGTGGCCTGCCACATCCCTGCCAAGTACAAAAGCAAGTTTTGATTGATGCTCGATAAAATTTTGATGTTCGATAATTTCTCGAATTCGTACAGTTGCAGCTGATTTATTAGGAATTTCTATACCTACTAAAGCTTTGCCGGGAATTGGCAATTCTAGACGGATCGATTGGGCAGCAAGTGCTAGGGCTAAATCTGATTGCAGTGCCGCAATTTGAGATAGTTTCACTCCGACCGCAGGCCTAAGTGTATACTGTGTCACAGTCGGACCGACATTCACCTCGCCCATTTCTACTTCTATCCCAAAATCTGCCAAAGTCTTTTGGATAATCGCCAGATTCATCTCAATATTTCCAGAATCCACTTTTGTTTTGGAATCATCAAGCAAATCGACTGGCGGAAATTTCCAATTTTTATCAGCCTGATTTGTCAGCGCCGATCTTTTACTGACTTTAATATCCGGGATGCCATTGACTACGGTCTGCAGTTTTTCTTGTTTTATAACTTTATTAAAATCCTGCAATTTTTCTTTGACGAATCCGGCAACTTGCGGATTGTTTATTTTGACCTCTCCAAACTCTTTCATTTTTAAACCTTGCGGCTTTTGCTCACTTTTTCTGCCAAACAACCAACCAAAAAGGTCTTTAAAAGAAACATTAAAAGTTACTAAAAATGCTATGATAAAACAAGCCACTAATACCACCAAACTCGCCACAAAACCTAACAAATGAATGAGAGGATAACTGGTTAACACTCCTAAATATCCTCCTCCTGTTCCTGTCTTGACCACGTCAAAAGCAAGAGAAAGATCGTTTCTAATCACCCACAAATGTAAAATTCCGGTTAAAGTGACTACCAGTAGCACCCCGCCTACATAAGCATGGGTTGAGATGGTTTCGCTTTCTTCCTCGTCGCTTTGTCTAAACAAAGCGGCGGCAATCAAAACCAACACGACAGGGACGCCAAAAGCCATCCAGCCAAAAGCTAACTTTAAGACTTGTTGGGAAATTTTGCCAAATGGTCCGGCCAACTGCATCAGGCTCAAACCAAGTAATGCAGCTAAAACCAAAAAAATAATCCCCATCACCCCTCGTCGGGTGTCTTTTTTTAAATTAAGCTGAGGTTTCTTAAATGCGCCATTGCCAATTTCCCAGTTTTGTTTTCGTTTCGCCATAGAATATAAATACTGCTTATATATTTTACCATAAAAAGACTTTTATTGAAAGTCTTTTTATTCTTACATCCAATTAGTTTATAATTTTTCCTCATAGTGAGGCACTTTACAAAATTAACCTGCGCAACGCGACGGCGTGAGCAAGTAGGTCGTAAAATCAGCAGATTTTAACGACCGGTAATTTTGTAAAGATGCCGAACGCCTACTGTATTTCCCAAGCATCCCCTGATTTTATAAGCTTCCCTTTGACTTTAAATCCTGAAGCGAGCTTGTGCCCGCCCCCGCCGAATATTTTGGCAATCTTTGAAACATCCACGTCTTTGTGTTGTTCACTACGAAGGCTCCCTTTCACCGCATCTCCATCCTGCCTGAGAAGTAAAGCAAACTTCGCTTGAGGAATATGATTAAGCAATTCCACAAACCCTTCCAAGTCTTCATCGGTTGCCCCGATTTCTTTCAGATCGTTTTCCGTCAATACAGAAAAGACTAATTGCTGTTGCTTATCAAACCTAGCATTCTCAAGCCCCCTTGCCCAAGCCTTAACCGTTGATGGTCTTTTCTGGCCCATGGTATTATAGGCAATTTTTTCTATACGCGCGCCTTTTTTCATCAAATCCGCAGCTGTTTCTAAAACCTTGGCCGTAGTATTGGCATGCTTGAATCCTCCAGTGTCTGTAAAAATTCCGGTCAAAAGGCATAAGGCAATATCTTTGGTAATTGTTTTTTTTAGGTACTTTAAAAAATCATAAACCAATTCCGCGACCGCGGCGGTACTAGCATCTACAACATTGATTTTTCCAAAATTCGTATTATCTGGATGATGGTCGAAATTTATTATCTCGCCAGAAAAATTTACCAACTCATCAAAGCCGACTCTCCCTATCCGATTACAGCCGAAAGTAATTAACAAATCAAAATCCAAATCTCCGACATTCTCCTGTACATATTCAAACCCCGGCAGAAACATCAAGCCTTGAGGCACCCCGCCTTTCACCGCGGCTCGCACTTTTTTTCCGTCAGTCTCTAAAATTTTCATCATGCCAAGCAAACTTCCAAGATCATCGCCATCTGTGCCTTCATGAGTCACAAGTAAAATACTGCTCGCACTGCTCATCCTGCCATAAGCCAAATCAAAAATGTTTAAAATATTATTCTTCATCATGGATTTGTTTAAGTAACTCTCCGACTCGAGTGATATTTTCCGCGCTGCGGTCAATGATAAAGCGTATTTTCGGGACTTTCTTCATGCTAAACCCCCGAATCAAGCGGCCTTGCCATTCATATAAATTTTTTACTAGTATCTCCTTCACGGTTCCGATGTTTTTATCGTCAAATACAGAAATAAAAATTTTGGCGGAAGCCAAATTTTCTGTAACCCGCACTCGTGAAATAGTCACAAGCGAAGGCCATTCTAATTCAAGAATAAATCTTCCGACTGCTTGTTGTATCAAAGATTCAATTTTTTCTGTTCTTCGTGACATAGATGAATTTCGAATTTCGATTTTCGAATCAATATTTATTATCCGAATATTAAAGCTTGAATCGAAATTCAAAATTAAATATTTCTTACAGGGTTCTTTTTTTCACTACTTCTGAATACGCAATCAGTAAATCTCCTTCTTCGAGTTTTACTTCAGTTTTAATACTGACCCCAAACTCCAACCCTTTTGATACTTCATTGACTTCAATCCGATTTTGCTGCAAAGAAATTATTTTTCCTATACCTATCACTTCGCCCCCGCGCTTGATTTCAATAAGCGCGTCACTATTAACCGCTCCTTCAATCACAGATCCGCCGACAATCATCTGGTCTTTTTCCGTGCGGAAAACCGCTAAAATTTTAGCCTTACCCAGATCGGTGCGGACAACCTCTGGCGTCATCATATCCACGACCTGCTTGGTCAAATCTTCGATTAATTCATAAATCACATCATACTGGCGAATGACAACATGTTTGATTTGGGCAAGCTTTGCCGCTTGGACAGAAACTTTTGCCCGAAACCCAATTACTGCGGCTTTGGCGGCTTCTGCGCGCAACACATCGTTTTCTGAAATTTCTCCCACCCCATCTTCTATAATATTGATTTTAATCTCATCATTTTTCAATTTATTCAAAGCTTCATTAATAGCCTCAAGGCTTCCCAAAACATCCACGCGTAAAATCAAATTCAAATCCTTTGTCGTTAAGTTAAGACTCGTAGAATTATTTAATCTTTTCGCTCTTTCTGATCTTATGGTTTCCATAGCAACTTGTTTGGCTTCATCAACGGTTGCATAAATCTTGATGATGTCGCCAGCTACTGGAACATCGGATAATCCAGTGATTTGAACTGGTGTTGAGGGACCAGCAGATTTTAATCTTTTTCCTGCGGCATCTTGCATGGTTCGAATTTTACCATAGGCTTTGCCCACAGCCACAATATCAGAAATGTTCAAAGTTCCATTTTGAATCAAAATAGTTGCGACAGAACCCATGGTCTTGCTTAGGCGCGATTCGATCACTGTCCCAAGCAACTGACCCTTAGGGTTAGCTTTCAATTCCAAAACTTCCGCCTGCAGCAAAATCAAATCCAACAAATCATCTACGCCTTCGCCGGTCAAAGCGGAAACTTTTGCCACCGGAACATTACCACCCCACTCTTCTATCATGACGCCAAAATCCGCCAATTCTTTTTTTACACGTTCAGGATTGGCATTTGGCTTATCAATTTTATTGATCGCCACAATAAGCGGTGTGCTTGTCAATTTCGCCCGATTAATGACTTCCACGGTTTGTGGCTTCACACCGTCTTCCGCGGCTACAGTCAAAACAATTAAATCTGTGACATTCGCCCCTCTTGCGCGCATGGCAGAAAAAGCCTCGTGTCCTGGAGTGTCGAGAAATGTAATCAATTTACCGTTTCGATTAACTTGATATGCGCCGATGTGCTGGGTAATTCCACCGGATTCAGTATCAACCACCTTGGTTTTGCGGATAGTATCAAGGAGAGTGGTCTTTCCATGATCAACGTGCCCCATGATGGCAACCACTGGCGAACGGAAAATATACTCTTCCGACTTTTGATCCCTTTCGTTCTTCATGGTTTCTACCACGTGTCCGATCCCAAGCCGAGAGGTCTGCTCTTGTTTTTCCGAAACTTCAAAGCCTAAATCATGCGACACAATGGCCGCAGTGTCATAATCAACTTCTTCATTAATCGTAGCCATCACCCCGTTTTCTATGAGTTTTTTAATAACCACTGTTACATCCAATTTCAAAATTTGAGACAATTCTTTAACCGTCAAAACTCGCGGAAGCATAACTTCCTTCTTTTCCGAAGATTCTTCCGCCTGCTTCGGCTTCTCACTCAGTGCTTGCAACACTTGCTTACCAAGAAGGTTGTCAATTTTGTTCGCGCGCGGAGATACGGAAAAACCAGCATCGCGCATTTTAGAGCGAAGCTGCATCACAGACATATTCAATTGTTTCGAAAGCGTCGAAATATCCATAAGCTAATTCATATTAGAACTCCCCTTGCCCGCTTGCGGGGAGAGGGGCGGGGGTGAGGGTGTTTTTTAAAAGAGTGTTGAGATATCTACTTTGTTTATTTTCCTACTAGGACTCTCCTCTCCTGACGAGGATAGGAGCTGGAGGTGAGGTTAATTAAATGAATATAATATATTTGTATTCAAGCTATTATGACAGAACCTCTAATAAAAATCAAGCCTTTCTTTATTTTTCTTTTTACTTTTTACTTATTACTTTTTACTTCTTGTGGGCTCTTCTGACTGCTCCCACATATACCAAAACCACGTCCGATAACTTTCCGCTAAATCTTTGCTTCGAATTACAAAAAACACTAAGTCATCATGCAGCTTCCCCAGCATCAAACCAGTATACGTAACCACATAGTCACCGAAAATATGAATCGCAGAATTAGTGGTATACTCTTTGGGTAAAAATCGATACTCAAGTTTTCCAGAAAAATATTTTGGAAAATTTGGCATCTTAATTTTAATATCATACTCGAATAATTGGATGAATTTTATCCCTTTTTTATTCGCCTCCTTAAAAAATGCTACTCTTGCTGGTTCAATTTGTGGATCAAACCACCCTCCTTTAGCTCCAATAAAATAACTGTTCTGACCCACTCGCAGCATGTCCCGAAAAATATTTTTTTGCCCTTCCAATCCCCTGTAAATATATGCCTCTTGTGGCGCTTCTCGATGAATAAACTTTCTTTTTAAATCTGGAAGAATCTTTTGTAAAGCCAACTCTTTTTCTGACAATAACTCTTTGAGTTTATCCGGATCCACCGCGTTATATCGATTTTCTTTTTGCGAAACAATCAAAAAACACAAACCTTTATCTATCAGTCGATTGATCGCATCATAGGCGTTTCTCCTGTGAATTTGAGCATTTATGGCAACTTGGGAAATTGAAGACTCCCCATGTTCTACAAGGGATTCGTAGATTTTCCATTCATTCGGGCTTAAACCCAAAGATTCATAGATATTAATATTCATATCTTTTCCCCCTCCTCGTGAGGAGGGGTTCCCGCTTCGCCCGCGAAGCGGGGCGAGAGGGGAAGTATTAATATTCTTAAACTTTCAACTGTGTAACTTATCTCTGCGGTGGCAATAGCCACCGCATGGTGGTCTTGGCCACTCACTTAATATAATATATGCTTTCAAGTTAACAGTCAAGCTAGGCTGTTACCTTCAAAGCCCAAAGGAGGGCACTATGGCAATTGCTATCATCGCCAGACCCTTACCTGCTCTGGAAACTAGTCTTTTAGGCCCAAACGATTGGGACATCGTAAAAGACGAGCTCGAGGGAGATTTGGACATTGGCAGATTGGACTTCCGATTCTGCCCACGGACGGCTAGAGATGGGGTTGATACTCCACAAGCTGATGCTGGTAGCCGTGGATTTGTTCCTGGTCATCCTTGGAACATATCTCCTCGTCAAATGCTTGCACGCAACAGGCAGGCTGAGGCGATTGGCTCGATCGGATTAGCCAAGATACTACTCGATGCTCAAGATAAGGGCAACGACATTATCCCACGTGAACTACGCAATAAGAACTACATCGTGCTTCCTCGTACGATTGTTCATAGCTTCGACGGCTATGATTGGTTTCCATACCTCGATTCGAAAAATGGGGAATGGAAGCTCTTTCTAACAATGGGGGGCGATTACGAGTTCATTTGTCGAGCTCGATTTATCCGCACTCTGCGCTGCTAGACTCTGGAATGATCTGAGTAAATCACTAAACTGCTCCTCTTTTTTCGATTCCAAAAAAAGATTCACGAATTGTTCGTGAATCTTTCCAAAAACCGAAAGAGGACACCGATGAAACGCGCAATCTTGATTCTCTTCTGTCTGCTGATCTTCGCTCCCCTGCCGCTTTCAGCACAGTCATTGGAACCGCAGGTCAGGATTCTGACTCACAGCCACTTCTTTGACCAGACGAACCGAGTCGGCGTGGCAACTTGGACTATCTTACCTGACGTCACCGAGAAGAACTTCGGCAAGGACAACCCCACTCGTGTGTTGTTTGTCCTCGGGCCAGTCTTCAAGTTCGCCGTCAAAGACGCAAACCAATACAACTGGCTGGAAGTAATGCCTGGAGCGCTGTTTGAAGTCAAGCCCGGCACGAAAACTGGCGCTTGGCACTTCCTGGTCAACACGCGAGTTTACTTGAAATGGAAAAAAACTGATCTGTATCTGGAAAATCAGACCAGAAAAGATCTTCTGTTATTTTCCGGATTCACCACTCGCCCTTTCAAACTCAAAGGACTGGAAGGGAGATTCGGGTTTGAAAGCGAAGGTATTATTCCTTTGGACAACAAGATCCCTGGAGGATTCCAAATAGGACCGCGTGTAAGCGTAAAGTTGCGGCCAAGTTGGCTGGCTCCAGCAATATTCCCCTTCATCAACCAGAACGGGAAGTTGGGAATCCGGACTTACATCAAAATAGGCAAGTGACTAAGAGGTTTGGCAGTATATCCTTAAAAACTGCTTTTTTTATTTATTACATTTTCTCAAATTCACATTACCAATTTTTGTCCGGCCGGACAAAAATTGGTAATAAAAAATTCTTTTCTAAATTATTGAGACTATGCCAAATCTTTATTTAAACGTTCTTTCTACTACTTGGTACCTATTTGTGCAATTGCACAAATAGGTACCTTTCGTTTTTTAACGACTACTTCTATTTTTATCAACTTTCTCGAAATTAATTAACAAAACATAATAGTGACTTTATCCTTATACTAAAGGGTGGGGTTCCAAGGTATATAAAAAATTCCGCGACTGCGGAATTTTTTACTCTCTCACTTTTACTTTGGTTTTATTTTTTATTACAAACTAAATTTTGCTTGCGACCTTAATCTTCTTGGCTTTTGCCTTGGCAGCCTTTGGTAAGACCACGGTTAAGATTCCGTCACGCAAGTCAGCTGACACATTTTCAATATCTACATCTACTGGCAAAACCACTGATCTAGAAAAACTTCCCCAATAGCATTCTTGATAAAAATAATCTTCGCTGGAGGCCTCAAAGTCTCGCTTGCGTTCTCCGCGAATCGTCACCATATCATTTGCAATGGTCACGTCAATATCTTCTGACTTCACGCCAGCGATAGTTGATTTAATCACAACATTATCTTTGGTTTGATACATATCAATAGTAAGTTGACCTTCGTATTCAGACATCCAATCTTCATTTGTAGCAGCAGCTACGGGTGTTTCATCTTTTTCAGTATCGTCTTCTTCATTATTAGTAGTATCTACTTCTTCCTCCTCCGTTATTGTTTGTGTCCCCATAAGTTTGTTTATGAGATTCTTTTCTTTTGGCATATATCCGTAGTATTTTCTTTAATAATGATTACTATCTTGTATCTAGATATTACGCAAATAGATAAACAATGTCAAGCACTTGTGTCATACTTGCGAACCTTAATTTCCGGCAGTTTTTGGGGAGATAATTTTGCTATTACCTCATTGATATTCCCAGCGGTTTTTGGCTTCACAATGGTCTCAAAACTATGCCCAAAATCCTTCCTAAGCTTCCCTTTTAAAATTTCTTCGACTAAAAACACAACCTCCCTGGGAATACGAGCATATTCTACAATTCTGTTACGAACCAGATATTCCAAATTTTTCATTTCATGCCCTGGACGGACATCAGTTAAAACCATTGGAAGTTTCTTAACTACCGCTTCAGCCATTGTCGGACCACCTGTCTTTCCGACTAACACATCTCCAGCAGACATAAGCACATCCATATTATCAATAAATCCTAATATTTTAATTGGATGGCGATCCGGTGCTGAAATCGCCCCAAGCTCTTTCTTCAACTCTTCATTTTTTCCGCAGACCACAACAATTTGAAAAGTTTCCACGCTGCGCATTAGTTTTGTAAGCAATTCTTTGGTTTCCGCCCGCACTCTAGCGCCACTTGTCAAAATTACTGTGGACATAGAAGACAGCAGTCCAAACTTCATTTTTGCTTCATTTTTAGAAATTTCATGGAAGAACCTTTCAGCAATCAAAGTGCCAGTCACAACAAATTTATCTTCCCTAAACCCAAGTTTTTGCAAACCGACAGTTTGCTCCTCAATGTTACAAAAGTACAAATCAACTTCTTTAAAACACCAAAAAGGGTGCATATGATAATCAGAAAAAACAGCCACAAGCTTCCCCTGATATAATCCCTTGGCTTTAAGATAAGAAACAATGCCTGTTGGAGCCGCTTGTGTACTAATCACAACTGCTGGTTGAAACTCACGCAAAAGTTGCAACACCCTGTTACTATTAAACGCGGCAATGGTTTTGCGTAGTGGTAAGATAATAAAATTAACCAGCTTGGAATCATACAAAAATCCCCAAACTGCAGAAAACTTATTTAAAAGAACGGAATAGATCGAAGACCAAAGTTTGCCGAACCATCCTATTTCAACGTTTCCCGTATCTACCTTACGCACTTCGAACCTGCTGTCCTTGCTTAGACGCTCATAAATATTCTCTGCGGTCACCTTAATCCCATAACCGACAGAAGTATATAAAATTAAAATCCTTGTTTTCATAAAATTTTTAAAATTTTACCCTGGGCAAGTCGAGGGTTTTCAAAATATCAATCACAAAATCCTAGCCACCACCCTAACCCACGAACCCTCCAAGTTTGTTTTTATAGGCAAAGCTACAACTTCAAAACTTTTTTCTTTTTTTAATTTTTCTAAGTTAGTCAAATTCTCAATAATCAAAATATTTTTTCCAAGCAACATTTTGTGAATTCTGAAAGGATAAAAATCCGGACTGCAAGAATCTGTGCCAACTATACTGACTTTATTTGTTATAAGCCACAAAGCAAAATCTCTGCTTAATGCCGGATAATTTGAAAAATAATTTTTCTGGCTGAATCTTTTATCCATTCCGGTCATGACTAGAACAATCGCTCCCGAAAAAAGTCTCACGTTTTTTGGAACCTGAATCTCGTTCCCCTTTATCAATTTTCTCGCGTCAATCAGCACCCCTTTTGCGATAAATTTTTCTACTGAAAAATCACCCATATTTTTTCCACCTTTGATCATATGCACCGGCGCATCCATATGAGTACTGACGTGCATGGAAGAATCTACGATATGAGTAATAAACCCACTAGTCTTATAATCACCATCCCGCTCGATACCAAAAGGTTTATCGCCAGGATAGGTGGGGGTTTGATCGCTTAATTTTCTTGATAAATCTATAATCTTCATAATCTTACTTTCATTTTGCCTGATCTAAAAAAGAATCGCAACTATTGTGAAACTGGTAAATTAGCCTTATAATAAACACATTGAATAAATAATTAACAAAAAAGAAATGGAAAATCCAAATAACGTTCCGAGTACGTCTCCTCTTCCTCCTACTACCCCTCCTGTTAATCCTCAATCATCCCAGCAACAAAATGATATGGTTATGTCTATACTAGCCTATCTAGGCATTTTAGTGCTTATTCCTCTTTTTGTTGCCAAAAACAATCCTACAGTTAAATTCCACACTAAACAAGGATTAGTCTTGCTGGTTGCTTGGATAATTTCCTGGATTATCTGGATTGTGCCCGTCCTTGGTTGGATAGTTGGTTGGCTTTTAAACGTTGGTTTGCTTATCCTCGCAATAATCGGGATAATTGATGCAATAAATAATCAACAAAAACCATTACCACTTATTGGTCATCTCGGCGAAAAATTCAATTTCTAAAAACATACTAAAACCTCCGTCCGCCAACTGGCGGACGGAGGTTTTTTGTTACATGATACATGTTACGTGCTTGCCCCGTAGGGAACTTGTTCTCCTTCGGGGTTACGTGATCTATTCTGTCGTCTTGCCATCAAAATGTTCTTCTGAAGCTAGGGCATCTTTTTTTGTCGCGCGCACTACGCCATCTTGATGCTCAGCTGGAGAATAAATCGTGTACAATTTCAAAGGCTCTGATCCTGTATTAATAACGTTGTGTTTTGCTCCGGCTGGAACAATCACGCCACTGCCATCTGTCACTTCGTGTTCCACTCCATCAATCACAACCCTGCCTTGTCCTTTTTCAAATCGAAAAAATTGATCCAAGGTATGAATCTCTTCTCCAATGTCTTCACTGACCGCCAAACTCATCAAAACCAATTGACTGTGTTTGCCAGTATATAAGACTTTGCGAAAATTTTCATTTGACAAAGTGTCCTGCTCTAAATTTGCCACATATCCTTTCATAATTTTTTTTTCCTTTTTATCCCGTTAGAAATAATGATTAATTATTTAATAAATCGAATTTTTTAAATCAATATGTCAAGTTTATTTTTCTCACTAAAATTACTATGTAAAATTTCTACTGAGACTTTCTTTAATTTAATTATTTTTAGATAATTTTTCTATTGATTTCAATACAACGTCGCAAACTTCTGGGCTGAACAAAACCTTGTGATGGCCGTGAACCGGAACTTCAATATTTTCCGCCCCGTCTAAAAAACTCCCTTTCTCAGCCCAGACATGGTTGTCATACTCTGGAATTATGGAAACTATCTGATGGTTAACCTCTTTATGCGATTCCAAGTCATGAATAATTTTACTATCAATATGTAATTCTCGAATTGGATCCAAGGGGATCAATCTTGCCATGGCAGAACCAGAATACGGCGTTGCAATAGAAACCATGCCTGATACTTTCCTGTCTTTATTAAAATGCGCCAGAAAATATTTTCCAATTAACCCGCCCTTACTGTGAGCAACAAACACCACATTCTTGATATTTTCTTTTTCTATTATTTCCTTGTTACTCTGCTCTTCCATGTGCATTCTTGGTATCAAATGTCCAAGTGCTGGAAACAGGTGAAAAACTGTGGCTTCCAAAATTTTTGCAGAATTAGGAATACTGTAAACATTATACCCCAACCTCGGCACAATATACACAGGATGGCCTGCCAAAGATATTTTGTCTCCCAAATGTTTCATAAACCCCCATTTACCCAAAATCCCTGGAATAAGAACAACAGGCACCTTGCCCTCCACAACATAATCTAGATAATGCTTCGGCGGCTCCTTATGAATCGTCATAAGCACACTCCCTTTAACCATGTGGTAGTAATCGACTGCCCAACTTTTAATTTTATGATGTAGTTTCATAATTTTATTTCTTATCCCAAAGTTTAAATATTGGATAATTTTTTGTATAAATATGGCCAACAACAGATAAAAATATTAAAACCAGACCCAGAACAAAAGTTAACCACATAATAAAAACTAATCCTATCAACATCATAACCAAAGACAAACAAACTAACAATACTCCCCAAAAAGCTTTCTTAATATGATAACCAAACATAAACAGCCAATATTTCTTCGGGGTATTCAGCCAAAATTCTAAAATCTTGTTCATATAAACTTTTAACTGACTATCTCTCGGGCCTTTTTTAAAAAAACCAAATCACGATCACGGATATACTTACCTTCATAATCCCGGACTTCCTTTTCTTTTTCCAAAAGTTTTATTGCTTCATCTAAATCCATCCACTCCAAGTCATGCCCTTCATCTATTTCGCTTTGTTCTAGTTTTTGTTCTCCAATTTCACCTTCAACATCTGCAACATAACAATAAGACACTTGTTTCAGATTAAACTGGTTTCTATATTCTTCAACAACACCTAATTCTTGAATGTTTTTTATCTGACACCCGACCTCTTCCAAAATTTCACGACGGAGTCCTTGCTCCAGGCTTTCCCCTTCTTCCACTCCGCCTCCAGGAAGTTTGTGATAATTGTTTTTTGCCACGTGCAATAATGCCACTTTTTTATTCTTATCAAAAACGACCGCACGAGCTGCAACCCTCTGCTCGTAGTTATTTTTAGTTTCATCAGTAAAGCCAAAATCCTTATCTTTGATTATTTTTAAAATTTCCATAACTAATTATTCCTTATTTGTGGTAATAATTCAATTTTTTCATCATTAATCTTTAAAAAAATTATAAATGCAATAACAAAGAATGGAATAAGCGCAGCCATTGCGAATCTTTGATTACCTGTCGCTATCGAAACCCAACCAAATAAAACTGGTCCGGTCGTTGCAGCAATCTTACTTGCAAAACCATTAAATCCAAAAAATTCAAATCGCTTTTCATCGGGGACAAGTTTACTCAGCCAAGAACGCGCAATCGCTTGACTTGAACCAATGACTAAAGCAGTCATAAGTGCAACTATATAAAACATCATTTTTGTAGTTGCAATAGATAGCAGCGCAACAATAATTGCCCAAATCGCAATTGAAAATAAAAGAATTTTTTTTGATCCTTTTCTATCGCTTAATAATCCAAAAAACGTTGCTGCAGGGAAAGCGATAACTTGAACAATCAAGAGTAGAGTAAAAATCTCTTTGAATTCCATTCCGAAAGTTGTTCTCGCATAAATTGGAGTGAAAGCAAAAATTGTTACTAAAGCATCATTTACAAAATAGAAACCAACCAAAAACCAAGCAATATTTTTGTGTTGTTTTAAATTTTTTATCGTCCCAATAACACTTTTTACCCCGTGTTTTATTAGAGCAAAAAGTGACCCACTTCTTTTACTTTCGGATTTCTCTTTGATAAAAACAAATGACGGAATTGCAAAAAGTAAAAAGAATAAAGCAGTTAATGGAAACACTAACTTGTATCCAAACTCGTAATTTCCGGTGTATCCGTTTTCATACAGTGATTTGAATACAAGCATGGCAACGACTCCACCGATAAAACCAAGGCCCCATGCTAGTCCAGAAATTCTTCCAACTGTTTCTTTCGTGGAAATACGCGCCAGAAAAGAATCATACAAAGTCTGCGCCAGTTCAAAGGCAACATTACTAATCAGAAAAATAAGCGAAGTAAATAATAATTTATCAGAACCAGTGAAGAAAAGAAAAGCCGTGCTAATCATTGATACTAGGGCAAAAATAACAAATTTTATTTTCTTACGTGCGTCGTAATCTGCTATTGCCCCAATAATTGGCGCAAATAACCCCCCAACAAGAACCGAGGCGCTAACGAGTATCCCCCAATAAAAATCACCTTTTTCCACCCCCACAACTACTTCTTTGAAATAAATTGGAAAAACAAAACTTAAAATAAGTAATGTATAAGAAGAATTTGCAAAATCATAGAATGCCCATGAAATTGCTTCTTTCTTATTTGCATTTTGGAAAAATCTGTCGAGTATTTTCATATCTTTTTTTATAGAAGTCTACACTTCCATCAACTCTATTGGAATGTTATCAGGGTCTGAAATAAATGCAATTCTTTTTACCGTGATAGCTTTTTGCGGAGGCCAGATAATTTTCGATCCAAGTTTTACAGCACCTTCCATTATTTTTTCAATATTCTCAACTTCAAAAGAAATATGTTTAATTCCAATTTTTTGGAAATCCATCAAGTCTTCATCCAGGCTTTCCGGTCTGCTGTGTTCAAATAACTCAAGCTTATTGCCTTTTTCATCTTTAAGCACAATAAATTTTACTTCAAGTTCCGGCCTTTCTCCAGTTGCTACTTGAACCATACCAAATAAACTTTCATAAAAGGCTTTTGAAGCTTCTGAATTTTTTACTGAAATAGCTGTGTGATGAATTGGCATAAAATAATTCAAATTAAAACCAGGTTATCTTTTTATAATTCCCATAACGCACTCCCAGTTCTCTGGACAAATAATTATTTTCCACCCGCATCCGAAAAAAGAAATAAATAATAATTAGAACACCTAAAATCGAAAACCAAATATTTGGAAAGAGAAAAATTAAACCTAAGAAAGTCAGATTGACTCCCCAATATATTGGGTGGCGAATTTTGGAATATATTCCATGCGTGACCAATTGATTTATTTTCGGTTTACCAAAACCAATATTCCAATTACTCGCAAGGGTTCGTTTTGCCCACCACCACATGACAAGACCTGTGATGTTAATTACTGCCCCCGCAATTTTTAAAAAATTAGATTCTAAAAAGCTAACCCAAAAATAAACTGAAACAACCATCACTAATACCAAAAACGAATCTTTCAAATAAAACTTTTTAATTAAATTTTCAAATTTTTCTTGCTTCATATTTTGGCGGAGAGGGTGGGATTTGAACCCACGAAAGGCTTTCGCCCTTACCGGTTTTCGAAACCGGCGCACTAGACCACTATGCGACCTCTCCAAAAAATTACTTTCGGCTGGCTGTTTCTCCACGTTCTCTTTCGTTTCTCCATTTTTCAATATCTCTTAACAAATCATCTTTATAATCCATGTAACCTTTCCAATATTCAACATCCCCATGTGCAAGTACGTTTCTAGTCATTAGATCTTCTCTTACTGGTAATCCGTCTATATATTCCTCTGCTTCTTCCCCGCTTAATCCCGTCACCTCAGTTAAATACTTCATTGCTGTATCCCTACCCAAGAAACTTATCTCATCAATAACAACTCGCTCTTCTTCATTAATTTCACAATTTGTCACTACTCCGTGTTTATCTGCCTCAGGCATTAATATTTTAATTTTATAGACTTGTTCTTTCGGAAAAAGGTCGGACATATAATTAAATTTAATATTTAACCTCTTTTATTGTACCTGAAAAATGACTATTTTAAAACCCTTGCGCCAGCTCTTACTTGGGTTTATAATAAATCCATAAAAAATTATCCATATGCCTTGTAAGGAAGCGTTTGACATTATCCTTAAGGGCCGAGCAAATGGCGAATCATACAGCACCATCCGCACCAAACTGGTTGCCAATGGCTGGGAAGACATGGAAGCTGATGATATAATCGAACATTTCCAAAAACACGGAACTGATTTTCTATACCAACACACCAAACTCTCGACTCCGAAAAATTCAAAGGGCTCTTTTGGTGAACATGGCTTGATGAAATTTTTTGCTTTTATCGGATTTCTGACAATCTTAACGATCATTGCCTTAATAGGCTACCTACTTATTTTAGCCCTGCGCTAAACAAAAAACTCTTTTACAGAACCAAAATTTTTTCTATGAATCGGGCAAGGCCCGAATTTTTTTATAAGCATTCTATGCTCGCGTGTCGGATACCCTTTATGTTTCACAAAGTTATACTGCGGATATTCCTCATGATATTGTTTCATCAAATTATCTCGCATCGCCTTTGCCAAGATGGACGCGGAGGCGATTGATAAAATCTTATCATCTCCTTTGATTATCGCTTCTTGTTTCACATTCAAATCTTTTATTATATTCCTTCCGTCAATTAGAATTAAATCTGGAAATTTTTTCAAACCATCAATTGATTTTTTCATAGCCAACAGACTGGCTTGCAAGATATTTATTTTGTCAATCGTTTCATGTGCTACTGATTGAATGGCAAAATCGCTCGCATAATCACAAATAAATTTAAATAGATCTTCTCGTTTTTTTTCTGAAAGTTTTTTTGAATCACGAATTTGTTGCCACCACTTTTTTTGGGCAACATAAACTTGCGGATTAATCATCACCGCTGCGGCAACTACAGGACCTGCCAAAGGACCAATCCCCGCTTCATCTACTCCGGCAATTAAACTAAACCCTTGTTTGATTAATTTTATTTCGTAATTGAAATTAAAACTCATACTTATATACTAAACAAAAAAGACCTTTTTTACAAAGATCTGTTTTGTGGTGGACCTATGGGGAGTCGAACCCCAAACTGATCCATGCCATGGATCCGTATTACCGCTATACTATAGGCCCAAATAATTAATTTCGCCTGCCTGCGGTATGCAGGAATTTTAAATTTCGATTCAATATTTATTATTTAAAATATTATATTACTGACTCGAAACTCGAAATTAAATATTAGATATTCTACTTTGGTGCCCCCGGGCCGAATCGAACGACCATCTAAGGCTTAGGAGTCCCTCGTTCTATCCATTGAACTACGGGGGCAAGCATTCTAATCGAACCGATCGGTTTCATGGGGCTTTACATATTCTAATAAATTCTCGTCTTTCTGTAAACCCCGTTAGAAACAGGATATTTTTTGTAAGTTTCTAACGGGGTAAAGAAAAACCCTCCGCCATAAGCGGAGGGTTTTTTGATTTGGAAATTACCAATCGCGATTGCGGCTGAAATTTCTCTTTGGTCTGTCAAATCCGCCTCGGTTGTCGCGCTTTTCTTGCGGACGGGCTTCATTAACTACAACTTGTCGGCCGTCTAAATCTTTGCCGTTTAGAGCATCAATGACAGCTTGGGCTTCAGCGTCTGTTGACATTTCAACAAAGCCGAATCCTCGAGAACGACCGCTCATTTTATCAATCACAACTGTTGCTGATGTCACTGTGCCATAAGGGGCGCAAGCGTCATTCAGTGTCTGGTCTGTGGTTGAGTATGAAAGGTTTCCAACGTATAACTTTTTAGCCATAGTAGCTTTCTTATATAAATAACTATTGATGAGTCCGACCTATTGTTTCTTAACACTAACAAAAATTAAGATGCAAAGAAAAATTTTAACTCACTTACGAATATTATCATTAAGGGCTTCTGCCCTTATTAAACTTAAATTAATTACAGCACACTAAGTATACTCCATTTCTCCCCTTTTGGCAAGACCTCTAATCAAGAAATATCTAATAACTAATTTTGAATTTCGAATCAGTAATAGAATATTTAAATAATAAGTATTGAATCGAAACTCGAAATTAAATATTCGAAATTCTATCCCTGTACTTTTGGAAAAAATATTCATGCTGGGAATGCATAGGACTTGGTAAATCATTTAAATCAAACCATCCAATATCATCAAATTTATGCGGCTCGTTTATCTTCACCTGTTTCGGATCAACCAATACTTTAAAATCCAACGCAATCCAATGTGTTGGTAATTTACCATGTTGTCTATGCACATCACGATAACCCAAAAATTCAAAATCTAAAACATCAGCATCATATTCTTCTTTTATCTCCGTCCGCAACTGTTGTTCCACGGTTTCATTAAATTCCAACCCTCCCCCGCCACAATCCCAGCACCCTTGTTCATCCCGGGCATTCGCGCTTCTTTTGGCCATGACAAACTTTCCTTTGCCATCGTGGCAAAGATACACAACCGACACTCCCGTAAAATCAATGCCTTTTTTAAAATCCATATAATTTTCTGGTCGGGGTGCTGGGAATTGAACCCAGTCTATCCCAATAGTAGAAGCCACGCTTCACTACGGGACTTTGCACGCACCCTTGTCCCGTTACACTTTCTATGGTCGGAGCGCCGAGAATCGAACTCGGACTTCACGCACCCGAAGCGTGTGTACTACCACTATACTACGCTCCGATAAAAAGTGTAACGGGATGAACGTGCGCCTGCCTGCGGCAGGCAGGTACTTATCGCCGCTCTTAAATTTTGTCCAAGCGGACTGGCATATTTACCCCGTACCGATGCGAAGCATCTGGTGCGGGGCTCCACCCCGCCTACGCTAAGGCTACGGCGGGCAAGCCCGTAAATCCGTAACCATCCTACATATTATATATTATTCGACAATTTAATAAAATAAAACGCGCCAGTGCGGAAAGTGTTTCACTTTGGCTTTGTGAAACTTTCTTTCAATCACTGGCGTAGTACCTGCCTGTCGCATGAGTCTTGCCTCCTTATGTTCTTCGCCCCAAAATGGCGATTTGCTGGACAAGCTCTCTGTCCAGATCAAGGTCTTTCCCCCTTACTTTGCGGGCAATTTCGTCTAAACGCCTCTGCATGCTCCCGGCTCGCATGCGATCGTGTCGATACCTTTCGTGCTTAGCCTCAATCAGTAATTTCCTTGCCAGAAGAATGTCTGGGTCATCTGAAATTTCTAAGATTTCTTGAAAAATCATGATTCCCCTACTTTCTCTTCATTGAGCTGTTGCCTCCGTGCAAATACAACTCCCCATTTATTATTTGCCCGGTGCTGAAGTTCCCGAGGGATTCTCTCAAGGTCTATCCTTCGGAACTCAGACATCCAATTGGTCATCTGCTCCAGAGAAGAGAAAAACTCATCACCAGAAGCAAATGACAGGAACTCTTCAATCGCCTGAACATCTGTCACTTCTGGTTTCAGTTCTGACATTCCCTGCTCCTTTGTTACTCACAGCATAGCTTTTCTAAAGCATTTTATAAAGAGTGCTTTAATAATCATTCAATACTCGTTATAATTCCTATGAACAAAAACCATAAAATATATATTACATAATAAATAATTATATTTGTCAACCCTGTATATCAACTTTGATAATATCTTTGTTTTTCTGTTTTTGTGGAAAGAATTGGATTAAATATTAAATTTACAGTTGTATATCAAACATTTTGTTGTTTCTAATAAAGTATTGTTACAAAAAACAATCAAAGTTGTATTACAGGGTCAATGTTTCACATGAAACTTTTTCTTAAAAAACTCAATATTTCGAAATACCACGAGATCATTTTTTATCTCCTAGTCTTTTGTATTCCATTCCAAACCAGAACATTATTTAATCCTAATCAATCTTACATTGATTGGTTTTTTAACTACCACCTCGCTTTCTTTTTTTATTTTACAGACATTTTAATAATCGCCTTTTTAGTTTCATGGGTGACTACAGAAAAAATCCAATGGAAAAAAATCCTTACTGAAAACTGGAGTATTGTTTTGCTCTTTTTAACTGTATTGTTATCATTGTTTCTCCCCATACTAGAAACTTTGTTCCAGTACGGGGCAGGCGTGAAACATATTGAAAATGGCTTATATCACACAATTAAATGGTTTGAGCTTTTAGGTTTCACATTATATGTTTCACAGAATATTCAAAAAATTGGCCAATATAAGCTAATTTTAGGAATATTATCAATTTCGGGATTATTTCAAGCACTTTTAGCGATTTTTCAATTTTCATCTCAACATTCAGTTGGTTTTAAATGGTTAGGGGAATATTTGGCGCCTTTGGGAACTTCCGGACTTTCAAACTTTGTTGTTAACGGCGAAAAGATAATCAGAGCTTATGGAACATTTCCTCATCCAAATATCCTTGCCGGATTTCTACTCGTTTCGCTTGCTAGCACTTTGTATTTAATCAGTTCCTTAAAAACACAAAAATCTAAATTTTTTTACGGACTAGTTTCAATTATAATAATTTTTGGCTTATTTTACACATTTTCTCGAATTGCTTGGATTTTAACAATACTTTCATTGGTTTATTTCTTATCGTTCCACCTGCCTCGCCGGCAGGCAGGCGTGAAACAATTCATTATTTATAGGAAAATAACTACTGAATTTGCAATAACAGGACTTATTATCATTGTTTCATGTGGAACATTACTGGCTACCCAAAAAAATCTCTTATTTACACGATCTTTTGAATCTGACGGACAGGTTTCTCTAGATTCTAGAGTTTTTTATAATAACCTAGCTCTAGAATCACTAAATGGAAAATATGTTTTGGGATTAGGTGCAGGAAATTACATTCCAAAGATTAGAGATATGTTTCAGGTGGAACCATGGCAATATCAACCACCGCATAATATTTTCTTATTTATTTTTGTGGAATTGGGAGCGCTGGGGTTGATTGCCTTTTGCTTGATGATTTCTCAAGCTTTAAGTTTCACATGGAACATACGAAAACAACAGCTTGGTTATACTCTTTTGCTAATTTCAAGTTTTTTAGTTATTATCGGTTTGTTTGACCATTATCTCATAACCATCCAGCAGGGGAGACTACTCTTGTTTTTGATTCTGGGATTAATGATGGGAACAAAAAACTTGAAACTTGAGAAATAACAAAATCTTCTTGTCATTGTGAGCTTGTCTGTAGTAAGACGGCTGAACGTGAGTCTATTATCGTTCGAGCACAAGCGAGAACTATATATCAAACTTCTCGTCGCTATCACTCCTCGAAGAATAAAATTTATGTTCGGAATGACATACTAAAACCTAATCACTACTTCACTACACATTATTTTTCTAGTACACTGCATTCATATGAAAAAAATTCTTCACACAATTAAAAATATTTTGAAAAAAATTTCTCCAGAGTTTCTTTTGGTTTCTTTTCATTATTGCAAAGCAGTACTGGCAAGTCTTTACTATGGGATGCCTTCAAAAAAACTTTTTGTTATCGGCATCACAGGGACAAAAGGCAAAACTACTACAGCAAATTTTATTTGGTCAGTACTGACTGGGGCTGGATACAAAACTGGTCAGCTCGGAACAGCCAGCTTGCGACTAGGCAATGAAGAAAAACTTAACAACTTTCACATGACCATGCCAAGTCCTTTCAAAATTCAGAAAATGCTTAAGCAAATGTTAGACTCTGGCTGCACGCATGTGGTGTTGGAAGCAACGAGCGAGGGGATGAAACTTTATAGACACGTTGGAATTATTTTTGACGGGGCAATTTTTACTAATCTTACCCCAGAACACCTTCCTTCACACGGTGGAAGCTTTGAGAAATATAAAAAAGTAAAAACTCGTTTGTTTCGAAGCCTGAAACATCATGACAAAACCTTAAATGGAAAAAAAATTCCATCTTTAAGCATTGTAAACGCAGACAGTCCGCACGCAGAATATTACTCGCAATTCTTTGCTAATAAAAAATTATCTTTCGGCTTAGCAAAAGGGGCAGATCTAGTAGCTGAAAATATAAGAGACACTGTAAGTGGCGTAGACTTTGACGTCAATAATCAAACTTACCACTTATCAATCTTGGGAAAATTTAATGTTTATAACGCTTTGGCTGCAATCGCGCTTGGTCAAGCTTTGAATATTCCAAAGGAAAAAATTTCTGAAGGCCTTGCTAATCTTAAAGTAATTGCCGGGCGTATGGAGCAGATATATGAAGGGCAAAATTTTACTGTCATTGTTGATTATGCACATGAAAAAATCAGTATGAACGCTCTTTTAGATACAGCTAAAACCATTGCAGGCGTGCATAAAGTTATTGTCCTGCTTGGAGCAGAAGGCGGGGGGCGAGACAAGAGCAAACGTCCAGCCATGGGAGAAGCAGCCGGAAAAAAAGCAGATTTTGTCATCTGCTCAAATGTTGATCCTTATAGCGATGATCCCACCCCAATCGTGGAAGATATTGCCAAGGCTTCGGAACAGTTTGGAAAAGTGAGAGAAAAAAATCTTTTTGTAATTGAAGATCGCAGGCTTGGGATACGAAAAGCTTTGCAACTGGCAACGGAAGGAGATATTGTTCTCATCACAGGCAAAGGAGCAGAACAAACCATGCTCATCGGCGGAAAAAGTATCTCTTGGGATGATAGAAAAATTGTTAGGGAAGAATTGATCAGAATTAAGAAGTAAGAATCAAGTATTAAGCAAGAACTCTTGAAACTTGAAGCCTAAAACTTGAAACACAAAACATGAAACCCCGAAGGAGAACAAGTTCCCTACGGGGCAAGCATGAACCATGTAACACAAAACCCTGGATGTCCAGGGTTTTTTCTTTATTCACTACCCACTAAAAACTATTTATACAATCAATTTTTCTAAAATTTCAAACAACTCTTTTGGCGTGTTGGCAAGATATCGGGGATTCACTTTTTCAAATGCTGCTACAGAATTAAACCCCCAAGTCACAGCAATAAAATCGACTCCTGATTTTTTGCAAGCTTCGTAATCGCTCACTTCATCACCAATGTATATGGCTTTAGCAGGATCAACTTTTTCTTTTGACAACATTCTGTTAATCGCCCGCGATTTGCTAAAGATAAATCGAGTAATGTAAATGTGATCTATCGCGATTTTGTGTTGATTGAAAAAAGTCTGAATATTTTCCTTGGAATTAGTTGAAACAGCATAAACTTTGATTTCTTCCGCCCGCAAAAAATTAACTACCGAAGAGATGCCGGGGAAAGCCTCTATTGATTTAATTTTTTCAAACAATAACTTGCGGACTTTGCGGACAAAGAAAAATACTTTCCAAAAAGGAATTTTTGATTTTTTCAAAACTTCGCGTCCGCGCAACGCGCGCAGTTCTTCTTGGTTTTGTGGAGTAATTTTCTCAAACTTATACTCGTCACTTAAGGAATTTACAATTTGAATAAGCGGTTTCAATGTATCCGCTATTGTCCCGTCAAAATCAAATATGACTGTGTTTTTATTTCCGTTCATTTATTTTCTCTTTAACCCTTCAATATTAATTCCAACTCTAGTAATCACCACAAACCCTATACCCCAAATGATCGGCAGCCACATAGGCGCACCCAAAAGTGAAGCATCGCTCCACTGTTGCTGGCGGGCGAATAATCCCAAAAAAGCTTCTATAAACAAGCCTAATAATAGACCCAAAATGAAGACATAAACTTCATGTCTATACATTTGAAGCAGAGCAATAATGATAGCTAAGGACACTGCCAATATTGTCAAGAATAGTTCTGAAGGCTTTACAGTCACTTGAACGAAAAAAAACGCAACAAAGCACAGGAGGGGAAACCAGACTGATTGTAATTTGTTTTCTATTTGCATAAATTTATAATTCTTCTAAATCACCCTTGGCAAGATAATTTTTTATCTTTTCTAGTTCTTCATTAACTTTTTCACTACCTTTTTCTGTATTATTCCAATTGTCTTTTGTAAATGGATAGTGGGCAGCAGTATACGCAGATGCTTTTAACTTTATACCCTTTGAAATGTGTCTGCGAAGCGTCATTAATGCTCTACATGCGTGATAATTTTTTACCACAGCAGTAATAGTATGGATATTTTGTAGCCCTAAAGTTTTATCTATAACCTGCATTGAGAATAATACATTCTCTAAAGTGTTTGTTGATTTATTTTCAACCAAGATATCGTTTTTTAACACCCCTAATTTCTTTAACTCCTCTGCCATCATGTCTCCCTCAATTATCCCTGTAGTCGGATTCAATCCTCCACTCACAATTATTTTAGGGATAAAACCTTTTTTATACAAATCAGCTGCTTTCACAACTGATTCTTTCCATGCATTCCAAGTACCAAAAACAAAAGCAATATCTCCAGTTGGATTTTCATCATTTAAAAAAATATACTCTGTGATTTCATCTATTTCCATATATATCATCTTTGGTGGACCCAGGGAGAACCCCGATAGTAGATGCCTCGCATCACTACGGGGCAAGTCGTTCCGATCGCTCTGCGATCGCGAATCCTCGACTACGATTTATATATTAATAGTTGAAGTCGGG
>Ga0172379_10000470_pt1 | contig 100880 bp, 91 predicted proteins | sample GrowelOW334metaG_FD_119756 | JGI IMG/M metagenome (GOLD analysis project Ga0172379, IMG submission 119756) | Groundwater microbial communities from an aquifer near a municipal landfill in Southern Ontario, Canada - Groundwater well OW334 metaG | ecosystem: Environmental > Aquatic > Deep...
GACCTATGCTTCGGGTGTCGCCACGATAAGCGGAGTGGCGGCCGGGACGGCGACGATCACCATACGCGACAGCGTGAATACCCGCACGGTCGCGGTGACGGTGACGGCGGTGCCGGTTCTGACGGTCTCGCCGACCACGGTGTCGGTGCTATCCGGCAATACCGCTAACGTTACGGTGACCAATGCGAACGGCGCGGTAACGGTATCATCGTCAAATACGGCGATAGCGACGGTGACCTATGCTACCGGCGTGGCTACGGTTCGCGGCGTGGCAGCCGGTACGGCGACGGTCACCATACGCGACAGTGTGAACACCCGTACCGTGGCAGTGACGGTGTCTGCCGCCGTGGCGGGAAACTACACGCTGCTGGCCTGGAATAATCTGGGCATGCATTGCTACGACGGCAACGATTATTCGATCTTCGCCATCCTGCCACCGCTGAACACCGTGAATGCTCAACTGGTGAACAAGGCTACGGGCGGCTTGGTGACCAGTGGTGTCACGTTGACCTACCAGACCACGGCCGACACCACCGGTTCGATCAACAGCATCAGCTCGACCAAGACCAATTTCTGGGACTATGTTCAGGATCTGTTCGGTCTCGCACCGGCGCCCGACGTCGGCCTGCTGGGTTACCCCATGGCTTCCAACACCCCGGCACCGATGGCCTACAGTGCGGAGCACAGCTGGTTCGAGGCGGTGGGTATCCCAATCACCAACGTGGACGATACCAACAGGAGGAACGATTACCCGATGATCGAGGTGGTCGCGAAGAACACTGCGGGACAGGTGCTGGCATCGACCAAGGTGGTGCTGCCGGTGAGCGATGAATTGACTTGCAGGAGTTGCCACACTTCCAATACCGCTGGCAATGCGGCTGCGAATGCGGCTAGGCCGGCGGCGGGCTGGGTGTTCGATCCCGACCCGCTGAAGGACTGGAAGAAGAATATCCTGCGCCTGCACGACGAGAAGCAGGCGGCAAATCCAGTCTATGCCAGCGCCCTGCAGGCCAAGGGTTATCCCGACGGCCTGTTCAATTCGGCAATGACCGGCAAGCCGGTGTTATGCGTGGCCTGCCATCTTTCCAACGCATACCAGCTTGAGGCAGGGGTTCCTACCGGGATAGCCGGCATACCGCCGTTATCCCGTGCGCTCCATGGGCTGCACGCCGACAAGATAGATCCTAACAATGGTTTGACACTTGATAGCGTCAATAACCGCAATACCTGCTATCACTGCCATCCCGGCTCGGACACCATGTGTCTGCGCGGTGCAATGTCGGGGCCGGACTACCAGTGCCAAAGCTGCCACAGCAGGATGAGCCACGTCGGTAGCACAACCCGCGAGGGATGGCTGGACCTGCCGAACTGCCAGTCCTGCCACCATGATGGACAGCGCGAAGTTAATGGCGTCGATGCCCAGGGTTTGCCGCTGGTATGGAGTGATCGCCGCTTTGCAACTACGCTCAACGTACCCGTTACAAGCAAGCAGTTGTTCCGTTATAGCGCCGGGCATGGGGGATTGAAGTGCTCGGCTTGTCACGGCTCTACCCATGCCGAATTCCCTAGTCGGGAAGCAAACGACAACGTGCAGAGCATTGCCGTGCAAGGTCATGTCGGCACGGTGCAGGAATGCGTTGCGTGTCATGCTACCGTGCCAACTACAGTAAGCGGCGGGCCACATGGTATGCACCCTATCGGTAGTCAATGGGTGAACCGGCACAAGGACTCGGTCGGAACGGCTGCAGCGCGTGCCGAGTGCGCCTATTGCCATGGTGCCGATTTCCGTGGTTCTCCACTCAGTCGGGTGAAGGTCGCCAAGACCCTCGATTCGCGTAGTTTTGTGGCAGGGCAGATGGTGGGCTGCTATGACTGCCACAACGGCCCGACTGGCGCGATCACGTCGGCGACAAAGTTCGCGGAGGGAGAGAATTTCATCGACAGCGTAGGCCACTTCTTCGGCGAGCTGTTCGTGAGCGTGGTGAGCTTTCTGAGCGAGATAGGCGACAAGATGTTCCAGGCCTGAATTTCGGCCTGAGTCAAAGGCCCGCATTCCTCAGAGGGAATGCGGGCCTTTTTGCGTTAGCTATTTCAACGCTTGCTGGTACTCGTGCCGGAAATGCTGGAAGGAGCTGTCGAGCAGATGCACCACACCGTTCACCAGATGGCAGCGGCCGCTGCCCGGCAGCATGCGGCACAGGGTTTCCAGCGTCGCAAGGTCCGCAGCGGTGCCGCGTCCGGTGTCGATGCGGTCGAGCAGGCGGCTGATGGTCGCGGTGCCGGTCTTGCAGGGCGGGCACTGGCCGCAGGAAGAATGGGCGAAGAAGCGGGCGTACTCGGCGACGCGCTTGACCATGCCGGTGCCTTCCGAGACCACGATCATCGCACCTGTGCCCAGGCTGCCGCCGCGTTCGCGCAGGGATTCGAAGTCCATGTTCACATCCAGATCGTCCGGGGTCAGCAGGGTGTTGGACGGCCCGCCGGTGAATACCGCCTTGAGCGGCTTGCCGGAAAGCAATCCGCCGCCGTGGACGTAGATCAGGTCGCGCAGCGTGGTGCCCATCGGCAGTTCGTATACGCCGGGGTGCAGCACGTCGCCGGAGAGCGAATACAGTTTGGTGCCGGCGCCTTGCCCGATGCCCAGATCGCGGAACCACTCGGCCCCGTTGCGCACGATGGCGGGAACATGGGCCAGCGTCTCGATGTTGTTGATCAGCGTCGGGCAACCGTAGATGCCGCATTGCGCCGGGTAGGGCGGTTTGCCGCGCGGGAATGGGAATTTGCCCTCTGCGCTCAGGCGTCCCTCGATCCATTCCATCGCGGCGGTTTCTTCGCCGCCGATGTAATGCGTGGAGCCGGGCACCAGTTCCATCTTGACCGGTTTTCCTAGTGCGTTGCTCGCGAGTTGCAGCAACTCGCCGTCCTGCCATTGCGCGAGCGCGCCCTTCAATGCGGCGAGCGAGCGCGTCAGGTCCGGGTTGATGTAGAACACGATGCGGTTGATGCCGCAGGCAAGCGCGGCCAGCAGCGCGCCTTCGATGATCTGGTGCGGAGTCTCTTCCAGTAGCAGCCGGTCCTTGAAGGTGCCAGGCTCGTCCTCGTTGCCGTTGCATACCAGATACTTGTCGGGATTGGCCGCTTCCTTCGCGACCGCTTCCCATTTGCGCCATACCGGGAAACCGCTGCCGCCCAGACCGCGCAGGTCGGCATCCTTGATGGTCGGGACGAGCGCTGCCGTATCCTTCGTTGCAATGCGCAACGCTGTGCCGCCGCCAGCTTGCTGCCAGCGCGACATATTTTCTCCGACCCGCTGTTGCGGATGGAGCAGGTTGATGTTCAGGGCTTCCATATATCCTTCCCGGCCGCCGTATAGGCGGGCAGTATCCGGGGGGCGCGCTGCGTCAGCGGCAGCCCGGCCAGCGTCAGGTCGCGGCGGGCGCGGTTGACGTGTTCGAGGGTGATTTTTTTCGGGCCGCGGTCATGTTCCGCAGCGGCGGCGGCAATGCCTGCGCGGCGGCCGAAGCCGATGATGTCCAGCAAGGCGTTGCCCATGATGCGGTTGCGTCCGTGGATGCCGCCCGCGACTTCGCCCGCCGCATACAGCCCCGGCACGGAGGTTGCGCCGTTGACGTCGATGACCACGCCGCCGTTCTGGTAGTGCAGGGTCGGATGCACGAGTATGGGTTCCAGTCTCGGATCTATGCCTACATGGTGGGTGCGTGCCAGCAATTTGGGGAATTGCTGTTGCAGCATGCCGGGCTGGCTGCGCTCCAGTCGCGGCGTGTCCAGCCACACGCCCACGCCGCCGGTGTCGGTGTGTATGCCGCGGCCTTCGCGGCATTCGCGGATGATGGCTGCGCTGACGATGTCGCGCGGCTGCAGTTCGTCGACGAAACGCTGTCCATGCGCATTGAGCAGCAAGGCCCCGGCGGCGCGCACGCCTTCGGTGACCAGCTTGCCGTAAAGATGCGGCGGATGGACCAGCCCGGTGGGGTGGTACTGGAAGGAATCCAGCTCGCACAGACGCGCGCCCATGCGGTAGGCGAGCACCAGACCGTCGCCGGTGGCGCCGATGTGGTTGGAGGTGGGGAATCCGTTTAGGTGCAGGCGACCCAAACCGCCGGTGGCGAGGATGACCGAACGGGTGCGCACGATGCGCATGCTGCCGTCGGTCAGCGAGCCCAGCACCGCGCCCACGCATTTCTGGCCGCGTTCGTTGGACAGCAGTTCGACCACCGGGCTTTGATCCCACACTTCGATGCCGCGATGCTGTTTCACCGCTTCGCGCAGCACGCGCATCATTTCCAACCCGGTGTAATCGCGGCAATGCACGATGCGCGGCGCGGTCATGCCGCCGGCACGGCGGGTGTGCAGGTCGCCGCTCGCGGTCTGGTCGAATTGCATGCCCTGATGGATCAGCCAGCGGATCACCTCGGGGCCGTCGCCGACCATCGCCGCGACCAGCGCCGGATCGCCCGCGTGATGTCCCGCGCGCAGGGTGTCCTGCATGTGTTGTTGCGCGGTGTCGCCCGGTTCGATCGCAGCCTGGATGCCGCCTTCGGCCATCACCGTGTTGCTGTCGCCCAGACGCAGCTTGGTGACGAGCAGCACGCGCGCGCCGCGCTCGGCGGCGGCCAGTGCTGCGGCGCAACCCGCGCCGCCGCCGCCGACCACCAGCACGTCGGTGTCGGTGACTTGCGCGCCGGCCAGATCGGCTTCGTCGATGAACGCCTCGGCCTGCAGCAGGTCGGCCAGTTCGCGCTGGCAGTCCGCGCCCGCGTTGGGGCCGATGGTGAGCTTGGTCATGCTGCCGCGCAGGTGATCGGGGTGATAGCTGTTCAGCAGCGTATCGGGATCGTCCAACTCCGGCACCGGCGCCAGTTCGGCATCGGGGCGATAGGCGGCGAGCGCGGCTTGCAGGGATAGTCCGCGCTTCATGGCTGTTCCTTCTTGTCGGCTTGTTCTTTCCTGATCTCTTCCAGCTTGTGGATCAGATTGGGCGGACGCAGATGGAAGAATGCGGTGATGCGGCGGGAGAACAGGCCGACATGAGCTGGCGCGATGTTTTCGGGGCAGGCGCTGTCGCATAACTCGCACATCACGCATTCGAGGAAGGCTTCGCCGGCCTCGCGGTAGTGCCCTGCTGCGGCGAGTGCGACGCCTTCCTCGACCGAGATGTCTTTCGGACAGGACTTCACGCAACCGTGGCAGTGGCGGCAGCGGCTGGCTTCCGGGAATATTTCATGGAAGCGCGCCTGGATGTCCCAGCCGTCGGATAGGTCGGTCAGTTGATACTGATGGCGGTCTGTGCCGGGGGCGGGCAGGAACAGCGCTTCCATCCCCGGTTCGACGAAGGTCTCGCAGCCCAGCGCGACGTTAACCTCCTTGCCGCGACGCACCAGAATGCGACACGAGCCGCACACGCCTTCGAGACAGCCCACGCCGGTGACGCGCGGCACACCGCCCGCCCAGGCCGCTTCGACGATAGTCATCTGCGGTTCGGCGCGCACCGGGATGCCGTTGATCAGCAACTCGACGGGTTGGATGTCGCGGGCGGTTTCTGTCATTAGTGATTCAGGCATCTGCGATTCAGGCATCTGCGGATCAGGGACGGGCGAGGTCGATGATCTTGCGCAGATCGTAGTCCGGGCTGCCGCCGACCTGCTTGACCAATTCCGCCATGCGTTCGTCCAGCGTGGCGCGTTGTTCGCGGAACAGCAGACCGACCGGGATGCGGCCGTTCCTGTGCGCCATGTTCACCGCATGCATCGCGGCGTCGATGTCGCCGACGTCGTGGCTATCCTGTATTTCTTCGGCGGTTTCCTTGAAGTACTTCGCGTCGTCGATGTTGTTGAACGTGGGGCAGTGGCTCATCACGCTGATGAAGGAGAAGCCCTTGTGTTCCATGCCCTCCTTGATCAGCTGCGCGGTCATCTTCACGTTGGTGGCCAGCGTCTGGGCGACGAAGCTCGCGCCGTAGGTCAGCATGTACAGTATCGGATCCAGCGGTTCCTCGACGCCGCCGTAAGGCGTGGTGTAGGCCTTCATCTTGCGTTGCGAGGTGGGCGAGACCTGTCCCTTGGTCAGACCGTAGATGCGGTTGTCCATCAACACATAGGTCATGTTGATGTTCTTGCGCGCCAAGTGCGGCATGTGGCCGCCGCCGATGGAGAAGCCGTCGCCGTCGCCGCCGTTGACCAGGATCGCCAGGTCGGGACGGGCCAGTTGCACGCCGGTCGCCACGGGACCCGCACGGCCGTGCAGGGTGTGCATCTTGTACGAGCGGACGAAGTACGGCAGGCGCGAAGAGCAGCCGATGCCGGAGATGTTCACCAGATAGTTGGGGTCGACGCCCAGTTCGGCCAGCGCGCGGTAGACGGAAGTCAGCACGCCGTGGTCGCCGCAGCCCGGGCACCAGAACGGTTTGGTCTCGGTCTTGTATTCCTTGGGCAGCAATTCGACTTTGTGCAAGTGGGTCTGTGCGGTGCTCATTACAGCATCTCCTTGGCTTTGCCGACGATCATGGCGGGCGTGAAGGGCAGGCCGCCGCAAATGGTGTAGGAAACCGGACGCAGGCCGGTTTCGGCGCGGACGAAATGCGCCAACTGGCCGGTGTGGTTCACCTCGGGCAGCATGATCTTGCGGCAGGATGCGCCGAAGGCTTCGTATTGTTCGGCCGGCATCGGCCACAACAACTTGGGATAGAAGCCCTTGACCGAATGGCCCTCGGCGCGCAGGCGCGCGATGGCTTCGCGCACCACGCCTATGGTGCTGCCCCAGGCGATGATGCCGAGGTCGGCCTCGCCTTCGCCGTCCACTTCGACCGGAGCAAAATCGTTCACCACGTTATCGAGCTTGCCGAAACGCTTGGCCTGCATGGTTTCGTGGTTGGCGGAACTGTAGTTGGGTTCGCCCGCCTCGTCGTGTTCCAGCCCGGTGGCGATATGCATGCCGCCCGGCGTGCCGGGGGCGGCCATCGGGGAGATGCCGTCGTCGGTGAGCAGGTAGCGCTTGTATTCGCCTTCGCCGTCCCAGCACTTGCGCGTCACGATAGGGTAGCTGTCGGGATCGGGGTAGGGGACGGTCTGGGTGGAAAACGCCAATGAACCGTCGGACAGCAGGATCACCGGGCACTGGTATTTCTCGGCCAGATTGAAGGCTTCCACGGTCAGCGAGATGCAGTCGGAAACGCCTTCCACCGACAGCACGATGCGACCGCAGTCGCCGTGGGAACCGTGGATGGACAGGAACAGGTCGGACTGCTCATGCTTGGTCGGCAGGCCGGTGGATGGGCCGCCGCGCTGCACGTTCGCCACCACGCAGGGGGTCTCGCTCATGAACGACATGCCCAGCATCTCGCCCATCAGCGCTAGACCGGGGCCGGAGGTCGCGGTCATCGCCTTCTTGCCGGCGAAGGATGCGCCGACCACTTGCGAGATGGAGGCGATCTCGTCCTCGGCCTGGATCAGCGTGCCGCCGCGCTTGGGCAGATGCCGCGCGACATAGCGGGCGATCTCCGTCGCCGGGGTGATCGGGTAGGCCGCGAAGAAATCCAGCCCGGCGATGATTGCGCCCAGACCGACGGCATCGTTGCCGGAGAGCACGACGACATCGCGCTCTTCGGTCTTCGGATCGCTGACATGCCAATCGTCGGTTTTGGTCAGCGCGGCGGCGAGTTCGCGCCCGCGCGCGAAGGCGTTGAGGTTGCTTTCCAGCACCGTGCTGCCTTTTTTGGCGAACTTGGCGGAGAGGATTTCGCGCAACGCCTTTTCCGAGATGTTGAACAACTGCGACAACGCGCCCATCGCCACCATATTCTTGGCCTTGATGCTGCCGAGTTCCTTGGCGGTCTGCGTCATCGGGATCGCGTAGGCATGCACGCCCTCGGGAATTTCCGGCTCGAAGTCGCCGCCGGGGCCGTCGTAGACGAAGGCCGTGCCGGGGTGCAGCAGATGACGGTTCATGTCGTAGGCTTGGCCGTTGAACGCGCACAGCACATCGAAGGTATCGCCCTGATTGAATAGCGGTGCGGCGCTTGCACGCGTCTGATACATGGCATAGCCGCCCTTGATCTCGGCCGGGAATGTCTTGAAGGTGTAAACCTCGAGCCCGGCGCGCGCGCAAGCCTGCGTGATGAAATCGCCGGTGGAGATAATGCCTTCACCGCCTTCGCCCGCAATACGGATAATCAAATCGTTCTTGTTCAAATCTAACCTCTGTGTTGACGCTGCAAAAAAACCGCCTTCAACGAACCTGAAATCCGTTCGGCGAATGTAAAACCGGAGTCGCGTGACGCACCCGCCAGACCGATGTGCGCGGTGCGATAACCCTGCTCCCATACCGGATCGATAGTCGCATACCGGGATGTGTCCGCCGACCAGCCGCAGCCCTGCCGAAAAAAACGCGGCGAGCCGAAGGGCGACGAAGGGAATGAGTGCTTTATTGGTATTGGTTTTGCAGTCAGGCGCGGATTTTAATGGATAAGCGGTGGAAGCTCAATGCCGGGCTGGTTTGTGATCCTAGCACCGTCATCCCTTTCCTTGAGGGGATGTCTGTCGCGTGTTACGATGCACTTCAAATGTAACACATCGGGAGTTATCTATGAGCGAGGCAACCTTTACATTCAGAGTTGATGAGGGTCTGAAGAATCAATTCACGACAGTTGCAAAAGGCCGGGACCGTACTGCCGCGCAACTCTTGCGGGATTTTATGCGCGATTACGTGCTACAGCAGCAGGAAGCCGCAGCGCATGATGCTTGGTTTCAGCGTCAGGTAAATACCGGTTTGGCTTCGGCTAATGCCGGCAATCTGATTCCAGCCGAAGAGGTCGAGGCCGAATTTGCAGCCCGGCGGGCCGAAACTCAACGCAGGCTCGAAGCTAAATCGTGAGGTGTTCTGGACGCCGGAGGCACTTGATGACCGCCGTGCGATCTATGACTACATCGAGGCAGATAACCCGGATGCCGCATTGGCGCTTGACCCGTTACGCTAAGGAGTGTCAACTGCTCTCATAACCGTGTTGGGTTGCGGGCGGCGCGGGAAATATATAGGGGACGTACCCCGAATACCTAGGGGACGTACCCCGAATACCCCAAGTGCAAGTGCCCAGGTGTAGCTGCGCCAGTCTCCGGGGCAATCAGAATAATCGCCGCGCTCATTGCTGCAACAATTTATCCCTGTCGAGCGGCTCATATCTGCCGGTGGGCAGGTTCCTGTTGGCCGTTTCTGCGTGGTAGGTCAGGTCGTCCAGAGATGCCTTGCTTGCGTAACGTCCGCTCTACGCGAGCTGTCAATTCGATGGTCGGAAACCTCAGTGGTAGCCCACGTATTTCGCCAGTCAATCCGAAAAAATATTAACAGCCAGAATACCCGCCGCCTTGTTCAGGCGATCATCGTTTGTCCAAAACTCCTGGCAGCCGTGATGCAATGCCGTTGCAAGGTGCAGCGAGTCCGGCGTTTTAAGGCCGTGATGGGCGCGCAGGTGCAAGGCGCGATTAAAAGTCGCGTCATCGATTGCAAGCCATTGTTGCGCGGCTAAAAAGTCCTCATAGTCCGACACCAATACCGTTGCCGATTCGCGCATAGGCTTGAGCAAGACTTCCATTCGCACAAGGGGTGAGACACACAAAAGCGCATCGCCGTTGCGGGCAAGGTAATGCCGTGCTTTTTCACTAAATGGCCCTGCATTTTCCAGCAGGTAGATGACGACACAGGCATCAAGGTAAACATGCCGCATCATAACCACCGTCTTGCTGGCGTTTTCTGACAGCTTAGTCGGATGGCTAGTAGTTCCATCAGTGATCGCCCCAGTCGTTGCGCAGTTCGTTGATACGTTGCTGTACTTCGTCGGGGGGGGCGACTGGACGCTGTGCAAAGCGCGGAGAGGCGAGCAGTTCCAAGGCTTTGGCAGCACTATGATCTTCAGCCATGCCGGGCAGTCGTTTATTATCCGGGGAAGGCAACAGAGTCAAATAGGCTCGCCCGGAAGGAATGAACGATAAGGCTTCAAGCGGATGAATGTGTCCGCTAGGATCAATTTCGACTTCAATGGTTTGTAGCATATTCAATCTCTTTCTCGATAATAGGGAACGCCCCCCGAATACCCCAAGTGCAAGTGCCCAAACTGTAACTGCGCCGGACTCCGGGCGTCAACTTGAATAGAGTCGCGCTCATTGTTGCAGCAGCTTGTCCCGGTTGAGCGGTACATATCTGCCGGTGGGCAGGTTCTTTCCGTCCGATTCTGCTTGGTAGGGCTGGTCGTCCAGCGATGGCTTGCCTGCATCTTGTTCAACGAAAAATTGGTGAGCGATTTCATGTGACAGCATTATGTAGGAGTTCGACTTGTCGGGCGATTGCCGCGCAAAGTGTTTACTCGAAAATCGCGGCGACTCTTGCCAGCACTTCATCCATGATCGTTGGGGGCAAGGTGTCTATCTTGCGGGCATTGCGGGCTGTCAAGTCGAGCACACGCGGCTGATCGCAACGCACGACACCGGTGGTCTTGATGCCGGTAACGGGTACGGCGAAACCCAGACGACGGGCAAATTCGCCGCCATTGGTGATCGGGCAAACTACCGGCAGTTTGGTGGCTGCATTGAATTCGGTCGCCGATACGATCAATACCGGACGGCTGCCGGTTTGTTCGTGTCCTGCGGTCGGGGCTAGCGACACCAGATAAATGTCGCCACGCTTCACAGCAGCTCATCTCCCACGGCGGGCGCATCGACCCATTCGCGATCTTCGGATGATTGCGGCTGCGAATAGTCAGAAGCGGCCAACAGTTCGGCAAGCGTGTAGCGAGGACGAGGCTTGGGGTCTACCACCAGACAGCCGTGATCGATGGCCAGGCCGACGGTCGTGCCGGCTTGCAGGTGCAGTTGATCGAGGAATGCGGGCGGGACGGCCAGCATGACAGAGCCGCCTACTTTGCGCAGATTGGTGGTGTGCATGATGCCTTTCCATGGGTAAAGTTATATGTAAGTATAATCCAAGATTATTCATTTGCCTCATTGCATTGCCACTCCATCCGCCTTGTAGGGGGGGAGAGCGAAGCGAGGGGGGCTTGAGGGTGGGGATAGAAGCGTTGCCCCTTCGCCGATGCGGCTAGAGCAGATGCTTTACATGCTCGCGTTCGTCGAGCAGTTCCTTGTGGCTTGCCAGCATGTGCCGGCGTCCCGGTTCGCTTATCGCCAAGTCCTGCACGATCTGGTAGTCGCCGTTTTTGCAGCGCACCGGGAAGCCGTAGATCACCCCTTCCGGGATGCCGTAACTGCCGTCGGACGGCACGCTCATGGTGACCCAGTTGTTGTGGTGCGCACCTAGCACCCAGTCGTGCATGTGTGCGATCGCCGCGTTGGCAGCACTCGCCGCGCTGGACAGGCCGCGCGCTTCGATCACCGCCGCGCCGCGTTTTTGCACGGTGGGGATGAATTCGCTTTCCACCCAGTTCTGGTCCGACAGCAGGTCGCGCACCGGGATGCCCCGGATCTGGGCGTGGTCGAGGTCGGGGTACTGCGTGCCGGAGTGGTTGCCCCAGACGATCATGCGCTTGACGTCGCGCACCGGCTGGAACAGTTTCTTCGCGACTTGCACGATGGCGCGGTTGTGGTCGAGGCGCATCATCGCGGTGAAGTTGCGCGGATTGAGGTCGGGCGCATTTTTCATCGCGATCAGCGCGTTGGTGTTGGCGGGATTGCCCACCACCAGCACCTTGACGTGGCGTGCGGCGACTTCGTTCAGGATGCGCCCCTGCTCGGAGAAGATCGCGCCGTTGGCTTCGAGCAAGTCTTTGCGCTCCATGCCCTTGCCGCGGGGGCGTGCGCCGACCAGCATGGCAATCTCGGCGTTCTTGAAGGCGACTCGCGGATCGTCGTTGACGATAACTTGTTGCAGCAACTGGAAGGCGCAGTCCTCCAGTTCCATCATCACGCCGCGCAAGGTTTGCTGCGCCTGGGGCAGATCCAGCAGTTGTAGGATGACCGGTTGGTCGTCGCCCAGCATGTCGCCGTTGGCGATGCGGAACAACAGGCTGTAGCCGATCTGGCCTGCTGCGCCGGTAATGGCGACGCGGATGGGGGCTTTCATTAAGATTCTCCTGCGTGGATTGCAATGCCGCCATTCTGCCAGCGATGGCTATGCCGGCATAGAGGCAGGCCGCGCAAATGTTCTCGTGGCGGGGGGTACAATACGATCATAGACAAGATCAATACAGCGGCCGCCCGTCATGTCCAACGAAGCTCCGAATAAAGGAATACCTTCTCCCGGCGAGTTGTTGGGGCTGCTCGACATCTTGACGCGCCATCGCGATGCGCAGCTGGTCAGGCTGAGTGCGATGCAGGCCCTTTTCAATCTGATTCGCCCGGACAGCATCAAGCTGTACGATGTGCTTAAGAGGGGAGAGCAGTATCGTATCGTCCTCTCTGCCTGGAACGAGGGCGAGCAATTGCATTTCAACGACGAGGCATTGTCCGAGGAACGGTTCGAGCCTATCGGGCCGGACTCCTTGCTGGGGCGGGCGTTGGGCGTAGGTGGCGGCTGCCATTGCGATATTCAGGACGGCGTCCATGGATGCTATCTTCCGGTCATGATGAACGACGAGCCGCTATCCCTGTTCGAAATACAAAGCGTCCGGCCTTTCAGTCTGGAAACAATGGCCGTTGCGACAGGCGTGGTGGCCGTGTTTCGCAACTATCTGGAGTTGCTGGAAGATAGCCAGCGCGACACCCTGACCGGCCTGCTGAACCGCAAGACTTTCGACGAGGGATTCGCGGTGTTTCTGAGCGCCGCGAGCCGTTCCGACGAGCGCGAGCATGCCCGCCCGGACGACCGCCGTTCGCGCAGGGATGGCAGCCATTGGGTGGCGGTGATTGACATCGATCGCTTCAAGCGGGTCAACGATACCTTCGGTCATCTGTATGGCGACGAGGTGCTGATCCTCATGGCCAATCTGATGCGCGCCTCGTTCCGCCAATACGACCGTCTGTATCGATTCGGTGGCGAGGAATTCATCGTGCTGATGCGCGATATCAGTTTCACCGATGCGAAACACAGGCTGGAGGGGTTCCGCGAAAAAGTCGAACAGCATGTTTTTCCGCAGGTCGGACAGGTCACCGTCTCGATCGGATTTACGGCGGTCGCCTCGACATCGACCCCCAGCATGGTGCTGGGAAATGCCGACGAGGCGCTGTATTACGCGAAGGGACATGGGCGCAACCGGGTATGCTGCTATGGCGAACTGGTGGAGCAGAAGCTGCTGGCGCCGAAAACCGTGCACACCGAGGCGGATTTTTTCTGAACGCAGTCGGGAGTGTCAGTCGCGTCGGTTGGGCAGGTTGATCAGCAGGGAGCGTTCGCCGAAGGACACCACCCCGAGGCTGTTGATGGCCGCGACGGATGCCTGCTGGCTGTCCATCGTGATCAGGATGATCCTGCTTTCGTGCGCCGGCAGGTCGAAGACCTTCAGGCTGACCACCATCCCGAAGGCGGACAGGCGTTCCGAGACTATTTTGTGTATGCGCTTTTCGTCAGTCAGGCCATTGAGATCCTGCAGCAGCTTTTTCGTCATGGTCGGCTTATGGAATCAAACGGTCGTATGGTGGATGTCGGACAGCAGTTGCACGTAACGCTCGATCAGTTCGCGGGTATGGGTCGATACGCCCAGTTCGATGCTGCGGCGATCCGATACGCAGCGCGTACGGGTGATGATGCCGTTCTGCACCAGGGAGCAAATGCGGCGTTGCACCGTGGCCGGAGAGGTGATGTTCAGCAGCACCAGCCCCTTGAGTGTGAGCGGCGAGCCGTTTTCCTGATGGAAACCGACTTCGATGACGATGTCGAAATCTTCGTGAGTGCGAAGATGCGGCAGATGCTGCTTCTCGAACGTCCTGATTGTTTTTAGTTTTTTGAATGCAGTCATGGCAAGGATTCTGCTTTAGTAAGGGGTTGAAGCAAAGCCGGATTGCATCGCACTTTGATTAGCATGGAAACTAACTGTAGATGAGTCAATAAGTTAGCCTGTGTATTTCGGATCGCGGCACTGTAGGTGGCCGGACGGTCGACGAATCGCGGATTACGCAATCTTCCGTAGAACAAGGCGGATGTTATCGGGTGTAATATCGCCTCTGAATCTACAGTCTGGTTGCGATAACAATGAATAGAGAACGCCCTAAACACCTCGCGTTGCACCAGATCAGGCTGCCGCTGCCCGGCATCGTTTCCATCCTGCACCGGATCAGCGGTGTGATGCTGTTCCTCTCCCTGCCTGTGCTGCTGCTGATGCTGCAATACAGTCTGGCTTCCATCGAAACCCATACCCGGTTGCTGGAGCTGCTGGCGCATCCGCTCTCCAAACTGACGTTGATCGGCCTGTTGTGGGCGTTCCTCCATCATTTCTGCGCCGGGATCCGCTATCTGGCGATCGATCTGCACTATGTGCGCAGTCTCGAACAGGCGCGCAACAGCAGCAAGGTCGTGCTGGCGGTGAGCCTGGCATTGACCGTTTTGTTGGGAGCGAAGCTATGGTGAACCGTGTCGTCGTCGGCGCGCATTACGGCTTACGCGACTGGCTGATCCAGCGCGTCACCGCGGTGGTGATGGCCGTCTATAGCTTGGCTTTAGGTGGCTGGCTGATGTGGCAGCCGTATGTGGATTACGACATCTGGACCGCACTGTTCTCCAGCCAGTGGATGCGCATCTTCACGCTGCTGTTTCTGTTGAGCCTGCTCCTGCACGCGTGGGTCGGCGTGCGCGACGTGGTGATGGATTACGTGAAACTGGCGGGCGTGCGACTGGTGATCCATGTGCTGGTGATCCTGACGCTAATCGTCTATGCGATCTGGTCCGTCCAAATACTCTGGGGCATGTAATGACAATTACAAAACGGACGTTCGATGTAGTCGTGGTCGGGGCCGGCGGTTCCGGCATGCGTGCGGCGCTGCATCTGGCGCAGGCCGGGCTGAAGGTCGCGGTGCTGTCCAAGGTGTTCCCGACGCGCTCGCACACCGTCGCGGCGCAGGGCGGTATCGCCGCGTCGCTGGGCAACGTCAAGGAAGACAACTGGCACTGGCATATGTACGACACCGTCAAGGGCTCCGACTATCTCGGCGACCAGGACGCGATCGAATATATGTGCCGCGCGGCACCCGAGGTGGTGTACGAACTGGAGCATTTCGGTATGCCGTTCGATAGGCTGGATTCCGGTAAGATCTACCAGCGCCCGTTCGGCGGCCACATGCAGGATTACGGCAAGACGCCGGTGGATCGCGCCTGCGCCGCCGCCGACCGCACCGGCCACGCGCTGCTGCATACGCTGTACCAGCAGAATATCAAGGCAAACACGCATTTCTTCATCGAGTGGATGGCGCTGGACCTGATCCGCGACGAGGACGGCGACGTGCTCGGCGTGACCGCGCTGGAGATCGAGACCGGCGAGACGATGATTTTTCAGGCGCGCGCGACGCTGCTGGCGACCGGCGGGGCGGGTCGCATCTTCGCCTCCAGCACCAACGCCTACATCAACACCGGCGACGGCCTGGGTATGGCGGCGCGCGCGGGCCTTCCGCTGGAGGACATGGAGTTCTTCCAGTTCCATCCGACCGGCGTGTACGGCGCGGGCGTGCTGATCTCCGAGGGCGTGCGCGGCGAGGGCGGCTACCTGCTGAACAAGAACGGCGAACGTTTCATGCCGAAATACGCGCCGAACGCGAAGGACCTGGCGAGCCGCGATGTGGTGTCGCGCGCGATCACCGTCGAGATCAACGAAGGCCGCGGCTGCGGCCCGCACGGCGACCATATCCTGCTGAAGCTGGACCATCTCGGCGACGACGTGATCAAGCAGCGCCTGCCGGGCATCCGCGAGATCGCGCTGAAATTTGCGCAGGTCGATCCGGCGAAACAGCCCATACCCGTCGTGCCGACCGCGCATTACATGATGGGCGGCATCCCGACCAACTATCGCGGGCAGGTCGTAGCACCATACAAGGGCGGCTCGGACGAAGTGGTGCACGGTCTGTATGCGGTCGGCGAATGCGCCTGCGTGTCGGTGCACGGTGCGAACCGGCTGGGCTGCAACTCGTTGCTCGACCTGCTGGTGTTCGGCCGCGCCGCGGCGAGGCAGATCGTCGAAGACCTGCAACACCACCCGCATCCCAAGCCGCTGCCGACCGCCGCCGCCGAGCGTCCGCTGGCAAGGCTGGACAGGCTGGAGAACCAGAAGAACGGCGAGCGCGTCGCCGACGTGGGCGACGCGATGCGCAAGGTGATGCAAAAGCACTGCGGTGTGTTCCGTTTCCCCGAATTGCTGGCCGAGGGCGTGGAGCAGATCGAACAGATCGCAGGGCGCGTCGCCCAGACCGAAATCGGCGACAAGAGCCGCGTGTTCAACACCGCGCGCATCGAGGCGCTGGAGTTGGACAACCTGATCGAAGTCGCGCAGGCGACGATAGTTGCGGCAACTGCGCGCACCGAGAGCCGCGGGGCCCATGCGCGCGACGACTACCCGAATCGCGATGACGCGAACTGGCTGAAACACAGCCTGTATTTCCGCGAAGGGCAGAGGCTGGACTACAAGCCGGTGCGCCTGAAGCCGCTGACCGTGGAGTCGTTCCCGCTCAAGGCAAGGGTTTACTAAAAACTTTTCCCCGCAGATTACACAGATTGACGCAGATTAAGAACCAAAACATGGAACGGGACGAGCAGACATATTCCATTATCGGTGCGGCAATGGCGGTGCATAGCGAGCTCGGAAACGGGTTTCTGGAGGCGGTGTATCAAGAGGCGTTGGCGGTGGAGTTCAAGCATGTCGGAATTCCATTTGTCAGAGAAATTGAGTTGCCGATTCGTTATCGTGGAACGTTGTTGGCGACTTGTTATCGAGCCGACTTCCTGTGTTACGAATCGATTATTCGTCGAGTTGAAAGCGATTGAGTGCATGACTTCTCGTGAAGAATCTCAGTTGCTCAACTATTTGAACGCCAGTCGTAAAGAAAAGGGTTTGTTGCTGAACTTTGGAAGCCGCAGCCTCGAATACAAACGAATGGTTCGTGCACTTAATCTGCGTGAATCTGCGTAATCTGCGGGAAAATGTTTTTAAGGTTTAAACCATGAAATTTAGTTCCGGCCGCTACGCTTCACATCGGCTACGCCGATATGAACCTGCACTGAAACTCAGTGTTGGCATGGCTTTGGGAGGAATTTAGAGTTATGCCAACACTTCGTTTTAAAATATATCGCTACAACCCCGAGACCGATGCCGCACCGTACATGCAGGACTACGAGCTGCAGTCCGAGCCGGCCGGCAAGATGCTGCTGGACGCGCTGCTATTGCTGAAGGAGCAGGACGATACGTTGTCGCTGCGCAAGTCCTGCCGCGAGGGCGTGTGCGGTTCGGATGCGATGAACATCAACGGCCGCAATGGCCTGGCCTGCATCACGCCGCTGGACAGTCTGGGCGAAACGGTTACGTTGCGTCCGCTGCCGGGGCTGCCGGTGATACGCGACCTGATCGTCGACATGACGCAGTTCTTCAACCAGTACCGCTCGATCAAACCTTACCTGATCAACAACGATCCGCCGCCGGAGACCGAGCGGCTGCAGTCGCCCGCGCAGCGCGCGCACCTGAACGGCCTGTACGAGTGCATCCTGTGCGGCTGCTGTTCGACCGCCTGCCCGTCGTTCTGGTGGAACCCGGACAAGTTCGTCGGCCCGGCCGGATTGCTGCAGGCCTACCGCTTCCTCGCCGACAGCCGCGACCAGGCGACCGCCGAGCGGCTGGACGACCTCGAAGATCCGTACCGGCTGTTCCGCTGCCACACCATCATGAACTGCGTCGATGTCTGTCCCAAGGAATTGAATCCGACCGAGGCGATAGGCAACATCAAGGACATGATGGTCAAGCGTATGGTGTAACGTTCCCTCTCCCCTTGTGGGAGAGGGGTAGGGAGAGGGGGATGAGTTTAATCTGACTGTCATTTGCCAAGCAGCTTCGCCGCAACGATGACGGATGCCGAAAAGTTGTTATGGTTCAGATTGCGGGATCATCGTTTTTGCGGAGTGAAATTCAAGCGCCAGCAACCTTTGGGCGATTACATCGTCGATTTTGTTTCTTTTGAAAAGAAACTGGTGATTGAAGTTGATGGCGGCCAGCATTTTGAGAGTGAATCCGATAGGCTGCGCGATATCTGGCTGAGGAATCAGGGTTTTGAGGTGCTGCGTTTCTGGAATAACGAAGTTTTGGGACAGACTGAATCGGTGATGGAGAAGATATTTCAAGCGCTAACCCCCTCTCCCCAACCCCTCTCCCACGAGGGGCGAGGGGATAGGTCGCTGCAACGCATGCGCTGGCGCTGCCGGCGCGGGCTGCTGGAGCTGGATATCGTGCTGGGGCGCTTCGTCGAGCGCCATTACGCGACGCTGGACGAGGCCGGGCGGCAGGCGTTCGAGGCGTTGCTGGACATGCCCGACAACCCGCTCTGGGATATGATTGCGGGAAGGGTGGAGCGAGGGGTTCATGAGGCGATGCCGGGCGATCAGCAGGCGTTGCTGGAAAAGATACGGGCGAGTTGATCGTCTTGGGATAAAGGGAGCATGGGATGGAAAAGCAACGCATGGCAATACTGACTCTGGACGATGGGCGCAGTATCGAACTGCCCATCCTGTCCGGCACGCTGGGGCCGGATGTGGTGGATATGCGCAGTCTGAGCAAGCTCGGCGTGTTCACTTATGATCCGGCTTTCTTCGCCACGGCCAGTTGTACCTCATCGATCACCTTCATTGACGGCGATGCCGGCCTGCTTTATTACCGCGGCTATCCTATCGAGCAACTGGCCGAGAAGTCCGATTTTCTGGAGGTGAGCTATCTGTTGCTGTATGGCGAATTGCCGACCGCGGCGCAGAAGGCCGAGTTCCGGCACATCATCACCCATCACACGATGGTACACGACCAGTTGGCGCGCTTCTTCAACGGTTTCCGCCGCGATGCGCACCCGATGGCGGTGATGGTCGGCGTGGTCGGTGCGCTGTCGGCGTTCTATCACGACTCGATGGATATCAACATTCCGAAGCATCGCGAGATTTCCGCGCACCGGCTGCTGTCCAAAGTGCCGACGATCGCCGCGATGTCGCACAAGTACAACATCGGTGAGCCGTTCATGTATCCGAAGAACAAGTTCAGCTACGTCGAGAACTTCCTGTACATGATGTTCGCCACGCCGGCCGATGACTATGTGCCGAATCCTGTGATCGTGCGCGCGCTGGAGCGCATCTTCATCCTGCATGCGGACCATGAACAGAACGCCTCGACTTCGACGGTGCGGCTCGCCGGCTCCTCAGGCGCGAACCCGTTCGCCTGCATCGCGTCCGGCATCGCCGCGTTGTGGGGCCCTGCACACGGAGGCGCGAACGAGGCCGCGCTGAAGATGCTGGAAGAGATCGGCGATGTGTCGCGCGTGGCGGAATACGTGCAGGGCGTGAAGGACAAGAAATACCGTCTGATGGGCTTCGGTCACCGCGTATACAAGAACATGGATCCGCGCGCCAATGTGATGCGCCAGACCTGTTATGAAGTGCTCAGGGAGCTGAAGCTGGAGAACAACCAGCTGTTCGAACTGGCGATGGAGCTGGAGCGCACCGCGCTCTCCGATCCGTATTTCATCGAGCGCAAACTGTACCCGAACGTGGACTTCTATTCCGGCATCGTGTTGCGCGCGATCGGCATCCCGACCAATATGTTCACGGTGATCTTCGCTGTGGCGCGCACGATAGGCTGGATATCGCAGTGGAACGAGATGATAAGCGACGCCGAACACAAGATCGGCCGCCCGCGCCAGCTGTATCTCGGTGCGACCCAGCGTGACTTCGTGCCTATGAATCAGCGCGGATAACCGGCGATCATGACGGCTCCGGACAATAACTATCTGCGCAGCATGCAGGAGACCTCGCTGCTGTTCGGCGGCAACAACGTGTTCGTCGAAGGCCTGTATGAAGACTTTCTGCGCAGTCCTTCCAGCGTGCCGGCCGAGTGGCGCGAATATTTCGAGAAGCTGACCGGTGCCGGCAGAGCACCGGATGTCGCGCATAGCCCCATCCAGCGCAGCTTCGAGGCCCTGACCCGCCATGCCGGCATGTCATGCGAAGTGCCGGTCGACGAGATGCGCAAGCAGGCGTCGGTGCTGCAACTGATCAATGCCTACCGCTTCCTCGGCGTGCGCATTGCCGACCTCGATCCGCTGGCGCGGCATGCCAAGCCGCAGATCGCCGAACTCAATCCGGCCTACTACGATCTGGGCGAAGCCGACATGCAGACCACGTTCAATACTGGTTCGCTGGTGGGCGGCGCGCGGATGACGCTGGCCGAGATCCTGCAGCGCCTGCGCCGCATCTATTGCGGCAGCGTCGGCGCGGAATACATGTACATCAGCGATGTCGCGCAGAAGCGCTGGATACAGGTGCGGCTCGAAGGCGAGCGCGGCCAGCCGAACTATTCCGCAGAAACGAAGAAGCGCATCCTCGAGCGGCTGACCGCGGCCGAGGGGCTGGAGCGCTACCTGCACACCAAATACGTCGGGCAGAAGCGCTTCTCGCTGGAAGGCGGCGATACGCTGATCCCGCTGCTGCACCACTTGCTGCAGCGCGCCAGCGAACAGGGCGTCAAGGAAACGGTCATCGGCATGGCGCACCGCGGGCGGCTGAACGTGCTGGTCAACACGCTGGGCAAGCTGCCCAAGCTGCTGTTTGCCGAATTCGAGGGCATACACCACGAGCACCTGACTTCCGGCGACGTCAAATATCACCAGGGGTTTTCTTCCGACATCGCCATGCCGGGCGGACCGCTGCACGTCACACTGGCGTTCAATCCGTCGCATCTGGAGATCGTCAATCCGGTGGTCGAGGGCTCGGTGCGCGCGCGCCAGCACCGCCGCGGCGATCACACCGGCAGGCAGGTGATGCCGGTGCTGATACATGGCGATGCGGCGTTCGCCGGGCAGGGCGTGAACCAGGAGACGTTCAACCTGTCGCAGACGCGCGGCTACCGCACCGGCGGCACGGTGCATATCGTCATCAACAACCAGATCGGTTTTACCACCTCGGACGCGCGCGACACGCGCTCGTCTCTGTATTGCACCGACGTGGCGAAGATGGTCGAAGCGCCTATCTTCCACGTGAACGGGGACGATCCCGAGGCGGTGCTGATGGTCACCGAACTGGCGTTCGATTTCCGCCAGCAGTTCGGCAAGGACGTGGTGATCGACATGGTGTGCTTCCGCAAGCTTGGTCACAACGAACAGGACGAGCCGCTGGTCACCCAACCGTTCATGTACCGCTACATCAACAAACATCCGGGCACGCGTGCGCTGTACGCTCAGCAGCTGGCGGAACAGGGCGTGGTGTCGGCGGACGAGCCGGATGCGATGGTCGCCGCCTATCGCCTCGCGATGGACGAAGGGCGCGATCCCTTGCAGTCCGCACTGACCGTCGAGAACCGGGAAAACAGCGTCAGCTGGGAGCGGTTCAAGAAGGAGGTGCCGTGGACCACGCCGGTGGACACCGCGGTGCCGCGCGAGCGTCTGCAACGGCTGGTGCAGCGCCTGACCGAGGTGCCAGAAAATTTCGTGCTGCACTCGCGCGTCGAGAAGATCGTCGCGGACCGCATCGCGATGGGCAAGGCTGAGCTGCCGCTGGACTGGGGTATGGCCGAGAACCTCGCCTACGCGACGCTGCTGACCGACGGCTATGCGGTGCGCCTGTCCGGCGAAGACTGCGAACGCGGCACGTTCTTTCACCGCCATGCGGTATGGAACGACCAGAACCGCACCCAGTGGGACAAGGGCACTCATATCCCGTTGCAGAAGCTGGCGGCGGACCAGGCCGATTTCGTGGTGATCAATTCCATCCTGTCGGAAGAGGCGGTGCTGGGTTTCGAATACGGCTATGCGACTGCCGAGCCGAAGACGTTGACGGTATGGGAGGCGCAGTTCGGCGATTTCGCGAACGGCGCGCAGGTGGTGATCGACCAGTTCATCGCCTCGGGCGAAGCCAAGTGGGGGCGCTTGTGCGGGCTGACGATGTTGCTGCCGCACGGCTACGAGGGGCAGGGGCCGGAGCATTCTTCAGCGCGCATCGAGCGCTACCTGCAACTGTGCGCGGACTACAACATCCAAGTGTGCGTGCCGTCCAATGCGGCGCAGATATTCCACCTGCTGCGCCGCCAGATGCTGCGCCCGACCAGAAAACCGCTGATCGTGTTCACGCCCAAGAGCCTGTTGCGCAGCAAGGATGCCGCGTCGCCGCTGGACGATCTGGCGCAGGGCGGATTCCAGCCGGTCATCGGCGAACTGGACGCGCTGGATGCCGGCAACGTGCGCCGCATCGCCGCCTGCAGCGGCAAGGTGTATTACGACCTGCTGAAGGCGCGGCGCGAGCGCGGCATCGCCGATATGGCGATCATCCGCATCGAGCAGCTTTATCCGTTTCCGCATGACGATTTCGCCGCACAGATCGCCGCCTATCCGGAGGCGACCGAACTGGTGTGGTGCCAGGAAGAGCCGGGCAATCAGGGCGCATGGCACCGCATCCAGCATTACCTGTTGCGGCACATGCGTCCGGGCATGAAACTGGGCTATGCGCTACGGCCTTCCTCGGCATCGCCGGCGGCGGGCTATCTCGCGTTGCACCACGAACAGCAGAAGGCGGTGATCGACGCCGCGTTCCGTCCCGACCTGAGCATCACGAACAATCCAGGAGCACATCGCCATGAGCATAATTGAAGTCAAAGTCCCGCAACTGTCCGAGTCCATCTCCGAGGCGACGCTGCTGACCTGGCACAAGCAGGTCGGCGAGGCGGTCAGCGAGGGCGAGAACCTGATCGACATCGAGACCGACAAGGTGGTGCTGGAACTGCCTGCGATCAAGAGCGGCGTGCTGACGAAGATCGTCAAGGGCGACGGCGAGAAAGTCGGCAGCGAGGAGGTCATCGCGCAGATCGACACCGATGCGGTTGTTTCCGCGGGATCCGTGGCGAAGGCAGCGGAAGCGGCCGTTGCGGCCACGCCTTCCGCACGCAAGCTGGCGCATATGCATGACGTGGATGCAGGCCAGTTGCAGGGTAGCGGCAAGCATGGTCTGGTGACGAAGGAGGACGTGCTGAGTGCGGTGCAGACTGCCGCGTCGGCCGAGCTGCCGCCGGTTGCGCCGGTAATGGCGCCTTCCGGCAACCGCCCTGAACAGCGCGTGCCGATGACCCGCATCCGCCAGCGCATCGCCGAGCGTCTGCTGCAATCGCAACAGAACGCCGCGATCCTGACCACCTTCAACGAAGTGAACATGCAGCCGGTGATCGACCTGCGCAACAAGTACAAGGACGCGTTCGAGAAGAAGCACGGCGTGAAGCTCGGCTTCTCGTCGTTTTTTGTCAAGGCCGCGGTGCTGGCGCTGCAGAAGTTTCCCATCGTCAACGCATCGGTCGATGGTGCGGACATCATCTATCACGGCTATTTCGATATCGGCGTGGCGATCGGCAGCGAGCGTGGGCTGGTCGTGCCCATCATTCGCGACGCGGACAAGCTGTCGTTCGCCGACATCGAGCGCCGCATCGCCGATTTCGCCGCGCGCGCGAAGGACGGCAAGCTCAGCATGGAGGAGCTCTCCGGCGGCACGTTCTCGATCACCAACGGCGGCGTGTTCGGCTCCATGCTCTCCACGCCCATCATCAACCCGCCGCAAGCAGCTATTCTCGGCATCCACGCGACCAAGGACAGGCCGGTCGCCGAGAACGGCCAGGTCGTCATCCGTCCGATGAACTATCTCGCGCTGTCCTACGATCACCGCATTATCGACGGCCGCGAGGCGGTGCAGTTCCTGGTCGCGATCAAGGAAGCGCTGGAGTATCCGGGCCGGGGGCTGCTGGATTTGTGATGATTCGCAGGTCGGGGTTAGCGATAGCGTAACCCGACAAAATCCCATATATGAAGAAATTCTCCGCTTACCGCATCTTTGACGAAAACGGTAAATCCCAAGGCCGTTTCGTCGAGCTGTCGCTAGCCGATCTCGATCCCGGCGAGGTCGTGATCCGCGCGCATTATTCCGGCGTGAATTACAAGGACGCGCTCGCCGCGACCGGCGCGGGCAAGGTGATCCGCCGCTTCCCCTGCGTGGGCGGCGTGGACGTGTCGGGTGTCGTCGAGAGTTCGTCCGATGCGCGCCTCACGGTCGGCGACGAGGTGCTGGTCACCGGCTACGGCATGGGCGTGGACCACGACGGCGGCTATGCCGAATATGTGCGCGTGCCGGCCGACTGGGTGGTGAAGCTGCCGCAGGGATTATCGTTGTTCGACGCGATGGCGCTGGGCACGGCCGGATTCACCGCGGCGCTGTCTATCCACCGGCTGGAACAGAACGAACTCTCGCCGGAAAAGGGCAAAGTGATCGTGACCGGCGCGACCGGCGGGGTCGGCAGCCTCGCTATCCAGATGCTGGCGCAACTCGGCTATCAAGTTGTGGCGATGACCGGCAAGGCGAGCGAGCACGATTACCTGAAGTCGCTGGGAGCGAGCGAGATACTGCCGCGCGACGAAGTCGATCTGCACAGCGGACGCGCGCTGGAGAAGGCGCAATGGGCCGGCGCGCTGGATGCAGTGGGCGGCGACACGCTGGCCTGGCTGACGCGCAGCATGCAGCAGGACGGCGCGATTGCCAGCTTCGGCAATGCGGGCGGAATCGAGTTGCATACCACGGTGTTTCCATTCATCTTGCGCGGCGTCAAGTTGCTGGGGGTGGATTCCGCGGCGACCGCGATGCCGTTGCGTCGCGAAATATGGCGGCGCCTGGCGGGCGATCTTTATCCCTCCGCGCTGGCTCGGGCGACACATGTCGTATCCTTCTCGGAGCTGCCCGGCGTGTTCCCGCAACTGCTGCATGGCGGAGCGCGAGGCCGCTGTGTGGTGGACATCGCGGGGACGCGTTGAAATAGTGGTGCAGGGTATAATTCGCGTTTGGCTGTAGCTCCGGAACGGCTTGATGACGCGAGAAGATAAACAATACCTGTCGAAACAGCTCTACGTGAAATTGACCTGGCTCACCTTGCTGGTGGGATTGTTGATCGGTTTCGCCGCCGCGTTATATGAGACATTCGGCCATTACGCCGCCGAGAAGGATGGACGGGCCAGCGAGATTTCCTATCTGCTCAACGCCAGCTTCCAGACCGCCAGCCGAGCCGTAGTCACCCGCGACAAGGCGCTTGCCGAGGAGGTGACTCACGGCATCATGGCATTGCCTTCGGTTTATCGTGCCGTGATCTCTGACGAGCGCGGGGTGGTGCTGAGCGATGTCGGACGGAGCGAATTTCCGTCGGGAATGCTGGCCTCGTTCCTGTTCGAGGGCGAGCAGGAGTATCGCGTGGCGCTGCGCGTGTCGGACGGTTCGGGCTCTCCGGGTGGTCAGGAATCGGCGGGCGAACTGTACGTCGCAGTGGACCGCGAGGTGATTGCCCAGCAGGTCTGGGGGCGCTTTCTGGAAACGCTGGTGGATGAGTCGCTGCATAGCCTGATGATCGCGTTGCTACTCTCCCTGATTCTCTACTATTTTGTGACGCGGCCGCTGTCGCACCTGTCTGCGAGGTTGCGCCAACTGCATCCGGGCGACATGACGAGCGTCAGGCTGGAAGTGCCTGTTGGCCATGGGACAGACGAGATCGGCATGGTCGTCGGCACGATGAACCAGCTGATTTCGGAACTGCGCTATTCCGAGGAAGTGCTCCGATCGGATGCGGACAAGCTGCGACTCCACGCCGGCATCTTCGAGAACAGTCACGACTCCATCGCTATCACCGATGCGCAAGGCAATATCGAATCGGTCAATCCGGCATTCTCAGTCATCACCGGATATACCTCGGAAGAGGTGATAGGCAAGAATCCGCGCATCCTGCAGTCCGGCAGGCAAGGCTCGGAGTTTTACGAGACGATGTGGAAGAGTTTGCTGGAGAACGGTTTCTGGAGCGGAGAGGTGTGGAACCGGCGCAAGGATGGCGGATTTTATGCCGGCTGGCTGTCGATCAGCGCGCTGCGCGACGCAGAGGGCAATATCGAGCATTTTATCGGCGTCACCAGCGACAACACCGAATACAAGGCGGCGCAGGAGCGCATCCGGCAAATGGCGTTCTACGATCAGCTGACCGGATTGCCGAACCGCAGTCTGCTGCGGGATCGCGTGGACAGGTTGTTCGCGCAGATGCGCCGCGAGGAAAATTCCTTCGCGATCATGTTCATCGATCTCGACAATTTCAAACGGGTCAACGATTCGCTCGGACATCATGTGGGCGACCTGTTGCTGAAGGAAGTGGCGAGCCGTCTGGGCGCGTGCGTGCGCGAAGTCGATACCGTGTCGCGCCAGGGCGGCGACGAGTTTGTGGTGCTGCTGCCGGAGTGCGATAGCGAGTGCGCGCAAAACATCGCGGCGCGGATACTGTCCAATCTTTCCATTCCCCATGGCCTTGAGGGACACGAGGTTGTCGCCACGCCCAGCATCGGGATCAGCATGTTCCCGCGCGATGCGCGGGATTTCGAGACGCTGACCAAGCATGCGGATACGGCGCTTTATCGCGTCAAGGAGAACGGGCGGGCCGGCTTCCAGTTCTTCATGCCAGAGATGAACGTTGCGGCGCGCAAGCGGCTGGAGCTGGAGAACCAGTTGCGCAAGGCGGTCGAGAATGCCGGGTTTACGCTGCATTACCAGCCGCAGATCGACCGCTTGCATGGCAGAGTGGTCGGTATGGAGGCGCTGATTCGCTGGAACGATCCCTTGCTGGGGAATGTGCCGCCGGACGAGTTCATCCCGGTGGCGGAAGAGAATGGCCTGATCGTGCCGATCGGCGTCTGGGTGCTGCGCGAAGCCTGTGCGCAGAACAAGCGTTGGCAGGAAATGGGACTACCTGCCGTGCCGGTTTCGGTGAACGTCTCCGCGGTGCAAATCCACCAGCCGGACTTTGTCCGGACGGTGGCCGACGTGCTCGAAAGCACCGGCCTTGCGCCCAAATTCCTCGATCTGGAGCTGACCGAGCGGGTGGTGATGGCGGATGTGGAACAGTCGGTGCAGATCATGCGCGAACTGAATGCGCTGGGGGTGGGGCTGTCGATCGACGATTTCGGCACCGGGTACTCCAGTCTGGCTTACCTGAAGCGTTTCCCTTTGAGGGCGATCAAGATCGACAAATCGTTTGTGCGGGATCTGGAGACCAATGCCGATGACCGAACCATCGCCAAGTCGATCATCCTGCTTGCACATGGTCTCAACGTGGCTGTCGTGGCCGAGGGGGTGGAAAATGAGTTGCAGCTCGATATCCTGCGGGAGCAGGGGTGCGATACGGTGCAAGGTTATTACTTCTCTCGCCCGCTGCCGACCGAGGCGTTTGCCGCGTTTTTTCGTGAGGCGCGGACGAGATGAGCCGCAGTCATCGCTTCGGGCTGAAAGCGGGGGAGTGATGCTATAATTCGCGTTCGAAGCTGGGAGCAGACAGCGCGAAAGTGGCGGAATTGGTAGACGCACTGGATTTAGGTTCCAGCGCCGCAAGGCGTGCAGGTTCGATTCCTGTCTTTCGCACCAGCAAAAATTTAAACTTTAATCTCAAGGAATTACAGTATGTCCAGCGTAGAAACCGTGAGCGCACTCGAGCGTCGTCTTAACGCATCCATTCCGCAGCAGGCTATTCGTGCCCAAGTCGCCGCGCGCTTGAAGAATATCGGTCGCACCGCCAAGATCGCCGGTTTCCGTCCCGGCAAGGTTCCTGCCAAGGTATTGGAGCAGCATTACGGTGCGCAGGCTCAGCAGGAAGCGCTGGGAGATGCATTGCAGCAGTCGTTCGCCGAAGCGGCCGAGAGCAATAAGCTGCGCGTGGCCGGTTATCCCCAGTTCGAGCTGAAGACTGCCGACCTGAATGCCGATCAGATCGAATTCAGCGCGACTTTCGAGGTGTATCCGGAAGTGGCGCTGGGCGATATTTCCGCCGAGACCGTCGAGCGTGCAGTGTACGAAGTGGGGCAGTCGGATGTGGATAACACCATCGCGACATTGCGCAAGCAGCGCGCCACTTTCGAGCAGGCCGACCGTGCAGCGCAAGCTGAAGACCAGGTGCGCATCGACTTCGTCGGCAAGCTGAACGGCGAAGTGTTCCAGGGCGGCGAAGCCAAGGACTATCCGTTCCAGTTGGGTGTCGGTCGCATGCTGCCGGAGTTTGAAGCTGCGATCACCGGCATGAAGGTCGGCGAAACCAAGTCTTTCGACATGACTTTCCCGGAAACTTATCACGGCAAGGATGTGGCAGGTAAGCAGGTGACGTTCACGATTACGCTGAACAGCGTCGAGGCGCCGAAGCTGCCGGAAGTGAATGCGGAATTCGCGCTTGCTGTCGGTATTACCGATGGCGACGTGAGCAAGCTGGAAGAAGAGATTCGCAGCAATCTGGAGCGAGAAGTGTCCCGTCGCCTGAAGGCGCGCAACAAGGATGCGGCGATGGATGCGTTGCTGAAAGTGGCTCAGTTCGATCTGCCCAAGGCGCTGGTGGAGTGGGAATCGCAGAGCCTGATGCAGCAGACCGCTCGCGACATGGAAGCGCGCGGCATGAGCGTGAAGGGTATGCAGCTGCCGCCCGAGCTGTTCGCAGAGCGTGCAGGCAAGCGCGTTAAGCTGGGCCTGGTTCTTGCTGATCTGGTGCAGAAGCATGACTTGAAGGCGAAGCCTGAACAGGTGCGTGCGCTGGTCGAGGATTTTGCGCAGAGCTATGATCATTCGGAAGACGTGGTGCGTTGGTATTACGCCGATCCGGCTCGTTTGCAGGAAATCGAGAATCTGGCTCTGGAAGAAAATGTCATGGTCTGGATCATGGGACAGGCAAAGACGGTGGATAAGGCTCTTGCCTTCAACGAACTGATGGGGAACTGATGCGATGGGCCGCATAGAACCGCAGAATATCGGACTGGTCCCGATGGTTGTGGAAACCAGCGGGCGTGGCGAGCGAGCATATGACATCTACTCTCGCTTGCTCAAGGAGCGCGTGGTATTCCTCGTGGGCGAGGTGAACGACTACAGTGCAAATCTGATCGTGGCGCAGATGCTGTTTCTGGAGTCGGAGAACCCGGATAAGGACATCCATTTCTACATCAACTCGCCCGGCGGTTCGGTGACGGCTGGCATGGCGATCTACGACACGATGCAGTTCATCAAGCCTCATGTCAGCACCCTGTGTATCGGCCAGGCGGCCAGCATGGGCGCGTTCCTGCTGACCGCGGGCGAGAAGGGAAAACGTTTCTGTCTGCCCAATTCGCGCGTGATGATTCATCAGCCGCTCGGCGGTTTCCGCGGTCAAGCCTCGGATATTGAGATTCACGCGCGCGAAATTCTGTATCTGAAGCAGAAGCTCAACCAGATGCTGGCGCATCACACCGGTCAACCGGTGGAAACGATAGAGCGCGACACCGATCGCGACAATTTCCTGAGCGCCGAAGATGCGGTTAAATACGGTCTGGTAGATCAGGTGCTGGACAAGCGTCCGTAAGGGGCGCGGTCGGTATGCCAATAATTTGATGGAAGGTTTGAGGAAGAATGAGCGGCGATAAGAAATCAGGTGACAAGTTGCTCTATTGCTCGTTCTGCGGCAAGAGCCAGCATGAGGTGCGCAAGCTGATTGCGGGACCGTCGGTATTTGTGTGCGACGAGTGCATCACGCTGTGCAACGACATCATGCGCGAAGAGAGCCAGAGCGAGACCGTCGGCGGGGAAAAGTCGGACGACTTGCCGGTTCCGAAGTATATTTGCGCGGCGTTGGACGAGTATGTGATCGGCCAGGAGAAGGCCAAACGCATCCTGTCGGTGGCGGTGTACAACCACTACAAGCGTCTGAAGAGCGACAATAAAGACGGCATAGAGTTGTCTAAGAGCAACATCCTGTTGGTCGGCCCCACTGGTTCCGGCAAGACTTTGCTGGCGCAGACGCTGGCGCGCCTGCTGGACGTGCCGTTCGTGATGGCCGATGCGACGACGCTGACCGAAGCCGGCTATGTCGGCGAAGACGTCGAGAACATCATCCAGAAGCTGTTGCAGTCCTGCGATTACAACGTCGAAAAGGCGCAGCGCGGCATCATCTATATCGATGAAATCGACAAGATTTCGCGCAAGTCGGACAACCCGTCGATTACTCGCGATGTGTCCGGCGAGGGCGTGCAGCAGGCGCTGCTCAAGCTGATCGAAGGCACCAAGGCTTCGATTCCTCCTCAGGGCGGACGCAAGCACCCGAATACCGAGTTCCTGCAGGTGGACACCACCAACATTCTGTTCATCTGCGGCGGCGCATTCGACGGGCTGGAGAAGGTCATCCGCAATCGCTCCAAGAAGGCCAGCATCGGCTTCGGCGCGACCATCAGCAGCAACGACGAGCGCAAGACCGGCGAGACGCTGCGCGACGTGGAGCCGGAAGATCTGGTCAAGTTCGGTCTGATTCCCGAGTTCGTCGGTCGCCTGCCGGTCGTCGCGACGCTGGAGGAGTTGGACGAGGCGGCACTAGTGCGCATCCTGACCGAGCCTAAGAACGCGCTGACCAAGCAGTATCAGAAGTTGTTCTCGATGGAGGGCGTGGAGCTGGAGTTCCACGACGGCGTGCTGGCCGCGGTTGCACGCCGGGCGCTGGCACGCAAGGCCGGCGCGCGCGGTCTGCGTTCGATACTGGAACATGCCTTGCTCGACGTGATGTTCGACTTGCCGTCGATGGACAATGTCGAGAAGGTGGTGCTGGATGAAACCGGCGCCGACGGCGAGATCAAGCCGTTGATTATCTATGCGGATAACCACAAGGCAGCCTGATTCGGCTGTTTCCGCCCGTTCTTTTGTTATCTTGTCCCGATGGGGATGCTTGAATTAATCACGGCCATCCCCATCTAACCCTCCGGTTAACGTATAGGTTGAAGCCATGCTAGAACAAGATATCCAAACAAATTCCATTCAGGCCGATCTGCATCCGTTGTTGCCGTTGCGCGACGTCGTGGTGTTTCCGCATATGGTCATCCCGCTGTTCGTCGGGCGTTCCAAGTCCATCAAGGCGCTGGAAGCCGCGATGGAGGCGGGCAAGGGCATCGTGTTGGTTGCGCAGAAGTCGGCAGCCAAGGACGATCCGGGCAAGGACGATTTGTATGCAATCGGCAGCATGGCGAACATCCTGCAGATGCTCAAGCTGCCGGACGGCACCGTGAAGGTGCTGGTCGAGGGCACGCAACGCGTCAAGGTGCTGCGCGTGTACGATGCGGATAACCGCTTCGATGCCGAAGTGGAAGTTGTTGCCGCCGAGGACGGGGCCAGCAGCGAGTCCGAGGCGATGCGGCGTGCGCTGATCGCCCAGTTCGACCAGTATGTGAAGCTCAACAAGAAGATTCCGCCGGAGATATTGACTTCGCTGGCCGGTATCGACGATGCCGGACGTCTGGCCGATACGATCGCCGCCCATCTGCCGCTCAAGCTCGAACAGAAGCAGGAGGTGCTGGAGATATTCGGCGTGCGCAAGCGTCTGGAACATTTGCTGGGTCAGCTGGAAGCCGAGATCGATATTTTGCAGGTAGAGAAGCGCATCCGCGGTCGCGTGAAGCGCCAGATGGAAAAGAGCCAGCGCGAGTATTACCTGAACGAGCAGGTCAAGGCGATTCAGAAGGAACTGGGCGAGGGCGAGGAAGGGGGCGACCTCGACGAGCTGGAGAAAAAGATCAAGGCGGCGCACATGCCCAAGGAGGCGCGGCTCAAGGCAGAGGCCGAGCTCAAGAAGCTGCGCATGATGTCGCCGATGTCTGCCGAGGCCACCGTGGTGCGCAATTACATCGACGTGCTGGTCGGCTTGCCGTGGAAGAAAAAGACCAAGATCAGCGCCGATCTGAAGGCTGCGGAGGTGGTGCTGGAAGAGGATCACTACGGCTTGGACAAGGTCAAGGAGCGCATCCTCGAATATCTGGCGGTGCAGCAGCGCGTGGACAAATTGAAGGCGCCCATTCTTTGTCTGGTCGGGCCTCCGGGCGTCGGCAAGACTTCGTTGGGGCAATCGATCGCCCGTGCGACCAACCGCAAGTTCGTGCGCATGTCGCTGGGCGGGGTGCGCGACGAGTCCGAGATTCGCGGCCATCGCCGCACTTATATCGGTTCGATGCCGGGCAAGATTCTGCAGAACATGAACAAGGTCGGCGTGAAGAATCCGCTGTTCCTGCTGGATGAAGTGGACAAAATGGGCATGGATATGCGCGGCGATCCGTCGTCGGCGCTGCTGGAAGTGCTCGATCCCGAGCAGAACAGCACCTTCGTCGATCATTATGTCGAGGTCGAGTACGACCTGTCCGACGTGATGTTCGTCGCGACCGCGAATACGCTGAATATTCCGGAACCGCTGATGGATCGCATGGAGATCATCCATGTTTCCAGTTACATGGAAGAAGAGAAGATCAACATCGCCACCCGCTATCTGGTGCCCAAGGCGCAAAAGAACAACGGTCTCAAGCCGGAGGACATCAGCATCTCGGAGAGTGCGTTGCGCGACATCGTGCGTTATTACGTGCGCGAAGCCGGTGTGCGTGGCATGGAGCGCGAGATTTCCAAGATATGCCGCAAAGTGGTGAAGGCGCTTGCGCTGAAGGGTAGCGACAAAAAGGTGGTGATCACCGCGCGCAATCTCGACAAATACCTAGGGGTGCGTCGTTATTCCTATGGCATCGCCGAAAAGAACAACCAGATCGGTCAGGTGACCGGCTTGGCATGGACTGAGGTCGGTGGCGAATTGCTGACGATCGAGGCTGCAGTGCTGCCCGGCAAGGGCAAGACCACGACTACAGGCAAGCTCGGCGAGGTGATGCAGGAGTCCATCCAGGCCGCGTTGAGCGTGGTGCGCAGTCGCGCGAAGCGTCTCGGAATCGACGAGGAGTTCTATCAGAAGAACGACTTGCACATTCACCTGCCGGAGGGGGCGATTCCCAAGGATGGTCCCAGCGCCGGTATCGGCATGTGCGTCTCGATCGTCTCCGCGCTGACCGGCATCCCGGTGCGTGCCGATGTTGCGATGACCGGCGAAATCACGTTGCGCGGCGAAGTGCTGCCTATCGGCGGCTTGAAGGAAAAGCTGCTGGCGGCGCAACGCGGCGGCATCAAGACCGTGCTGATTCCGCAGGAAAACACCAAGGACCTGGCCGAGATTCCGGACAACATCAAGAACAAGCTGGATATTCATCCGGTGAAATGGATAGATCAGGTGCTGGAGATGGCGCTGGAGCGCAAGCCGGAGCCATTGCCGGAGCCCGCTGAAAAGATAGCGGTTGCCGATCTGGCGGCTGATGCGAAGGCGGCAGAATTGCTTGCTGCAACCAAGCATTAGTGCGCGGATTCTCCCTTGCAATTCGCAGGGGGGAATCGCTGGTGAATCCCCGGTGTGCTTGACCAACTCCGCAAAGCCTTGATATAAACCCGCTGCAGGGCATTCTCTGTTTTAAACTAACTAGCAAAGGGGATTTACGTGAACAAATCCGATCTGGTTGATGCAATCGCAAAATCCGCCGATATTTCCAAAGCGGCTGCTGGTCGTGCACTTGAGGCTACTGTCGAGTCCATCAAGAAGGCGCTGAAGAAGGGCGATACTGTGAGCTTAGTTGGTTTTGGTACGTTCAAGGTTGGCAAGCGCGCGGCTCGCACAGGTCGCAATCCGCGCACCGGCGAGACAATCAAGATCAAGGCAGCGAAAGTTCCAAAATTTACCGCTGGCAAAGGTTTGAAGGATGCTGTAAACTAGCGTTCTTTGTCGGGTGCTTAGCTCAGCTGGTAGAGCACCGCCCTTACAAGGCGATTGTCGGCGGTTCGATCCCGTCAGCACCCACCATAAAAATGTAGTTAGTAGTACATGTTCTTTCAGAAGTACAAGTTATGGAGTGGTAGTTCAGTTGGTTAGAATACCGGCCTGTCACGCCGGGGGTCGCGGGTTCGAGTCCCGTCCACTCCGCCAAATCAAGGCGAACGAAAGTTCGCCTTTTTTCATATCTGGCGTTTGCCGGAACACAACCATCGAGTGATAACGCTATGTTTGATTTTGTCCGCGAGAAAAAACGACTTGTGCAAATAGTGTTGGCAGTCATCATCCTTCCGTTCGCGTTCTGGGGAGTCGATTCGTACAACCGCTCGGGCAATTCGGCCGAGGTTGTGGCGACAGTGAACGGTGCAAAGATCAGCCGTCAGGAGTTCGACGAGGCGCTGGGCCAGCAGCAGGAGCAATTGCGCCAGATGATGGGTGGGAATTTCGATGCCGCGATGCTGGACAACCCGGAGATGAAGCGAGCGGTGCTGGATAATCTCGCCGCGCAGCGTCTGTTGCTCGAAAGTGCCAAGGTCGCAGGGCTGTCGGTTACAGATCAGCAGGTAGCGCAACTGATCGCAGGCATTGATGCGTTCCAGCAGGACGGAAAGTTCGACAAGAGCCGTTACGAGGCGGCATTGGCGAGCCGCAATATGAATCCGCCGATGTTCGAAGCGCGCTTGCACGAGGACCTGATCAGGCAGCAAATGCGCGACGTCTATGTGCAGAACGGTTACGCTTCGAATGGCGTGGTGGACAATATCGTGCGCCTGAACGAGCAGCAGCGCACTGTCAGTGTTGCGACGATTGCCTCTCAGCCGTTCCTGGCGCGAGCGCAAGTCGCCGACGCGGCGGTGCAGGACTATTACAAACAGAACCAGAATGAATTCAAGGTGCCGGAACAGGCGCGTGTCGAATACGTACAGTTCTCCGCCGACGAACTTCAGGTCAAGGCGAATGTTTCTGAAGAAGAGTTGCATCGCTATTACGACGAGCATCAGCAGGAGTTTGGCACGCCCGAGGAGCGCCGCGCCGCACATATCCTGATTGCTGTCGCAGCCGCTGCGCCGCAATCCGAACAGGACGCCGCGAAGGTTAAGGCCGAACAGATATTGCAGCAGGCGAAGCAGAATCCCGATCGCTTTTCCGAACTGGCCAAGACTAATTCGGAAGATCCGGGTTCCGCAACGAACGGCGGCGATCTCGGTTTCTTCGGGCGCAGCATGATGGTCAAGCCATTCGAGGACGCGGCCTACGCGCTCAAACAGGGCGAAATCAGCGGTTTGGTGAAATCGGATTTCGGTTACCACATCATCAAGATCCTCGCGATCAAGCCATCTCAGGTGCAGCCTTATGCCTCCGTGCGCGAAGGCATCAACGGCAAGCTGCGCCAGCAGAAGGCGACCGACCTGTTTGCCGAGCAGGCCGAAAAGTTCAGCAACACTGTTTATGAGCAAAGCGACACACTGAAGCCGGCCGCCGAACTGGTCGGAGCCAGGATCGAGCAGAGCGGCTGGTTGGTCAAGGGTATGAGCGTTGCCCAACCTTGGACCGACAAGATGATGCAGGCCGTGTTCAGCGACGAGGCTGTGAAAAACAAGCGCAACACTGCGGCTATCGAAGTGGCTGCCAACACGCTGGTTGCCGCGCGGATACTGGAACACAAGCCTGCATCCGTGCGTGCTCTAAGTGATGTGCAACAGGCGATACGCCAGAAACTGACCCAGCAGCAAGCACTGCAACTGGCAGCTGAGCAGGGCAAGGCGGCGCTGGCGAAATTGCAGGGCGGCGATAAGCCCACTTTAAGCTGGAGTCCGGTTCAGAGCATCACCCGCGCGCGTTTCGGCGATTTGGACGTGGCTCTGGTGCGGCAGATATTTCAGGCGAACGGAGACAAGTTCCCGGAGTATGTCGGCGCGGAAACAGGGCAGGGTTATGTTCTGGTTCGCATCGATGCCGTCAAGCAAGGCGAGACTCCGGACGAGATGAAGCGCATGCGTTATGCACAGCAACTGCGCCAGCTCACCGGCGAGGAATTGTTCCAGGCTTATATGTCCGATGCAAAAAAACATGCAAATATTGAACTAAAACTTCAATAAGCGGCTATAATGCTGTCCCCTTGAAACGAGGGGAGTTTCATGGAGTGGTAGTTCAGTTGGTTAGAATACCGGCCTGTCACGCCGGGGGTCGCGGGTTCGAGTCCCGTCCACTCCGCCAACACCGAAAGGCGAACGAAAGTTCGCCTTTTTTATCGTCTGTACTTTGCCGCACCAACTTGCGCCGGAATTTCGTTGTGCGCTATTGTGCGTCGCATTTCTGGAGACAGCATGGCAAAGCCAAAAACGATATATAGCTGCACCGAGTGCGGCGGACAGACGTCCAAATGGCAGGGACAGTGTCCGCATTGCATGGAGTGGAACACGCTGGTCGAATCGGTCGCCGAGACGGCGGCCAAGGGCGGCAACCGCTTCAGTGCACTGGCGGCATCGGGCCGAGTGCAGATGCTGTCCGAAGTCGAAGCGGCCGAAGTGCCGCGTACGCCGACCGGCATCGAAGAATTCGATCGCGTGTTGGGCGGCGGGCTGGTGTCGGGCGGCGTGGTGCTGATCGGCGGCGATCCCGGCATCGGCAAGTCCACGCTGTTGCTACAGGTGCTGGCGCATTTGTCCAAACAGCAGAATACTTTGTATGTCAGCGGCGAGGAATCTGCCCAGCAGATCGCATTGCGTGCGAAGCGACTGTCGCTGGACGCACAAGGGCTGCGCTTGCTGCCGGAGATCCAGCTGGAGAAGATTCAGGCGACTATCGCCGCGAACAAGCCGGACGTGGTGGTGATCGACTCGATCCAGACCGTGTATTCCGAGCAGCTTACTTCCGCGCCGGGCTCGGTGGCGCAGGTGCGCGAGTGTGCGGCGCAACTGACGCGCATCGCCAAGAGTCAGAATATCACCATCATCCTGGTCGGCCATGTGACCAAAGAGGGCGCGTTGGCGGGGCCGCGCGTACTGGAGCATATCGTCGATACCGTGCTGTATTTCGAGGGCGACACGCATTCCAGCTTCCGCCTGATACGCGCGTTCAAGAACCGCTTCGGCGCGGTGAACGAACTCGGCGTGTTCGCGATGACCGAGAAGGGCTTGCGCGAAGTCAGCAACCCGTCGGCGCTGTTCCTGTCGCAGCACGGGCAGCAGGTTGCCGGTTCCTGCGTGATGGTCACGCAGGAGGGCACGCGTCCGCTGCTGGTGGAGATACAGGCGCTGCTCGACGAGGCGCATTCGCCCAACGTGCGGCGGCTGTCGCTGGGGCTGGAGCAGAACCGCCTCGCGATGCTGCTGGCGGTGTTACACCGCCACGCGGGCATCGCCTGCTTCGATCAGGACGTGTTCATCAATGCGGTCGGCGGAGTGAAGATCACCGAGCCGGGCGCCGATCTCGCGGTGATCCTCGCGATGGTCTCCAGTCTGCGCAACAAGCCGCTGCCGGAGAAGCTGGTGGTGTTCGGCGAAGTCGGCCTTGCCGGCGAGGTGCGCCCGGTGCAGCGCGGGCAGGAGCGCCTGAAAGAAGCCGCCAAACTCGGTTTCACCCATGCCATCATCCCCAAGGCCAACGCGCCCAAGCAGAAAATACCCGGCATGGAGATCATCGCGGTGGAGCGGGTCGAACAGGCGGTCGAGCGCATGAGATAGGAGCACGGCGCGCCGTGCCGTGTTGAGAGCAAATAGATATGTACGGTTTTGTAGCACAATGAATTGTCCGCTTTGTTTTTTCTGTCTGGCGGACACATCAGGCAGCTGTTTCAACTTGCGGCAAGTTGATAGGCAACTCCCGCGCCCATGCGCACCTTTCCTCACTGCGGTATCATGCCGCCCTCGAATTTTTAGCGCAGTTTGCTGCAAGGTTTCCTTCCGATGACATCCGATAACTTCCTCGATCTCCCTCCGTTGTTGAGCGCGCGCGGCAAGGTCACGCTGCCCGGCTCCAAGAGCATTTCCAACCGCGTGCTGTTGCTGGCGGCGTTGTCCGAAGGCGTGACCGAGGTGCGCGACGTGCTGCTGTCCGACGATACCGAACGCATGCTGGACAGCCTGCAGAAGCTGGGCGTAGGTATCGAGCGGCTGGATACCCATGTGTTCCGCGTGACCGGCTGCGGAGGCGAATTCCCGGTCAAGGATGCCGAGCTGTTCCTTGGTAACGCCGGCACGGCGTTCCGTCCGCTGACGGCGGTTCTGGCGTTGTCTGGCGGAAGCAATGGGGCCGGCGGACATTACACGCTGTCCGGCGTGGCGCGGATGCACGAGCGGCCTATCGGCGACTTGGTGGATGCCTTGCGCCAACTGGGCGCGAACATCGACTATTTAGGCAATGAGGGCTTCCCACCGCTGGAGATATTTCCAGCGCACCTGGATGATGCGGCGCACGTCAGCGTGCGCGGCGACGTGTCCAGCCAATTCCTTACCGCGCTGCTGATGGCGCTGCCGCTGCTGGATCGCGAGGTGATCGTGGAGGTGGAGGGCGAGTTGATTTCCAAGCCTTATATCGAGATCACAATGGCGATGATGGCGCGCTTTTGGGTGGTCGCGTCTCGTCAAGGTTGGAATAGTTTTGCAGTCGCGGCGGGCAGCCGCTATAAGAGCCCGGAGACTATCTATGTCGAGGGCGATGCCTCGTCGGCCTCGTATTTTCTCGCTGCGGGTGCGATCGGCGGCGGGCCTGTTCGAGTGGAAGGTGTGAGCAAGGACAGCGTACAGGGCGACGTGCGTTTCGCCGATGCGCTGGCGTTGATGGGCGCGCAGATCACGATGGGGCCGAACTGGATGGAGGCGCGCGCGCCGGAGGGCGGCAGGCTCAAGGCGATAGACCTCGACTGCAACCATATCCCCGATGCGGCGATGACGCTGGCAGTGACCGCGCTGTTCGCCGACGGGACGACCACGCTGCGCAATATCGCCAGCTGGCGTGTGAAAGAGACCGACCGCATTCATGCTATGGCGACCGAACTGCGCAAGGTCGGCGCGACCGTGGAAGAGGGCGCGGATTTTATCCGCATCACCCCCCCTCAGTCCTCAGCACTCAGCACTCAGTCCTCAATTGACACCTACGACGACCACCGCATGGCGATGTGCTTCTCGCTCGCGGCGTTCGGCGGGGTGGGGGTGCGCATCAATGATCCCAAGTGCGTGGCGAAGACCTTCCCCGATTATTTTTCAGCCTTTGCCAGCGTGACGCAGGCCGTGCCGGTGATCGCGATCGATGGGCCTTCCGCTTCGGGCAAGGGCACCGTGGCGGGACGCGTCGCCGCGACGCTGGGCTTCCATTATTTGGACAGCGGCGCGCTATACCGGCTGTTGGCGCTGGCCGCGCAACGCGACGGCATCGCTCTGGACGACGAAGCGGCATTGGCAGGATTGGCCGGGCGTATCGATATCCGCTTCGAGGGCAGCGACATCTGGCTGGACGGCAGCAAGGTCGGCGACGAGCTGCGTTCAGAAGTGACTGGAGGTTATGCCTCTCAAGTCGCTGCGTTGCATAGTGTGCGCGCAGCACTGCTGGACAAGCAGCGCTCGTTCCGCCGCGCGCCGGGGCTGGTTACCGACGGGCGCGATATGGCGTCGGTGGTGTTTCCGGATGCGGGCTGCAAAATCTTCCTGACCGCCAGCGCCGAGGCGCGCGCTGACCGTCGCTATAAACAGTTGAAAGAGAAGGGGATGGGTGCTAATATCGCCGCCCTTTTGCAGGATATACAGGCGCGCGACGAGCGGGATTCCCAGCGTAGTGCGGCTCCATTGCAACAGGCGCCGGGCGCAAGTTTGCTGGACACGACCGCTCTGAACATCGAGCAGGCGGTGCAGGAAGTCTTGGATCGTTATCAGGCGAAGTAAGGAAGTAACAGGCCCCGCTGGACGCCCAGTCCTCCGGGATCGTCAACTAACCCTCTGCGTGAGCAGAGTTTTTTCAGGTGTATTTTTCAATGAACACAACCGCTGCCGCTGTACAAGATCCCGATAGTTTTGCCGCTATGTTCGAAGAAAGCTTGACGCGCAAAGAAATGCGCGCTGGCGAACTGATCACCGCACAAGTCGTGCGTATTGATCACAACATGGTGGTTGTGAATGCCGGACTGAAGTCCGAAAGTTTGATTCCTGTTGAGGAATTCCTCAACGACAAGGGCGAGTTGGAAGTCGCCGCCGGTGATTTCGTCACCGTCGCGATCGAGTCGCTGGAGAACGGCTATGGCGAGACCAAGCTGTCGCGCGAAAAGGCCAAGCGCCTCGCTGCATGGCATGATCTGGAACTGGCGATGGAAGAAGGCCGTGTGGTCGAAGGCTTCGTCAGCGGCAAGGTCAAGGGCGGTCTGACCGCGATGGTCAACGGCATCCGCGCGTTCCTGCCGGGTTCGCTGGTTGACATCCGTCCGGTCAAGGACACGACTCCATACGAAAACAAGCTGATGGAGCTGAAGGTCATCAAGCTGGATCGCAAGCGCAACAACGTGGTGGTTTCCCGCCGCGCAGTGTTGGAAGAGACCATGGGTGCGGACCGTGAAGCAATCATGGAAAACCTCAAGGAAGGCGCAATCGTCAAGGGCGTGGTCAAGAACATCACCGACTACGGCGCGTTCGTGGACCTGGGCGGTATCGACGGTCTGTTGCACATCACCGACCTGGCATGGCGTCGCGTGAAGCATCCTTCCGAAGTGCTGAATGTTGGCGACGAAGTCGAAGCCAAGATCCTGAAGTTCGACCAGGAAAAGAACCGCGTTTCCCTCGGCATCAAGCAGATGGGCGACGATCCGTGGAATGGTCTGGCACGTCGCTACCCGCAAGGCACCCGCATGTTCGGTAAGGTGACCAACCTGACCGACTACGGCTCTTTCGTGGAAATCGAGCAGGGCATCGAAGGCCTGGTGCATGTCTCCGAAATGGACTGGACCAACAAGAACGTTCATCCGTCCAAGGTTGTTTCCCTGGGCGACGAAGTCGAAGTGATGATTCTGGAAATCGACGAACAACGCCGCCGTATCTCGCTGGGCATGAAGCAGTGCCAGTCCAATCCTTGGGATGACTTCGCAGCGAACCACAAGAAGGGTGACAAGGTCCGCGGCGCGATCAAGTCGATCACCGACTTCGGCGTGTTCATCGGCCTGGATGGCGGCATCGATGGTCTGGTGCACCTGTCCGACCTGTCTTGGAACCAGCCTGGCGAAGAAGCCGTGCGCAACTACAAGAAGGGTGACGAAGTCGAGGCCGTGGTACTGGCAATCGACGTCGAGCGCGAGCGCATCTCCCTCGGCATCAAGCAGATGGAAGGCGATCCGTTCGGCGGCTTCGTCACCGGCAACGAGAAGGGTGCAGTGGTCACCGGCACCGTGAAGTCGCTGGATGCCAAGGGCGCAGTGATCGCGCTGGACGGTGACGTGGAAGCCTACCTGAAGGCATCCGAAGTCTCCGCCGACCGTGTCGAGGACATCCGCAACCACCTGAAGGAAGGCGACAGCGTCACCGCCGTCATCATCAACGTGGACCGCAAGAATCGCGGTATCAACCTGTCGATCAAGGCGCTGAACAAGGCTGAAGAAACTGCAGCGATGCAGAAGTTCTCCGCCGAGAACACCTCGAACGCAGGCACCACTAACCTTGGCGCGTTGCTGAAGGCCAAGATGAGCGGCAGCAAGACAGACGCCTGAGTCGAGGAACAGCATGACCCGCTCCGATCTGATCGCAAGGCTGGCTGAGCTGCATCCGCAGCTGCTGGCCAAGGATGCCGAACTTGCCGTCAAGGTGATTCTGGATACGCTCTCGTCTACGCTGTCGCGTGGCGGGCGGGTCGAGATTCGCGGTTTCGGCAGCTTCGGCCTCAATTACCGTCCGCCGCGTCAGGGGCGCAATCCCAAGACCGGCGACAAGGTGAAGGTTCCAGCTAAATACGTGCCTCACTTCAAGGCGGGCAAGGAGCTGAGGGAACGGGTTTGCGAACCTAAGTCCTGATTGGCTTGCAGTAGTTCGAATGGCGGCATATCGCAAGGTATGGCCGCCATTTTTTATGCTATCGTTGCGGCGCTTGAACAGGGTGGAAGCTATGCGTTATCTCAATTGGTTGTTGCGCGCGGTGTTGTTCGTTTTGCTGCTCGGATTCGCGGTCAAGAACGACCAGCCGGTGGCATTGCGCTATTTTTTCGGTTACGAGTGGGTATCTTCGCTGGTAATCGTACTGCTGGTGTTTTTCGCCGCGGGCGCTGCGATAGGCGTGCTGGCGATGTTGCCCAATGTGCTGCAGCAGCGCCGCGAGATTGCGCGACTGAAGCGCGAGGTCCGCGTCAAGAACACGCTGGCCGGCGTCGGCGAGACGCAGCAGTTGCCTATCCAACCTTCCTGATATTCAGCCGATATTTCGGCGTTTCTGACGACTATGGAATTTGAACCCTGGATGTTGCTGGTTTTCCCGCTGTTTTTCGGCATGGGATGGCTGGCGGCACGCATCGACATCAAGGATATGCTCTCGGAATCGAAGGCGTTGCCGCATTCGTATTTTCAGGGGCTGAACTTCCTGCTCAACGAGCAGCAGGACAAGGCCATCGAGGCCTTTATCGAAGTGGTCAAGGTCGATCCGCAGACCATAGAACTGCACTTTGCGCTGGGCAGCCTGTTCCGCCGTCGCGGCGAAGTGGACCGCGCGCTACGCATGCACCACAGCCTGCTGGACCGCGCCGATCTGGATAACGACAAACGCCAGCAGGCGGTGTTCGAACTCGCGCAGGATTACCTGAAGGCCGGCATCTTCGACCGTGCCGAAAGCCTGTTCCGCGAACTGGAAAAAACGCCGTACGCAAAACCCGCACTGGAGTTTTTGCTGGAGCTGTTCCAGAAGGAGCACGACTGGATCAAGGCGATAGGCGTCGCGCAGCAATTGGAAAAGCTGTCCGGCGAGTCGCGCGGCAAGCTCGCCGCGCTGTTCTATTGCGAACTTGCCAACGAAGAGATCGCGGCCGGGGGGGGCGATGCGGCGCGCGATCATTTGCAGCAGGCGCTGGCGACCTTTCCGGACGCGGTGCGCGCCAGCATGATGCTGGGCGACATGGCGCTGGCCGAGGGCAGGCCCGACGAGGCCATCGGCTTCTGGAAGAACATCGAGGCGCAGGATGCGCAATACCTGCCGCTGGTCGCCGAGCGGCTGTTGAACGTGCATCGCGATCTCGGCCGCGACGCGGAAGGCATCGCATTGCTGCGCGGCTATCTGGATCGTTACCACTCGGTGGACCTGATGAACGTGCTGTTCGACGCGGTGCTGAAGAGCGAGGGCTCGTCCTCCGCCTACAGGCTTGTGCGCGAGGAACTGCAGCGCAACCCGTCGCTGCTGGGGCTGGACAAGCTGCTGGAGGCGCGGCTGCTGGAGGTGCCGATGGATAGACGCGCCGACGTCGAACTGGTGAAGGACCTCGTCCACAAACGCACGCGCAATCTGGCGCTGTACCATTGCGGCCATTGCGGCTTCAAGGCGCGCCAGTTCTACTGGCATTGCCCGGCCTGCCAGTCGTGGGACAGCTACCAGCCGCGCCGAACCGAAGAAACAGGAATCCCCATATGAACGACCCCAAAATCATCATCGCGCTGGACTACCCGCAAGCCGCCCAAGCGCTGGCACTGGCCGATCGCCTCGACCCGACGCAATGCCGCCTGAAGGTTGGCAAGGAGATGTTCACCGCCAGCGGTCCGGCGCTGGTCGAGCAACTGATGCAGCGCGGCTTCGAGATATTCCTCGACCTAAAATTCCACGACATCCCCAACACCACCGCGCAGGCCTGCAAGGCCGCCGCCGGACTGGGCGTGTGGATGGTCAACGTGCATGCGCTGGGCGGCCGCAGGATGATGGAGGCCGCGCGCGAAGCCATCGCGAACTGCACCCACCGGCCCAAGCTGATTGCCGTGACCATGCTCACCAGCATGGCGCAGGAAGACCTCGCCGATATCGGCATCAATGCGACGCCGGCCGAGATGGTGCTTCGTCTCGCGACGCTGGCGCGCGACAGCGGACTCGACGGTGTCGTGTGTTCGGCGCAGGAAGCCGCGCTGCTGCGCGAGCGTTGCGGCAAGGAGTTCTGTCTGGTGACGCCGGGCATCCGTCCGGCGCAGGCCAGTCTCGACGACCAGTCGCGCGTGATGACGCCGCGCGCGGCGCTCGAAGCGGGCTCCAGCTATCTGGTGATCGGCAGGCCGATCACCAAGGCCGACGACCCGCTGGCGGCGCTGGCGGCGATCAATCACGACATCGTAGGGGCGCGATTCATCGCGCCCTGAACTCTTGGCAATGAAATCGAATAATAAAAAAATCGGAGAGCAGGCATGAACGCTTTGCCAACATTCGAAAACGCAAAAATCCTGGTGGTCGGCGACGTGATGCTGGACCGCTACTGGTTCGGCGACGTCAGCCGCATCTCGCCGGAGGCGCCGGTGCCGGTGCTGAAGGTGACCCGTGTCGAGGAGCGTCCCGGCGGCGCGGCCAATGTCGCACGCAATATCGCCGCGCTTGGCGCGCAGTGCACCCTGCTGTCGGTGGTCGGCGCGGACGAGGCGGGAGATTGTCTACAGCGCCTGCTGACCGAACAGGGCCGGGTAGAAGCGTTGCTGCAACGCGACAGCACGATCTCGACGACGATCAAGCTGCGCGCCGTTGCGCGCCAGCAGCAACTGTTGCGCATCGATTTCGAGACGACGCCCAGCCACGAGGTGCTCAACGCCAAGCTCGCGGACTTTCGCGCCAAACTGCCGGAGGCCGATGTGGTGGTGTTGTCCGATTACGGCAAGGGTGGCTTGGCGCATATCGCCGAGATGATCCGGCTGGCGCGCGCCGCCGGCAAGCCGGTGCTGGTCGATCCCAAGGGCGACGACTACGCGCGCTATCGCGGCGCGTCGCTGCTGACGCCGAACCGCAGCGAGTTCCGCGAGGTCGCGGGCAGCTGGAAAAGCGAGGAAGACTTCGGTGCGCGCGCCGACACACTGCGCCGCGAACTGGAACTAGAGGCGTTGTTGGTCACGCGCAGCGAAGACGGCATGAGCCTGTACCGCGAGGGCAGCGCGCTGCACGAGCCGACGCAGACGCGCGAAGTGTTCGACGTCAGCGGCGCGGGCGACACCGTGATCGCGACGCTGGCGGTGATGCTGGCGAGCGGCGCGGAGCTGCCGGAGGCGATGCGTATCGCCAATCGTGCAGCAGGCATCGTCGTCGGCAAGCTGGGGACGGCGGTGGTCAGCCGCGAGGAAATCGTTCAGGATATGGGGTCGTAGGGGCGCGATTCATCGCGCCCTTTTTTACGGTGCATCGGGCGCGATGAATCGCGCCCCTACAGTTGAATTTCAGAGGGGATGTCATGTACTACATCGTTACCGGCGCCGCCGGCTTTATCGGTTCCAACCTCGTCAAGGCGCTCAACGAGCGCGGCGAGCATAACATCATCGCGGTGGACAACCTCAAGCGCGCCGACAAGTTCAAGAACCTGGTGGATTGCGAGATTGCCGACTTCCTCGACAAGGAAGACTTCCTGAAGAAGCTGCAGGAAGGTTTCTTCGACGGGCTGGTCTCCGGCGTGTTCCATCAGGGGGCGTGCTCCGACACGATGGAGACGGACGGCCATTACATGATGAAGAACAACTACCAGTATTCGCTGGAGTTGCTGAACTACTGCCAGAACGAGGAGATCTCGTTCCTGTACGCATCGTCGGCCTCGGTGTACGGCGGCGGTTCGGAGTTCAGGGAGCGCCGCGAGAACGAGGCGCCGCTGAACGTCTACGCGTATTCCAAGTTCCTGTTCGACCAGATCGTGCGTCGCCGCTGGCACAAGCGCCGCGCGCAGATCGTCGGCCTGCGCTACTTCAACGTGTACGGCCCGCGCGAGCAGCACAAGGCGCGCATGGCCTCGGTCGCGTTCCACTTCTTCAACCAGTATCGCGCCGAAGGCCGGGTGCGCCTGTTCGAGGGCTGCGACGGCTACGCCAACGGTGGCCAGCTGCGCGACTTCGTGTCCATCGAGGACGTGGTTAAGGTCAACATGTTCTTCCTCGACAATCCGCACAAGTCCGGCATCTTTAACCTCGGCACCGGTCAGGCGCAAAGCTTCAACGACGTCGCGGTCGCGACCATCAACACGCTGCGCGAGTCCGAAGGCAAACCGGCGTTGAGCCACGCCGAGTTGCTGCAACAGGGGCTGATCGAATACATCCCGTTCCCCGATGCGCTGCGCGGCAAATACCAGAGTTACACCCAAGCCGACATCGCCGCACTGCGCGAGAGCGGCTACGCCGAGCCGTTCCTGACGGTCGAACAGGGCGTGTCGCGCTATGTGCAACAGATGCTGAAAAATGCATAAGGAAATAACAAATCGTCATTTTGCGGAATAAGCCGCATCCCCTATAGTTGCGCCGTACTAACCTTCAATCAGGAAAGGAACGAAACATGGCTAACTGGTTTGCAGATAACTCGCTGACGATAGGACACACCCCGCTGGTTAGGTTGAACCGCGTGACCGACGGCGTGAACGCTACGGTGCTGGCGAAGATCGAAGGCCGCAACCCGGCCTACTCGGTGAAATGCCGCATCGGCGCGGCGATGATCTGGGACGCCGAGAAGCGCGGTCTGCTGGGGCCCGGCAAGGAGCTGGTCGAGCCGACCTCGGGCAACACCGGCATCGCGCTGGCCTTCGTTGCCGCCGCGCGCGGCATTCCGATCACGCTGACGATGCCGGAGACAATGAGCATAGAGCGGCGCAAGCTGCTGGCAGCACTCGGCGCCAAGCTGGTGCTGACCGAAGGCGCGAAGGGCATGAGCGGTGCGATCGCGAAGGCGACCGAGATCGCCGAGTCCGATCCTTCGCGCTACGTGCTGCTGCAGCAGTTCAAGAATCCGGCCAACCCGGCGATCCATGAAGCCACCACCGGACCCGAGATCTGGAACGACACCGACGGCAACGTCGACGTGTTCGTCGCGGGCGTCGGCACCGGCGGCACGATCACCGGCGTCACGCGCTACCTGAAGCAGACCAAAGGCCGGGCGATCCGTTCGGTGGCGGTCGAGCCGCTGTCCAGCCCTGTCCTGACGCAGAAGCGCGCAGGACAGGAACTGAAGCCTGCACCGCACAAGATACAGGGCATAGGCGCGGGCTTCGTGCCCGACATCCTCGACCTGTCGCTGATCGACGACATCGAGGCCGTCAGCAACGAAGATGCGGTGCTGTATGCGCGCCGCCTGGCGCAGGAAGAGGGCATCCTCGCTGGCATCTCGTCGGGCGCCGCCGTTGCCGCCGCATTGCGCATCGCAAAGCGTCCGGAGAATGCGGGCAAGACCATCGTCGTCGTACTGCCGGATTCCAGCGAACGCTACCTGAGCTCGGTGCTGTTCGAGGGGATGTTCGACGCGGCAGGTCTACCGCTCTAAAAACCTTTTTGTCCACGAAAGACACGAAAAACACGAAATTGTCGGACTAGCAGGAATTCGTTCTGTCGTTGTAATTTTCGCTTTACCCTTTCGTGTCGTTCGTGTTTTTCGTGGACTGTTTTCAGGTTTGGTTGTAATGAACAGGGGAGCGACTGCTCCCCGTTTTTATTTAGGGGCGGTTATCATGCCGCCATTCTCGATTTTCAAGGCCCTGCGATGTACAAATATCTCGAAGACTTCGTCGGCAACACGCCGCTGGTACAGCTGAAGCGCATCCCCGGCGACACCTCCAACGTCATCCTCGCCAAGCTCGAAGGCAACAATCCCGCCGGATCGGTGAAGGATAGGCCGGCGCTGTCTATGATCACCCGCGCCGAGGCGCGCGGCGACATCAAGCCGGGTGACACGCTGATCGAGGCGACGTCCGGCAACACCGGCATCGCGCTGGCGATGGCGGCCGCGATGCGCGGCTACCAAATGATATTGGTGATGCCGGAGAACCAGAGCGTCGAGCGCCGCCAGACCATGCGCGCGTTCGGCGCGGAACTGGTGCTGACGAGCAAGGAAGGCAGCATGGAACTGGCGCGCGACACTGCGGAGCAGTTGCGCGCTGCGGGACGCGGCATCATCCTCGACCAGTTCGGCAACCCGGACAATCCGCTCGCGCACTATGAAGGCACGGCCCCCGAGATCTGGCGCGACACAGAGGGCCGCATCACCCACTTCGTCAGCAGCATGGGCACGACCGGCACGCTGATGGGCTGCGCGCGTTTCTTAAAGGAACAGAATCCGGACATCCGCATCGTCGGCGTGCAGCCGGAAGAGGGCGCGCAAATTCCGGGCATCCGCAAATGGCCCGAGGCCTATTTGCCGAAAATCTACAGCCCGAAGAACGTCGATGCGCTGGAGTATGTGAACCAGCCGGATGCGGAGGAAATGACGCGGCGTCTGGCACGCGAGGAAGGCATCTTCTGCGGCATCTCGTCAGGCGGCGCGATGGCCGTCGCGTTGCGGTTGTCGCAGCAAGTCGAGAACGCGGTCATCGTGTCCATCGTGTGCGACCGAGGCGACCGGTATTTGAGCACCGGAGTATTTCCTGCGTAGTTCGTAGGGCGGATTAGCCTAGCGTAATCCGCCGGATGGTTTCCACATTCGGCGCATCACGCCTTGCGGCCAATGAGTCCTACGTAAGACTATCCAAGTATCTGCACAAGCATCTGGCGCAGTGATTGCTGATCGCGTGCCGTAAGTTTGCCCATGCTGCGGATGACGAGCGTTTGTTCAAGCGTGGTCAGCACCGGTTTGGCGAAAGACGGTTTGAGCAATCCTGCGGTTTGCCAGTCGGCGACAGGGAAGGTCGCAAAATCCAGTGCGGTGTGCGCTTGGCTGGTGATTGCCATGATGAGCAAGTCTGGGCGGCTGCTGTTGTAAACGGGGCTGGAGATGACTACGGCAGGTCGTTTCTTGCTTTCCGTCTGGTTGGTGAACGGAAAGGGTACGAGGATTACCTCGCCGAACTGGAAGATGGATTCGGAAGCCATTTCGGGAATGGCGGGGAATTACAGCTTGTCGTAAGCCGCGTCGGCGTCGTTGTCCCAGACGGCGGCGAAGCTGGCTACGGAAGTTTGGGCGGCGTCCTGCACTAGTGCGCGGTCGTTCTCCCGGCTGCGCAGAAAATCCACGAAGTCGGTGACTTCCGCCTGACGTGCCGGCGGCAGTTGCAGGATTTTTTCGATCAGCAGATGTTCGGCGGTGTTCATGGCGACCTCTGGTAGGGAATGGTTTGGGCTGATTATACGGAACGTGATTTGTTGTACAAGCTCACCCGGCAGGATGATTAGAACTCCTGCTGCGCGTACTTCTGGCGGGAGAGCGCCGGATTCTGGGCGAAGTAGCGGTTGATGCCGTTCAGGATCGCGCCGGCGAGTTTGTTCTGGTATTCCTCGTCGTTCAGGCGCTTCTCCTCATCCGGATTGCTGATGAATGCGGTCTCGACCAGGATGGACGGGATGTCCGGCGACTTCAGCACGGCGAAGCCGGCCTGTTCGACGTGGCCGCGGTGCAGGTCGTTGATGTCGCCCAGTTCTCCCAGCACATGCTTGGCCAGTTTCATGCTGTCGTTGATCGTCGCGGTCTGCGACAGGTCGAGCAGCGTGCGCGCGAGGTAGGGATCCTTCACCGCGATGTTCACGCCGCCGATCAGGTCGGCCTCGTTTTCCTTCTTCGCCAGCCAGCGCGCCGCGGTGCTGGTCGCGCCATGTTCGGACAGCGCAAACACCGACGAGCCGCGCGCGTTCGGTTTGATGAAGGCGTCGGCGTGGATGGAGATGAACAGGTCGGCGTTGGCCTTGCGCGCCTTCGCGACGCGTCCGCCCAAGGGGATGAAGTAGTCGCCGTCGCGGATCAGTACGCCGCGCATGTTCGGTATCTCGGCCATCAGCGCCTTGACCCGGCGGGCGACGGCCAGCGTGATGTGCTTTTCCTTCGAGCCGTTCTTGCCGACAGCCCCCGGGTCTTCGCCGCCGTGGCCGGCGTCGAGCGCGATCACTAGCGTGCGCGCGCGCATCTCGGGGATGAGCTGGGCGGCGGGGGCGGCCGGCTTGTCGATCTTGGCGATGACCGGGGATGGTTCGAGTTTCAGTTCGGTCTTTGCCGTTTCCGCGGCAGCCGGTTCGGCGGCGGCCGGCGCGCTCGCCGCCGCGGGAGACTTCGGTTGATCCAGCAGCGCCATCAGCGGGTCGGCGGGGTGGGCCGGATATACGTCCAGCACCAGACGGTGGCCGTAATCCTTCACCGGCTTGAGGTCGAACAGTTGCGGCTTGACCTCGGTCTTCAGGTCGAGCACCAACCGCACCACGCCGGGCTTGAAGCGGCCGACGCGCACACTCTTCACGTAGAGGTCGTCGCTGCCGACGAGCCTGGTCAGGCCGTTGAGTTCGTTGCCGATCTCGACGTCTTCGAGATCGATCACCAGACGGTCCGGATTCTTCACCGAGAACATGGTGTGGCGGATGGGCTGCTTCGATTCCAGCGTCAGCCGCGTGTAGTCCTGTGCCGGCCAGACGCGTGCGGAATCGACGCCGACGGCGGCGTATGCCTGCGGCAGGCAGGTCAGGAGTGCAATGAGGATTACAAGCGCTCTAGACATTCGCGTCCTGTTTTTGTTTTCGCCCGGAGGGTGGCGATACGCCCCTCGCCGGCGATATGGAGATCGATCTCCATATCGGCAGCGGGGATCAAACCTTGAGCCTTTTCCGGCCATTCGATGAAGAAAACGTTCTGCCCGTCGAATTCGTCGCGGAATCCGGCGGACTCCCACTCCTCCTCGTCGTTCAGCCGGTACAGGTCGAAGTGGCGCAGCTCCAGGCCTCCGGCGCTGTATTGTTCGAGCAGCGTGTAGGTCGGGCTTTTCACGCGCCCGCTGTGGCCCAGCGCGTTCAGCACGCCGCGCACCAGCGTGGTCTTGCCCGCGCCCAGGTCGCCGTGCAGGTAGACCACCAGACCCGGCGTCAGCCGCGCGGCCAGACGCTGCGCGAGCGCGAGCGTCTCGGCTTCGTCGGCAAGGGGAAATGAAAGGTTCGCGTAGCGGTCGTTCGTTCCCTCTCCCGCTTGCGGGGGAGGGTTAGGGAGGGGGGAGGGCACTGTCTTCTCCATCATCATGGGTGGCCGGTCAGTGCCCGCATCCGGATTCGGCTATCATCGGGGGCATGCAACAAAACGAAAATCCTTTATCTGTCGATTACGCCGCGCTGGCGGTCAGCATCCGCGCCTGGGCGCTGGAGCTGGGCTTCCAGTCCGTCGGCATCGCCGACACCGACCTGTCGGAAGCGGAGCGGGAATTGCAGGAATGGCTGGCGCAGGGCATGCACGGCGGGATGGATTATATGGCAAGTCACGGCACCAAACGCAGCCGCCCGGCGGAACTGCTGCCTGGCACGCTACGCGTGATCTCGCTGCGCATGGACAACCTGCCGCCGGATGCGCGCGACTCGTGGCAGGTGCTTGGAGACGGCAGCCGCGCCTTCGTCTCGCGCTATGCGCTGGGGCGCGACTACCACAAGGTCTTGCGCAACCGGCTGGCGAAACTGGCCGACAAAATACGCGCGGCGGCTCCGGAGTTCGATGGCCGCGTGTTCACCGACAGCGCGCCGGTGATGGAAGTCGAACTGGCGAGCAAGGCGGGCATAGGCTGGCGCGGCAAACACACGCTGCTGTTGACGCGCGAACAGGGCTCGCGCTTCTTCCTCGGCGAGATCTACGTCAATCTGCCCCTGCCGGTGGATGCACCGCAGGCCGACCATTGCGGCCGCTGCACGCGCTGCCTGGACATCTGCCCGACGCAGGCCATCGTCGCGCCCTACAAGGTCGATGCGCGGCGTTGCATCTCCTACCTCACGATAGAACTGAAGGGTAGCATCCCGGCCGAGCTGCGCCCGCTGATCGGCAACCGCATCTACGGCTGCGACGACTGCCAGCTAGCCTGCCCGTGGAACCGTTTCGCGCAGATTTCGGTCGAGTCCGACTTCGCCGTGCGCCACAGGCTGGACGACGTGTCGCTGGTCGAACTGTTCGCGTGGGACGAGGGGAAGTTCAAGGACAGGCTGGCCGGCAGCCCGATCTACCGTATCGGCCACGAGCAATGGCTGCGGAATATCGCCGTTGCGCTAGGCAATGCGACCAAGAGCGAAGAGATAGTCGCCGCGCTACGGACGCGGGCCGATCATCCTTCCGAACTGGTGCGCGAGCATGTCGCGTGGGCGTTGGGGCGGCAGGGGGAGTGAGATCAAGCAGGTTCAGTAAGCCTGCAAGCTCCTGACCATATCGGCTTTGCGCGCGATCATCTTCTCGGCCAGTGTATGACTGCCACCGCTGGTTATGATGACCTCGCGTATCTGTTCGTCGGGAATCCGTATCACCACCATGATGGCCTGCCTGATTTCGTCCGGCCCCATGTCGGCGAAGAGCCTGACCGCGTGCGGGTTGCCATCGTCGCTCCGCAGTACATCGAGTTCGTCCACGCGGATGCCGAATGTCATGCCTTTCGGATCGCCGTGAGCCCGGAAGGCCAGTGCTCCGCCCACATCTAGGGTCAGCACCTGGCCGTTGACGACGCCCTGGTTGTCGCCATCGAATCCGGCTGCATCCCAATTGGCTGTCCAGGCATGCACGCCGAACCATTGCTGCGCCTGTTTGCGCTCGCTTTCGCTGAGATGGGCAACGCACTTCTTGTCGAACTCGATCCATTCGGTCGCGATCTGGTCGGGCGCATTCGTGCGCACGTAGGTCAGGGTCGGTGCGCCGGCCAGTTGGTAGATCTTCGCCGCAATAAACTCGTTGCGGGCATGCGCCGGCGAGTCCAGCGTCTTCACGTAATAGCGTCGTCCGCTGTCGTCCTGAAAGATGCCCGCTGGGTTGGTGCCCAACTGTCCGCCGACACGCTGCATGGTGGCGGTGTCAATCGGGGGGATGCCGGCGTCCATCGCCATCTCCTGATCGGGGACAGGCAGCGTTCGACGTACCAGGGCCAGTTGCGAGGAGGTTTCGATGGCGCCCTTGCGCACGTGGCGAACGGTGCTGATCGCCTCTTCGGGGGGCATGCCCAATTCTGCCAGCAGCCTTGCGGCGATCATGCCGGCCCGCCCCAGACCGCCCTTGCAGTGCACGAGCACGTCATCCCCGCGGCGCAACATCTCGCGGATCGCGCGGCCTTGAGTCACCCATTCTTCCTCGAATTTCCTTGTTGGGACGGAGTAGTCGGCAATGGGAAGATGGTGCCATGCTATGTTCCGGCGCCGGATTTCGTGCCCTAGTAGCGGCACCTTGAGTTCCGTAAGCTCGGCGGGCTCCACCAGTGTCAGCACCAGCTTCGCCCCCCATGCGGAGATGGCATCCAGGTCGATGCCGAGATCGCGCTCCCAAGCGCCAGTATGCGCAAAACGGTCATGCTTGCCTGGGCAGAAGGTGATCCCGATCCGCCCATGCGACGGGCTCGCGCGCACTTCCGCGATTTGTAGGGGGTGTGTCAGACTAGTCCGCGCAGGAGCCATCGCTATCATAGGAGAAATGCTGGATATCAGCGCCGCTCATCGGGGTTTCGTTCAGAGTGGGCAACAGCTTACAGCCATTGGTTCAATAACCAGCGCGCCCACTCGGTCACCTCGGTCGCGCTCATGCCTATCGTTGCCTGCTGTTTCGCCAGTTCGTCGCCGGCCGCGCCGTGCAGGTGCACCGCCAGCAAGAGTGCGTCGTCCGCGCTCATGCCTTGCGCGAGGAAGGCGGCGATCATGCCGGTCAGCACGTCGCCCATGCCGGCGCTGCTCATGCCGGGGTTGCCGGTCTTGTTGACGTAGAGCTTGCCGTCGCTGGTCGCGACGAGGCTGTCCGCGCCCTTGAGCACCACGCTGCCGCCGAACTTCTGCGCCAGTTGCCGTACCGCTGCGATGCGGTCCGCCTGCACCTCTTCGGTCTTGATGCCCAGCAGGCGCGCGGCCTCGCCGGGATGCGGCGTCAGCACGGTCGCCGCCTTGCGCGAGCGCACGACCGTACCCAAGTCGGGACGTTGCGCGAGCAGGTTCAGTGCGTCGGCGTCCAGCACCAGCGCGGCAGGGCTGTTCACCGCGTCGTGCAGCAGTTTCTGCGCTTCCAGGCTGCGTCCTAGACCGCAGCCGATGGCCAGCACAGAATTGGAAATGCTTTTCACGTTTGCCCCCTCTCCCGCGCGCGGGATAACCAGCGACTTGGCTGCGGTTGTTTGCAGCCTAGTCGAATGGCTAGTTGTTTTATCCAGAGGGTTGGGGAGAGGGAGTGAGCGCATTGCATCGGCGGCCTTGTGCAACATCAACTCCGGCTGCATCAAATCGACCACCGGCGCGCCTTCCGTCAGCAGCCCGATATGCACGCAGCCCGCGCCCAGCTTGAGCGCCGCGCGGCCCGCCATCAGCGGTGCGCCGACCATGCCGGAAGCGCCGCCGATCACCGCGACGGTGCCGAAGTCTCCCTTGTGGCTGTCGCGAGGGCGTTTCGGGAAGGGGGCGGCGACTTGCTTTGATGTCAGGGCGGGGATGCGTTTGCTCATTTCTGTTCGAGTGCTGTGGGTGAGGGGCATAGTATAATCGCGCCCCGAATTTAATTTCACGGTCTACGCCATGTTTCAAGTCTCCTTCGGCTCCTCCGCCCTGTCTGCCTTCCGTCTCGAAAAACTGCGCGCCGCGCTGAGCGAAACCGCTCCCGGCGTCGTTGTCGCGGACACCCGTCACTGCTATTTCAGCGCGCTCAAGAGCGAGACGCTGAACAAGCCGCAAGCCAAACTGCTGGACCGCGTGCTCGGCCTCGACAAGTCCGCGGGCGAACCCGCGAATGCGGCGAGCTGCCAGCGTCTGCTGGTGGTGCCGCGCCTCGGCACGATCTCGCCTTGGTCCACCAAGGCGACCGACATTGCCCAGCATTGCGGCCTGCACGGCGTGCAGCGCATCGAGCGCGGCGTGGTGTTTTATTTGACGAGCAAGAACGGCAAGCGCCTGAGCAAGGACGAACTGGCCGCGGCGCTGCCGCTGTTGCACGACCGCATGACCGAGACCGTGCTCGACAATATCGATGCCGCGGCGAAGAAGATTTTCCAGCACGGCAAGCCGCAGCCGCTGGAGTCGGTGGATGTGCTGAAGGGCGGCGCCAAGGCGCTGGAGAAGGCCAACCGCGACATGGGTCTGGCGCTGTCGGCCGACGAGATCGAGTATCTGGTCGAGAACTTCAAGAAGCTGAAGCGCAACCCGACCGATGTCGAGCTGATGATGTTCGCGCAGGCGAACTCCGAGCACTGCCGCCACAAGATTTTCAACGCGGACTGGGTGATCGACGGCGAGGCGCAGGACATGTCGCTGTTCGGCATGATACGCAACACCCACAAGGTCAGCCCGCAGGGCACCGTGGTCGCGTATTCCGACAACTCCTCGGTGATCGAGGGCGCGCGCATCGAGCGCTTCTACCCGCGCGCCGACGGCAGCTATGCGTTCAGCGACGAGATGACGCATATCCTGATGAAGGTCGAGACGCACAACCACCCGACCGCCATCGCGCCGTTCGCGGGCGCGGCCACCGGCTCCGGCGGCGAGATCCGCGACGAAGGCGCGACCGGCAGCGGCTCCAAGCCCAAGGCGGGATTGAGCGGCTTCTCGGTATCCAACCTGAACATCCCCGGTTTCGCCCAGCCCTGGGAAGCTGCGTACGGCAAGCCTTCCCGCATTGTCACCGCCTTGCAGGTCATGCTGGACGGCCCCATCGGCAGCGCGGCGTTCAACAACGAATTCGGCCGTCCTAACCTGACCGGCTATTTCCGCACGTTCGAAGAGAACGTCAGCGGCGAGGTGCGCGGTTACCACAAGCCCATCATGCTCGCGGGCGGCGTCGGCAACATCAAGGCGGAACACACGCACAAGCACGACCTGCCGACCGGCGCGCTGGTGATCCACCTCGGCGGCCCCGGCATGCTGATCGGCCTGGGCGGCGGCGCGGCGTCCTCGATGGACACCGGTGCGAACGCCGAGAACCTGGACTTCGATTCGGTGCAGCGCGGCAACCCCGAGATGCAGCGCCGCGCGCAGGAAGTGATCGACCGCTGCTGGCAACTGGGCGACAAGAACCCCATCCTGTCCATCCACGACGTCGGCGCGGGCGGCATGTCCAACGCGCTGCCGGAGCTGGTGCATGGCGGCGGCAAGGGCGCGCACTTCGAGTTGCGCAAGATCCCGCTGGACGAGACCGGCATGTCGCCGAAGCAGATCTGGTGCAACGAGTCGCAGGAGCGTTACGTGCTGGCCATCGCGCCCGAGCGCCTGGACGAATTCCGCGCGATGTGCGAGCGCGAGCGCTGCCCGTTCTCCGTGGTCGGCACCGCGATAGACGAAGACCAGATCGTCGTGCACGACAAGGAATTCAAGAACGACCCGGTGGACATGCCGCTGTCGGTGCTGCTCGGCAAGCCGCCGAAGATGGCGCGCAACGTCAAGCGCGAAACGCCGCGTCTGTCCTCGTTCGATTGCCGCGGCGTGCCGCTGAATGAGGCGGTCGAGCGCGTGCTGCGCCTGCCGTCGGTCGCGAACAAGAACTTCCTGATCACCATCGGTGACCGGACCGTCGGCGGCATGACCGCGCGCGACCAGATGGTCGGCCCGTGGCAAGTGCCGGTGGCCGACGTGGCCGTCACGCTGATGGGTTACAACACCAATCGCGGCGAGGCGTTCGCCATCGGCGAACGCACGCCGCTAGCGCTGATCAACGCACCGGCCTCGGGCCGCATGGCGGTGGGCGAGGCGATCACCAACATCGCCGCGGCACGCATCGAGAAGATCGGCGACATCAAGCTGTCGGCGAACTGGATGGCGGCGGCCGGACACCACGGCGAAGACGCCGCGCTGTTCGACACCGTGCGCGCGGTCGGCATGGAACTGTGCCCGCAACTGGGCATCGGCATCCCGGTCGGCAAGGACTCGATGTCGATGAAGACCACCTGGAAGGATGGCAAGAGGAACAAGGCCGTCACTGCACCGCTGTCGCTGATCGTCTCCGCGTTCGCGCCCAGCCCGGACGCGCGCCATACGCTGACGCCGCAACTCGCCGCCGACCCCGATACCACGCTGCTGCTGATCGACCTGGGGCAGGGCAAGAACCGCATGGGCGGCTCGGCGCTGGCGCAGGTGTACAAGCAGGTCGGTGATGTCGCGCCGGATGTGGACGATGCGGCCTTGCTCAAGACGTTCTTCGAGCTGATCCAGAGCCTGAATGCCGAAGACAAGCTGCTGGCCTACCACGACCGTTCCGACGGCGGCGCGTTCACAGCGCTGTGCGAGATGGCGTTTGCCGCGCATATCGGCCTCGACATCCAGTTGGAAGAGCTGCATGGCGACACGCTGCGCGCGCTGTTCAACGAAGAGCTCGGTGCGGTGATTCAGGTGCGCAACCGCGACCTGGCGCACATTCAGCAACTGGCGCGCGAACTCGGCCTGAAGAGCGTGCAGAAGATCGCCACGCTGAACCAGATCGGCATGATCGAGATTACACGCGGCGGCGAGAAGCTCTACAGCGAGAATGCCGCGCACCTGCAACGCCTGTGGTCAGAGACCACGTACCACCTGCAGAAACTGCGCGACAACCCGGCCTGCGCGCAATCCGAATTCGACCGCCTGCTCGACGTGAAAGACCCCGGCCTGCACGCGAAGCTGACCTTCGACCTCAACGAGAATGTCTCTCCGGCGTTGCTGCGCAGCCGTCCGAAGATTGCCATCCTGCGCGAGCAGGGCGTCAACGGTCAGGTGGAGATGGCCGCGGCGTTCGACCGCGCCGGCTTCGCCGCGGTGGACGTGCACATGAGCGATGTCATCAGCGGCCGCGTCAAGCTGGAAGACTTCAAGGGCTTCGCGGCCTGCGGCGGTTTCTCCTACGGCGACGTGCTGGGCGCGGGCGAGGGCTGGGCCAAGTCCATCCTGCTGAACCCGCGCGCGCGTGACGAGTTCGCGGCGTTCTTCCAGCGCAGCGACACGTTCGCATTGGGCGTGTGCAACGGCTGCCAGATGATGAGCAACCTGCACGAGATCATCCCCGGCGCGGACAACTGGGCGCACTTCTCGCGCAACCAGTCCGAGCAATTCGAGGCGCGTTTCGTGATGGTCGAAGTACAGAAGACTCCGTCGATCTTCTTCCACGGCATGGAAGGCAGCCGCATGCCCATCGTCGTCGCCCACGGCGAAGGCTACGCCGACTTCGGCAGCCCGAAGAAGCTGAAGGCAGCGCAGGAACTGGTGACGCTGCGCTACGTGGACAACACTGGCCGTCCCACCGAAATCTATCCGCTGAACCCCAACGGCTCGCCGCATGGCGCCACCGGCCTGACCACCCCGGACGGCCGCTTCAGCATCATGATGCCGCACCCGGAACGCGTGTTCCGCGCGGTGCAGAACTCGTGGTATCCGGCGGAGTGGCAGGAGAACGGGGCTTGGCTCAGGATGTTCCAGAACGCAAGGCAGTGGGTGGGTTAATGAGGTTCCCTCTCCCTTGCAGGTAACCAGCGACTTGCCCGCTTGCGGGCTTAGTCGATTGGCTAGTAGTTCCATCAGAGGGGGCTAGGGTGAGGGTAGAAACTCAGAAGTCTCACGTAGAAAAAGGCGACCGGTGGTCGCCTTTTTTGTTCGCAGTTTGTTCTAGATTGGCAGTTAGAAATTATTCGCCAAACAAAGAATCATCCTGTTGAATTGGCTTGGCTATTTTGCATGAGCGAATTATGTCTGTTCCATTGACCGATCCAACGATTGTGTCACCTTCATCCCAGTCAACTTCTCCCCAAGCTTCCTTTAATGCTGTATCGAGTACGGTATCTAGCGACCATGATTCCATGATGAGAGGGGCGTTATTAATCTGTTTTAACCAATCTGGCCCTCGTTGTGATGAAAGCTCAAGAAGCAATTTGTCTACTTCAAAATAATTACTAAAATCTTTCCACAGAACATCGTCATCGTCTTCATGACTGATCTCTTCATCATGGATTTTAATTAAGGGCATTGTTTGAATAGTTTGGACGAATTCCTCATAAGATAAGGCTTCCCCACCTAAATTTCCAATGATCAAATTAGTATGATCAGCTCCAAAACTAGCAAGTAGAGCGCTATCTCTCCCATCGATTTGCCCACAATTGTGAAGTAAATTTTTCTGTTCATTTGCCCAGCGCTGGACTTCTAGTAATGCAACATCAGGAGTGGCAGTTTTACGTGCCAAATCACTTTGAGGCTTAGAAAAAACGACTCCAGCCAAATACCTTGTAGACGCGGCATACAGTCCCTTGACTACTCCAATACCGAGCTTGTTATAGAAATAACTTTCCGGTTTAATCGCGCAGCGACCAATAACATTACCATTGCTGTCATAGAGTTCAGACAAGTGTGACCAGTGCCCAAACTTGTTAGGATTTGCATCCTTGTAATCCGAAGGCGCAATTCTCTTCAGAAGCTCAATTGGCGGAATGGTCTTCCAGTCGTTTGCTTTTACTACGTGGTGGCGATTGCCTTCCGGGTCGCGCACAAAAATATTAATGTCAACCGCCGGGGCGAGGTGTGCACAGAGTTGGGACATAGTAAGGGGAGTGGAATTCATATTGCATAGCGCCAGCATCTTTTCTTTGCTAATCAATACAGATAATCGCGTACCATGTCTTTTCAGCCTTTCGCTACCACTGGGTACGCGCAAAATTGGTCTTTTATCTGTTCCCGCAGAGAACTCAAGCACCCATTGTTCGCTTTCACCTTCTTTAGATTCGTAGCGGCGTGTAACAACTCGCACTCGCTGACCCAGCATGAATACAGAGAAGAAGCCGATGCCGAATTGACCGATCGCTTCAAATCCAGATGCGGAAAGGCTACTCCATTCTCCACGTAATTCAGGGCTTCGCCAGAGTGAACGGCCAAAGTCGAGAAGGACTTCTGTCAATACGTAACGGCTCATGCCTATACCGGTATCGGTAATGTGTACCCAATGACCGTCAGGAATATCATCGAAAGCGATCTCGATTTCTCCCTCTTCCTCGCCCAAACCACCAAGTTTCCTGCATGCATGAATAGCATCAACAGCGTTTTGAAGGAATTCTCTAAGTGCTGCCGAGGGATCGTTTCCGTAGAGTTTTTCTCCACCGAACCGTTCTACCATTGATTTAATGTCTGTAATCTTAATGCTGGTGTCGACAGGCTGCCATCCATCAGTAGGAACGTTACGGGAAAATGCTTCCGGGCTATATGAAAATGCAACTGAACGGGCGGCTAATCGATCACGTTTAAGATCATTAAGAATTCGGTCAGATGCTCGTAATTCTTTATCTATCATGCGACTGGCATCATATGCCATCCACCAGGCATCTTGATCTTTGGGCGGGAATGGAGAGCCAGAAATAACAAGATCATTTCGTGATGTGTCTGGATCACGTTTAACTTTATGCATTAGCGATTGAAATTTCCAATGATCGATAGAGCTGCCACCAGGCTGTATGAGTGCAAGCAGGAACCGAGGTGCTCTTTGGGCATCAATGTGTGCAGCATCTGCAGTTCTTAGCAAAATTGCGAGTTTGAGGAGATCAACTGACCATGGAGCCGGATGTAGACAGGCTGGAGGGTTAATCTGTGAATGATTTAGTGCCTCTAATTCGTGTGGAGCAGCCCAATGGCTCTCGGCGATTCGCCCTATGGCATCACCATAAGCTTGGCGTAGCTCATCATGCGGAAGAAGATAAAGCTGAGTTGCGTCACCTGGAGCACACCAGTGAAGCAGAGGTAAGCGGCGCGCTTGTTTTGGATGCATTACCCGGAGTACCTCGAACAGTATGAGTTGAAACTGCTCGGAATTTGGATCCAATGCATCTGAATCGACCTTTGCCATGGATGCAAAGTTTTTCCATTCAGGGAGGGCGCGAATATCACTAATTCCGCCAGGGTAGGCGGCTATGCAATGTGCAGCATCGTGTAGAAGAAATGCTCCACCGAGGACAAATGCTTCTGCTGGATTGAGGGGGTAATCGGGCCCCGCAATTTCGGAAGCGGTCCACCAAAGAGCATCTATGTGTGTGATGTCATGTACTGTAAGTAAAGGCATGTCCTTGTGGATTTGTGCGACAAGCAATGACACCCGCTTGCGGAACTCAGTGAATGCGGCAACTATGGAATCACGCTGTTTTTCAAAGCCGTCATTGCGATCAATAAATGCTTGTTTCCATAGGGGAGATTGTTGATAGTCGTCCATAGTTGGGTAAATTCAGAATTGGGGCGAGGGAATATATTAGTTATATTTTATGCGAGCAGATCATCGCGTGGATTTATGGCGGCAGGACGCGATACTTCGCATTCGGTGAGCTGGTGATTCATCATTCCCCTTGGGCTGAACAGGTCGTGCAATGGCAGAGGCTTCCCGTCAAAGCGGGAACCCATCTTGCGCCAGACCTCCTGTTCCGGGGAATCTGCCGGTGGCCTCGCATCGTGCGTGCGGTGCGATGTGCTCTACGGCGGATTTGCAAGCGGGGTGAACTGTAGGGGAGGCGGTCGGGCGGTGTCAATGACGATTTAAGTTATGCCGCATCGGTTCGGCAATGCGCGGGCAGGGGGCGATAAAAAAGGCGACCGGGTGGTCGCCTTTTTCGTGTGAGTCGGTTCGGATGTTCAGGCGGCCATCGGCAGCGGAAGCTGGAAGTGTCCCTGGACGATGCCGCTGACGGAGATGTCTTCGTCGAGTTCTTCCCAGCGCAGTGCGGTGCCGTTCGCGCGCAGGGTCACGCGTTGCAGTTGTTCTTCGCTGGCGTCGCGCAGCAGCCGGAAGCGCGAGGCAGGGAAGCCGATCTGGCGGCCGTCGGTGAGTTCGACGAACACGATGCGGCCCGACACCCAGACGCGGGTGGCGCAATGTTCCAGTTCAGTGATGGAAGAACTCATGCCATTTCTCCTTGAAGAAATCCTGATGCTCGAAGACCGCTGCTTCTATGCGGCGCAATTCGGTCGGGCCGATGTTGCGGCTGCGCGCCAGTCTTATCGGCTCCAGCCAGTATTTGCACTCGCCGTCTCCCGTATCCACATGGATGTGCGGCGGTTCCGTTCCTTCGTCGGAATAGAAATGGAAGCGCCAATTCAGCAGACGTAGGACGGTAGGTCTATCCGGTGCGGTAGAGGCTGCGTGCGCTGGATTCTATACCAAAGCTCCATGGCGAATGCGGCTGCTCCGGGTGTCCGGGCTTCGGTTCGAAGCTCGTGTTTTGAACCGGTCTGGCGGTGATGACGGTTTCAAAACGCAAGGCGGTGGGGTGGCTCAACTCGACTACAGCAGCAAGCAGCGGCATTCTCTGGAGTGCTCTATGTTATATGGGGAAACGGCTATAACAGTGGTCGCCACAAAAATACTCATTGACCATAAACAAGCCGTGAAGTATCTTTGCGGCTCGTTTATGAGGTTTTAATATGGCAAAGCCGGTCTCTAGGGCGATATCGCGATACACGAATGACGCACTTGCGCTGTTGGGCATGATGATTCGTGTCGCCCGCATCGAGCGCAAGATGACCATCGCGGAACTGGCGACGCGCGCCAACATTTCTCAGGCTTTGTTGAAGCGGATAGAAGAGGGCGATCCCGGCTGTTCTATCGGTGCCGCATTCGAGGTGGCCGCCATCGTCGGTGTACCGCTTATGGCCGACGATCCCAAGGTGCTGGCCGTCAAACTAGCGCACTACCGCGAAAAGCTGGCCCTGTTGCCGAAGGCCGCGCGCAAATCGACACGGACGTTGAACGATGATTTCTGACATGCGCTATCGGGAAGCCTATGTCTGGGTATGGTTGCCCGGCGAGGTTCAGCCTGTGGTGGCGGGTCGATTGGCGAAGGATGGCAACACGCTGGTGTTCAACTACGGCAAGAGCTATCTGGAACGCGCAAACAGCGTCCCGCTCTATGAGCCGGAGTTGCCATTGCAAAGCGGCTTGCTGCCTTTGCTGCAAGGCATGAGCATGCCCAGTTGCCTGCGCGATGCCGCACCCGATGCGTGGGGCCGGCGCGTGCTGATGTTCAAACGGGCGGGCGGCGCGCGCAATGAGGATCTGGACGAACTGAGCTGCCTGCTCGAATCCGGCTCGAACCGCATCGGTGCGCTGGATTTCCAGTTCTCGCCGACGGCATACCAGCCGCGCCTGAGCGAACCCGTCACGCTGGAGGAATTGCAGGAATCGACGGAGCGCATCGTCAACGGCCAACCGCTCAGCCCGGAGCTGGCCGCCGCGCTGCAACACGGCACCTCCATCGGCGGCGCGCGCCCCAAGGCGAATATCGAAACGGCGGATAAACAGTATGTCGCTAAATTCTCCCTGAGCACTGACCTCTACAACATTATCAAGGCCGAATTCGTCGCCATGCGGCTGGCGCATCTGGCCGGATTGAATGTCGCCCCGGTCGAACTGAAAACCGCGCTGAACAAGGATGTGCTTCTGGTCGAGCGTTTCGACCGCGTCGCTAGCGAAGCGGGATGGCAACGCAAGATGATGGTGTCGGCCCTCACCCTGCTGGAGCTCGACGAGATGTTCGCGCGCTACGCCAGCTATGAAGACCTCGCAGAGATCATCCGTCACCGTTTCCTGCGCCCGGACGAGACGCTGCGCGAACTGTTCGGTCGCATCGTATTCAATATCCTCTGCGGTAACACGGACGATCATGCGCGCAACCATGCGGCGTTCTGGGACGGCAGCCACCTTGCGCTGACACCCGCCTACGACCTCTGCCCGCAAAGCCGCGCCGGAAACGAAGCTTCGCAAGCTATGAAGATTCACGGCGACAACAATATGGCGCAACTGAAAGTATGTCTGGCTTCAGCCCCCGGTTTCATGCTGAGCGCCGGACAGGCACAGGAAATCATCGATCATCAAATCACGCAAATCGAAACGAACTGGGAAGCTGTTTGCGATGAAGCCGGATTGACCCGGATGGAGAGGCAGGGGCTGTGGGGCCGGCAATTCATGAATCCTTACTCCTTCGAATGAGCGCCTGTGGTCGAGATTTTTTGATTAGCCGCAATGTTGTTTTGTAGATCGGGTGGAGCGAAGCGATACCCAATATGGCGCGGCGAAACTCAACGGTGATGGGTATCGCGTTGCTCCACCCATCCTACCGCCCCGCAGGTTGCGCTTCATCGAATTGACGCACCGCACCACGCCTCCCATAATCGCCAGCCTTGTTATTTTCAGAGAGCCATCCATGACCGCACTGCCTGTCCTCTCCCTGCTTGAAACCCGTGTGCTTGGCGTGCTTGCCGAGAAGCAGCGCACGGTGCCTGACTCTTATCCGTTGACGCTGAATTCGCTGGTGTCCGGCTGCAATCAGAAGAGCAGCCGCGATCCGGTGATGGAGGCGAGCGAGGCGGAGGTGCAGGCGGCGCTGGATGCGTTGCGGTCGTTGTCGTTGATCGTGGAGACCAGCGGCGGCAGGGCGATGCGCTACGGGCACAACATCGAGCGCGTGCTGCATATCCCGACACAGTCCACCGCGTTGCTGACGATGCTGATGCTGCGCGGCCCGCAGACGGCGGGTGAGCTGCGCATCAACTGCGATCGGCTGCACAAGTTCGCCGACATCTCTTCGGTCGAGGGCTTTTTGACCGAACTGGCCGAGCGAGAGGCGGGCGCGCTGGTGATGGAACTGCCGCGCCAGCCGGGATCGCGCGAGAACCGCTGGGTGCATTTGCTTTCCGGCGTGCCGGTGATCGAGGAGCGCGCCTATGTCGCTGCGGCATTCGCGCCGCAGGGCGGCGACGTGACGGTGGGCGAGATCGCCGCGCTCAAGGCCAACGTCGCGCGGCTGGAAGCCGAGGTCGGCGATCTGCGCGCGCTGGTGGGCAAGCTGTGCGCCGAGCTGGGCGTTTCCGCGGAGTAATCGATGCCCGATTTTTCCATTCTGTTCGCTGCGCTGCTGTTCGGATCGGTGGGTTTGGCGGCCTTTGTTTACGGCAAGAAAAACGCCAGCTGGCGACCGATGGTCATCGGTGTGGCGTTGATGGTCTATCCCTATTTCATCGAGCAGACCTGGCTGCTGTATGGCCTTGGTGTTGCGCTGTGCGCGGCGCTGTTTTTCTGGCGGGAATGAGTCTATGAAAATCATTCTGGTCCGTCACGGCGAGAGCGAAGGCAACGTCAGGCACGAGATCAACGACGATCCGAAAAGAGTCGTGAACCTGACCGAGCGGGGCAGGGCGCAGGCCGAGACGGCGGCGGAGAAACTGCGCGACATCGAGTTCACCCACGCCTACGCCTCAGAATTTCCGCGTGCGCAGCAGACCGCCGCGATCCTGCTGCGCCACCATCGTCTTGAGTTGAACATCGACGCGCGGCTGAACGAGCGTATCTCCGGCATGGACGGGCTGCATGTGGATGTGTTCAACGACTATGTGCGCGACGATTACCTGCACACGAAACCGCCGCATGGCGAGTCGTTCGTCGAACAGATGGAAAGGCTGCGCGGCTTCCTCGACGAGATCGCTGCGCGCCATCCGGACGGCGTGGCGCTGGCGGTGTCGCACGAGAACCCCATCGTTGCCGCGCTGGCGCTGACCGTCGCCGATCCGGCGCAGGTGATGCTGCGCAAACTGGAGAACTGCGAGGCGGTGGAGTTGCGCTGGTCGGTTTAATCCATTGGGGCGTAGGTCGGGCTTCAGCCCGACATGTCGGGTTAAAACCCGGCCTACCAAACTTCCGGCTCGACGACATCGCCGCGCGCCATCCGGACGGCGTGGTGCTCGCGGTGTCGCACGAGAATCCCATCGTCGCCGCGCTGGCGCTGACCGTCGTCGATCCGGCACAGGTGATGCTGCGCCGGTTGGAAAACTGCGAGGCGGTGGAGTTGCGCTGGCCGGTTTAATCCATTGGGGCGTAGGTCGGGCTTCAGCCCGACATGTCGGGTTAAAACCCGACCTAGCAAACTTCCGGTTTGGCCGTACCTTGAAACTCGCCGCCAGCGGCTCGGCCTGGATTCAGCCGTCCCGCGCCGCATCTCCGCTATCTTCAGCCACAACACCAGCGAATGGCTCAAGATAACTTCAGCGAGGTAAGCCCCCGGCTTTGCCGGGGTAATTCAGTATTGAATGTTCAGGCAGGCCGCGATCCTGACGTAATTGGCCGGTTTGTGCAGCACCGGCCAGGGGCTGTCTTCTACGCTGCGGATGAACTGCGAGGACGTTTCGCCGGTGAGGATGACGGCGCGTATCAGGGTGTGCTGGCGATGCTGCAGCGTTTCCAGAAACTGGAACCCGGAAAGCTTGCCGCCTAACGAGTAATCGACGATGAAGTAGTCCGCATCGGCGATGTCGTCATGACTCAACGCCTCCTCCGCATTGATGAAGTGGCGGACTTCGGCCCCAAGTCCTTGCAGCAGATTGACCATGCCGGTGGCGATCAGCACATCGTCTTCCACCACCACAAAGCGTTTGCCGCGCGCCCATAACTCGTCGGCGGCGTTGCTTGCCGAACTGTCGAGTGACCGTGCGGATGCCGGTTCGCTATTGAGCGGCAGGGTCAGTTCGAATACCGAACCGTGTCCGGGGCGGGAGCGGCAGACGATCTCGCCTTCCAGCAGCGACATCGCGCGCCGGCAGATGGACAGGCCCAGTCCCAATCCTCCCTCGTGGCTGTGTTGCGGATTGGCCACCTGATAGAACTCGTCGAAGATATGCGGCTGGTACACATCGGCAATGCCGATGCCGGTATCCCATATCTGCAGCAATACCTTGCCGCCGCGCGGGCGGGCGCTGATCAGGATGCCGCCGTGCGCGGTGAACTTGATCGCGTTGGAAACCAGATTCATCAGCACGGATTGCAGCAGGTCGATATCGGTGCGGACGATCAGCGGCTGGTTCTTAGGGAAAAAGAATTGCATGCGCAAGCCTTTGTCGCGCGCGGGTTCGGCGAAACTCTGTTCCAGCCGGTTGAACAGCTCCTCCAGATCGAACGAGGCGATATGCGGCTTGACCAGTCCGGAATCGAATCTGGAGATGTCCAGCAGATGTTCCAGCAGGCCGGAGAAATTGATCATCGACTGTTCCAGCTTCTCGATCAATTCGCTCTGGCGAGGGGTCGGCGAGGTGAGTTTCAGTGTATCCACAAACAGGTTGGCGGCGGCGACAGGCTGGCGCAGGTCGTGGCCGGCCGCGGCGAGGAAGCGGGTCTTGGCCAGCTCCTTCTCTTCGAGCCGTCGCATCGATTCGAGTAGCAGTTCCTCCGCCTTGACGCGTGCGCTGATGTTGTTTACCAGCCCCATCACCAGCTGTTCGCCATCGATGTTCAGCGCGGCAAGGCGCACCTCGACAGGGAAGGTGCTGCCGTCCCGGCGTTTGTGGGTCGAGGTGATGCTGATGGGCTTGCCCTGTTCGAGCCGGTTCCACACCCGGCGTTTGGCTTCGAGGTCGAAGTCGGGAACGATGTCTTGCAGACCCATCTGCAGCAGTTCTTCGCGGCTGTAGCCCAGCGCATCGCAGGCCTGCTGGTTGACCTCGACGAAGCGGCCGTCGAAATCGTGCACGATCAGCACCTCGGCGGCCTGCTGGATCAGTGCCTGATAGTGCGATTCGCTGCGCCGGGCGCGTTGCTGCGCTTCTTTTTGCGCGGTGATGTCGATGCACAGGCCGGTCATCCGGTCTGTGCCGGTATCGGAATCATGGCTGATGTTGCCGATCGCCACGATCCATTTCGTTTCGCCATTCGGCAATATCATGCGGTACTCGTTGTATAGCGCAGTTCTGTCGCGTACCGCCACACTGACCCGGTCCGATGCGGCTTGGCGATCCGCCGGGTGCAGCAGGTTCTGCCAAGTTTCAAGGGTTCCTTCCGATGTTTTTGGGTCCAGCCCGAACAGCAAAAACAGCTCGTCAGACCAAGTCAGTTTGTTGTTGGACAAATCCCAGTCCCATACCCCGGCCTTGGCTTCGCGCTGCGCCAGCGCCAGCAGTTCGTTCGCGCGTTGCAGGGACTGTTCGGTCTTGTTGCGCTCCGCCAGCACCGTGGCCACCATCAGCCCGGTCAGCAGCACCGTGAACATGTACAACCAGGCCAGATACATGCCTTCGTTTTCCGGCATGACGCCGAAGGCGCCCATTCCCAGCGCGGTGCCGATGGTGGCGAGCAGCGCCAGCATCAGCACCGCGAGCGATGTGCCGGTCACGCCCAGCCGCAGCGCCGCCCACAACACCAGCGGCAACGGAATGAAGACTAACGGCAAGCTTTGACCGCCATAACTGGTAAAGAACGACAGCCACGCGGTGACGCCCAGCAACAGCCCGCACAGCGCCGCCTCGATAGGCCGGCGCAGGATTTCGGCGTGGTTGGTGCGGGTGATGCTCAGCAACAGCGGACCCGCCAGCAGCACGCCCACCGTGTCGCCCAGCCACCAATGCAGCCAGGCGAGCGGCGCTCCGGCGGCGGGCACCGCTCCGTCCAGCCACATCAGGCTTACCGCAGTCGAGGCGGAAGCCAGCATGCCCAATGCTGCTCCGCCTATCAGCAGCATCAGATCGCGTTGCCGGGAAAAGGTGTGGTCGAACTGCCAGCGCTTGAGCAGCCATGCCGTGGCCAGCGGCCCGAGAGTGCTGCCGCCTGCCGTGGCGACGGTCAGCAGCGGGGAGAGCCCGAGGGAGAAATCGATCAGAAGTGCGCCCAGAAAAACGCCGGGCCAGCATGATATTCCCCAGCGCAGCAAGGCCGCGACCGAGATGCCGGCAGGCAGCCAAAGCAGGGCGATGTGGTTGTCCTGGATCGACAACGCCATCCCCAGTTTGCCCGCGGCGAAGTAAGCCAGCGCCAGCAACAGCAGCTTGCCGGCCTGATGCCAGCGCGGTGCGGGGCCGAGTGTTGCGGTCATCGGCTCAGGCCTGAGGACGGGGGCGGACAAGTGATTTGCGGATGGGCGAAACAAACAACAGGAGAGGCTCGCGGTGCATGTGACTTTCCTTTGTATGGAAGCGGTTTGCGGCTGACTGGTTCTGCTATCGATTTACAACTGCACTCGAAAAGGCCGCGCCGTCGGAAGGCTCGCCATGCGGGGGAAGTGCAGGTCAGGCGCACTCTATGGGATGTTCACCGGAACTGTCAACGATGTCGGCGGCGCTTCATGCTGATGGCCGGGCGCGCGCGGCGACATTGCGCGTGCGTGACTTGCATGGTCTATCCGCCAAGCACGATAAAACCTGCGCCAGATGGCCGGTCGGTTCAAGGCTTACGGAACAAGTCGTCGAGCGGATTTTTGCCGGCAGGTGCGTGCGCGGAGACGCGTTTCGCCGCGAACTCCTCCTCGATGTTGTCGCGATAAAAACTCCAGGTCGCGCCCGAGTTGCTGAGCCTGCGCCAGGTGTCCTCGCCGACGCCGCCGTATTGCAGCATCGCACCGTCGTCGAGCTGCACCTGCAACACGCGTGCGCGCGCATCGTAGCAGATGGCGCGCAGCTTGCCGGAGTTGATTTTCTTCATTTCCATGGTGGCGCTCCAAGCGTGATCGGTATTGTCCGATTCTATGAAAAATATCGGCCTTTGGGGTATCTCGTATGCCCCTGTAGGAGCTCGATTCATCGAGCGACTCACCGGCGCAATCGCGCCACAGCCGAATGGCGCAAAACGCAATCAGTCATGAATGGATTTTCTGGTGGCGAGGCAAGCCCGAAGGCGCAGTTATAATGCGCCCCTCGTCGCGGTCGATGACCGCCGTTTTATTTTTGGAGCCTCTCTTGTTCAAAATCATCTGCATCATCGCTGGTTATTACTTCCTCGGATTCTGGGGCGCGCTGCTCGGCTGGTTCGTCGGCGCATATATCGACCGCGTGCGCGCTTACGGCTCCGGCGCGCTCAACCCCATGCGCAACGCGATCCGCCAAACGGTGTTCCTAGAAACCGTGTTCGTCACCATGGGCAAACTGGCCAAGGCCGACGGCCGCGTCTCCGAGGCCGAAGTCGAGCATGCCGAACTGTTCATGAAAAAACTCGGCATGACCGACGCCCACCGAGCTCAGGCGATTACCTGGTTCAAGCAAGGTGCGACGCCCGATTTCGACATCGAACCGGTCTACCAACGTTTCATCGGCATCTGCGGCCACACCAAGAACCTGAAGGAGATGCTGCTGGTGTCGCTGATCGTGATGGCGCTGGCCGACGGCGAATTCCACCCGGAAGAAGAAGCCCTGCTGACCCACCTCGCCGGACGCCTAGGCTACGGCCCCGACGCCTTCAAGCGCCTGATGGACATGGTGCTGAACCAGACCCACTTCGCCGGCGCACAAGCCGATCCCGCCAAGGCGCTGGAAGATGCCTACAAGGCGCTGGGCATGAGCAAGGACAGCACCGATGCCGAAGTCAAACGCGCCTGGCGCAAACTCATGAGCCAATACCACCCCGACAAACTCATGGGCCAAGGCATGCCGGAAGACATGATCGCCATGGCGACCGAACAGGCGAAGGAAATCCAACTGGCCTACGACCTCATCAAGAAGAGCCGGGGCGTAGGGGCGTGATTCATCACGCCCAATCCTGCGATATGACCAGCTTATGGGCATCTCTATAAATTCAAATTCCGTCATTCCGGCGTAGGCCGGAATCCAGCGGCTTTAATCAAAATTCCTTTATGTCAGTGCGTTGCACTGTCTGTCCTATTAGCTGGACACCGGCCTTCGCCGGTGTGACGAATTTATAGAGATGCCCTTCTGATTTGATCAAGAAGAGTCGGGGGATGGGCGCTGAGGGCAGAGCTTTGAAGTTCGTTGGAACCCATGCGCAGTACGACAATATCGACGTGGAGACCGTCAATGAATATTAAACCAGTCCGTAACGACGACGACCTGCGCGCCGCATTCAAGCGGCTGGAGCGGGTGTATCAGGCACAAGAAGGAACGCCTGAAGCGGACGAAATGGAAATACTCGTCACGCTCATCGAAGCCTATGAACACAAACATTTCTCGACAGGCGTGGTCGATCCGGTCGAGGCCCTCAAATTCCGGATGGAACAACAGGGGCTGACGCAAAAAGACCTGGAACCCTACATCGGCTCAAGCGGGCGAGTTTCCGAAGTGCTGAACCATAAACGCCGGCTCAGCCTGCAAATGGTGAAGCGACTGCACGACGGGCTGAATATTCCGTATGAAAGTTTGCTGTCGGCGGCGTGAGAAAAAGGGGCGATTCTGACCCCTTTGATTCCGGAGATGATGCGTTAATGCAAGACCAGTCCCCCGGGAATTTCACTTCAATCAGTTGGCATCGCTCGATAATGCATCCAATTGGAGCAGATATAGCTTGCGGCGTACGCTTGTATCCGGATTGCTGGTGAATTGCGGTTCAAAGCGGGAGCAAATACTTTTTGTTTTTTCATCCTTCCATTTTCGCTTGGCCACCGAGCCGTTGCGCAGTTTGTATTCATTGAGAACGGCGCATGATTTCTGTCGGACCCCATCAGAAATGTCATTCTTCTCCAGCAGGTCGGCAACAGCCTGAGCACTCCCGTTGTCCCCGTCATAATTGTCGTTCAATAGCAACAGGCCATGCAGCAAACGTTCGGTTTGCTGGGGTTGATCCGCGTGATGGTCAGCAATTGCCTTTATCAATAAATGAGCCATCGCAATGTCATCTGCCTCATCCAAGTAATGGGCAGATCGGTTGCCGAGAGTCCTGTCATTCAACATGAAGGCATTGAACAGAAAGGGACTCTCTGAATCCAGCCCAAGTTCGGATAGTGTTGTCAAAGCGCTAAATTGCGCACGAATGCTTGCCTCTTTGGTTTGCGCATTGGAGTAACCGGTTAGATAAATGTTTTGGAGAAATTCTTTGTGTTGTTCAGCGCGCATATCAAATTGGCTCAAAGTATTGATGCACGTAGGAAGTGACATTGGGTTGTTATCTGGCGTCATGCTTTTCAAATAAGTCAGCCACTCGCTCGACCGCTTTTCCTGAATCGAACGAATGCCGGAATTGATAATCGCCGAGCAAGCAGAGGCGCGCAGGTCATCCGTTGCATCCCGCCTGTAGGCGGACCAGAAAAGATAATCGACAAGCCCATCGCGAGTTTTTTGCATTGATTGAGGGGCGCTCCCATTTGAAAAGAGCGCGCGTTCCATGCTTAGCACATCCTGCAACAGGAAGCCGGTAGCAGTCGGGGTTTGCACAATGCAGCGAAGCGGTGTCAATGCAGTGGCCACCTCAGTGCTATTGGGGCATTCTTGGTGTCCAGTTCCGGCAGTTGCGGTGCGTTCCTGTTCTAGAATCTGGCTCAGACGGAATGCCGCATAGGGCGAGCGAGTCAGGTGTAAGGCAGTGACTGAAGCGCCGCGTATATCGTTTCCCTTGTCCGTCCAAAATGATGATTGCTCCGTCGAGGCAAGATTGGCGAGTAAATCAATCGCATGTCCGCTCAGATCGGGCCGATTGGCCGCATGCATCCAGGCCATTCGACCGAGCTGCGTTACAGCGACACCTCCTGCCTGTGCGAATAGTCGTCGCTTTTCCAGTAGCGACAGCAGAGCGGCGAATGCATCAGGAGAGGTCTCTCGGGTTAGCTCGGCAAGTTTGTTGTTATCGTCCGGTTTTCGTTCGATATCACTCGCCAGCGCCGTCGCCAGCGCCGTCGCCTGATTGGGTAATACCTCAATTCTGGAAATATGCTCTCGCTCGATGGTCACCAGCGACCATCGCCCTTGGCCGCTGGCTGGCGATCCGGGTTGGATAGGATCAACCAGCGTCAACGGTTCGCCATCACGCGGATAATTCAGAATCATGCCCAGATGGGCTTTTTTGTAATAATCGGTGGCAATGTGCGATTGAATACGAAACTCTTGTGCCCATTCCGGCATGGTCGACTGAACTCCCAATGGAAGCCGAACCTCCCAGAGTTTTTGAATCGCTTCTTCACAATCGGAATCGACTACTGCCTTGGCGAGTTCGCGGATAGCCTCACGCCATTTTCCATATAACTCAGCATAATTGCTTCTTGATGGGCGGACATCAATCAAATCACGGAAGGCCAGGCGATACTTTTTTTGCGCGTTATTGATGTTCTCGCGCTCGGATTCGTTAATACAAAACCGGGCATCTGGGGCGGACTGTGGGTTTGTACTCGAACTTACGGGTTTGTCGGATTCGTGCCTTGTAGGTTCGGAATTTGCCTGATCTTGCTTCAGATAGACTGCGACAGATTCGCTGCCTATGGTTGATCTGGCTAGCAACCCATGACAAATCGGCAGCAAGGTAACCGATAGTGCAAGCACCCACCAGGTTATAGGCACAACCATCTGTTGGATGGGATGTTTGAAGTCTGATTGCGAGAGCCAGGCGGCTATTCGTGTGAATTGCGGAGTTGATGGCGAGGGTAGATTCGGCGAACTATCGGGTTGTTGAATGTTCGGCTGCTGCGGCTTTTCTTCATTGGCCCGCCATTTATTCCAAAGGTGGAGCAGCACACTGGCGAAGATGAGCAGCAACAAGCACAGGGTCAGCCAGCCGTAAACATGTTGCGCCTCCACGCGCGAGGCATTCAGCACGCGTAACGGAATTCCTGTGTTGTCCATTTCGCTCATTGATGGGGCGCTGGACTCAAGATGTTGGGCCGCCAAGTTTGGCAACCTGAAGAACGATAACTGGTAACCCGTACGCTCTATGGATCGTAGTTGTTCGAATGGGGTGGGTATGTCGTCGAAATTGTAAGTGTCGTGTTGGGTAACGATTGCATTGCTATGCATATCTTTGCTGGTTGATAAGGTTCGCTGAATCAGATCAAGTTGCCCCCCAAGTAGCAACAACCCGATAACCAACATAATTAGCCGCAGAGTGTGGTAAAGCGACCATGAGCGTGACCAGCGCTGAATCGGTTCCGATTTATGCATGGCCCAGAGCAACAGTAGCAGAAGGAACGTGATCGCCAGAATGCCGCTCCTCCAATAACTGCCCGCAATCAGGGAAAGCGAGTCAATGACCACTTGGGCGCCGGACTCCACCAGCGAGGTAAGGCTGAAACTCAGCCGAGGCAATCCGGCCAAGTGATACAACGAATAATCGGAGAGGAATCCGGTTGCCAAGAGAAACGCGGCAACGGCGGCGGTGCTCGAAAATATCCCGGCGAAATTGCTGAGTTTGTCTCGCAAGGTGCTTGCGAATGCGGGAGAGTTTCTTTTTGCTATCTTGTCTTTGTCCTCGTTCTTACCATTTTTGTGATTGTCGGGTAATGAGTTTCCCATATTAACTCTCCGAAAAATTAGATTGCATCAATGCGAATGGCGAGTGGCAGATTACGCTCGCCAGCGAGAAGCCGGTGCAGGTGCTGGTGTCGCTCTGATGAAGCATGGGAATGTCGGTCTGCGGTTCAAGCGTCGCGCCGGAACGGCATGGAGCAGAAAGACTCGCACCCATTGTGATTTTCCCTTTGTCGAACAAGTAAAACGGCCATGGCAAAGTTCCCGTCTGATGAACTATTGGCCAATCCACTAAGTCACCAAACAACGGTGACCAAGTGTCTGGTCAGGTGCGGGAATCGATTTGCGCCAGCCTCCTGATTCTGGGGATCCCGCCGGTTGCCCCGGACCGTTCGTGCGGTGCGGTGTGCGTGCGGCGGAAGTGCAAGAGGGCGCACTTTATGGGATGTTCGCCGGGGCTGTCAATGAAGATGGGAGCGGAGCGGGCGCGCGATGGTCGTTTTCAATTTCTCGTTATGCCTTAGCGTTTGCTCGATGGCAGAAAGTTTTTTCTGCGCATCCGGGAGGTCGGGATGCCCTTCCAGATACCAGATCAGGATGTGGGTATCCAGTAGTAGTTTCATGGCTGGTAGTCGGCGAAGTCGGTCAGCGGTTCATTGAAGTCCGCGCTCATTTTGATGCGGCCCTTGAGTGTGCCGGCCTTGCGTGGCGTGCTGTTTTCCCGTTCCTGTTCAGGGAGGTCGGATACGGCGATTTCAACGGTTTTGTTTTGAAATTGAGTCTTGATTAAACGCAAAAAACTTTCGTTCAATTCATCCGGCTTGAGCTGGAAGGTTGCATGCATGATGGCCTCCGAAGTGGTTGAGTGGCTGCAAGTTTAACTCCAGATAATTAAGTGAGTTATAGCTAGCTCCCCGCTCTTGTTGGAGGAAGGTCAGAATCGGCGCGTGTCAACGAACTCTTGCATTTCTACCCCCACCCTAGCCCTCCCCCTGCAAGGGAGAGGGAACGGAATGTGGCCGGTGGCGGAATGTGGATGTGGCACATTCTCTTTATGTCACTTATCAGTCAAATGATGTCAAGCAGTGACAAGATTTTTGTAGGTCGGGCTTTAGCCCGACAGCTCTTGTTTGATGCAACGCGTTTTGTCGGGTTGAAACCCGACCTACGAAACACCTCTTTGGTCCCGGCTCGTCTGGTTTAGGGAGGCCCTTTATCGACTCCCCGGACACAGCAGCGTCGCGCGTTCTCCTGTGGCGGGGTGGCTGGCGAGGTAGTCCATGACTTTGTATGCGTCCGGCTGCGAGGCGGCGGTTTCGTTTGGCTGGTGGGCGGTTTCGAGTTTGTTCAGCATGTCGGTCAGCAGGCAGGGAGAGAGGGTGTTGTGTTGCAGCATGTGGGCGGCGTATTCGTCGGCTTCGCGTTCCATGTCGCGCGAGTAGCCGGCTTCGAGTACGGCGGCGGGGATTGTGGTGAGCAATGAGCTGACGTCGCCCATGTACCAGCCGATGACGAGGCCGACTGCGGAGCTTTGCAGCACCATGCGCGCGCCGTGGCGGTGTTCGACGTGGCCGCGTTCGTGGGCGAGGACGGCGAGGATTTCGTTGTCGTCTTCGGTCAGCGCGACGAGTTCGTCGAGCAGGACGATGGTGCCGTCCGGCAGCGCGAAGGCGTTGGGGCCTGCGCCGGGGGCGCTGCGGAAGAGGATGTTGTATTGCATGTCGGCGCCGGGCAGGGGACGGAGCGCGGCGAATTTCGCGGTCAGGGTTTGTTGGCGCGCCGCGTTCAGTGTGCTCGGTTGCAGCATGAAGCGGTCCAGCGTTTCCAGTGTGGAGCGGCCCATCTGTTGCAGCACGCTTGCGGGCGCGCGCTGTGCGAGGACTTCCGCGCCCCAGGGCAGCAGGTAGCGGTAGGCGGCGAGCAGTGCTGCGACGATCAGCACCGCGGAGAGCAGCGCCCAGGGCAGGCTGTGTTGCATGCGGTCCAGCCAGTCGCGCCGGTGCGGCAGCATCGCGTCGAGCGCGGCGTGGTCGGTGACTTCGCAGTGGCTGCCATCGGGGAAGGTGAGCAGGCGCGGGGTGTTGCCGAGGCGTTCCGAGATTTGCACGTCGCTTAAGCGCCATTGCAGTTCGATGCCGTCGGCGCGCAACAGCAGGGTTTGTGCTTCCAGTGTCAGGTTCACCGGGTGCGCGGCGGCGGTCTTGCCGTCGAAATAGAGTGCGGCTGTCATATGGTTCGAGAGTTTCGTCGTTTATCGCAGATATTGCTACGGTCGCCGTCATTCCGGCGCAGGCCGGAATCCAGAAAATCGACAAAATCCCACGCAGTGGGACTACCCATAAAAATGGTTTTGTCCGCTACGCGGAACTTTATAACAAGCTGGATTCCGGCCTGCGCCGGAATGACGGGGCGGCAGGTTCGGCATGCTACAGCGAGATATCCACGTCGAACATTTCGGCGGTCTCTTCGCCCGTCGCGCTGATTTGTTGTTCCTGTCCGGCGACGAATTCGGCGAGGTCGCCTTGCGCCAGCAGCCCCATGTGTTCGAGTTTGTAGCGCGTCATGCGCACGTCCGCGAACGGGATGAACAGGCCGAGCGTGAATACGATGCCCAGCAGGTTGGTGAAGGCTATCCACAGATAGGGCCTAACTTCCATGCGGCTGTAGAAAGTGTGCTCGCCGAGGCTGGTCGAATTCCAGATCAGGTTGGGCAGGCTCACGGCGAGGTAGATGCCGATGAACAGCATTGCGATGGGCAGCAGCGCCAAAAAGTAAGGCAGGCCGGCGGCGACAAGGACTGCGGCCAGTATGCCCAGCACGAACATCATGCCCAGAACCTTGAGGTAGACGCCATAGAAGTTGCCGACGGAGGCGCTGAAATCGAACGGGGTCGTGCCGAACTGGCTGTTGCAATGCTGGTATTGCTTGATGCGCTGGTGTGTGAACGGGGCCAGCAGGTACAGGGTCAGCGCGGTGAGTATCGGGAACAGCAGGAACACTCTGTAGGCATCACGGTCGCTGCCGGTAAAGGCGAAGCGCAGGCCGCGGTAGCTGCTGTTGTGCAGCTTGAAACGCAGCGAGCGCACGATCAGCCAGGGCATCACCGCAGAGATCAGCAAGGCGATGACCAGTCCCACCACAGGATTCAGGTTGCCCGCCACGACATAGATCAGCAGCAGGCCCGCGCCGATCAGACGCCCCTTGAGGATCGCCATCGGCGTGCCGTGATATTCGAAACCCGCATCCGCCAGCCGCGTGTTGCGGTAGAAGTATTGCAGGCGGCGTACTTTGGCCCAGGCGCTGTAGATGCCCAGCGTGACCACTGTCAACAGCAGGTTGACGATCCATATCCTGAAATATTCCCAGCCGTCGGCGGTGAATTCGAAAGTGTGTTCCTGCTGCTGTTGCATGGCGGTTCCCTGAGTTTTGTTGTTTTTTATTGACGAGCAATAAGGATAGTTGCGGAAACCTCTAAAAATTTGTCGCACCGGCGAAGGCCGGTGCCCAGTCGATTGAGATGGGGTTCGCAGTGATGGGCGGCATTATGCCCAATTCGCAAAACACTGGATTCCGGCCTTCGCCGAAATGACGAAATCCGGATTTTTAGAGATGCCCTTATTGCCTACCGTTCGATTTGTTCAACTCGTCAATTTTTTTGTTGAAGTCGTCGGTCGCCTGATTGCATTTGTTGATGGAGTCGCGCAATGCGTTCGCCGTGAGGCCGCATTCGCGCAGGGCTTGTCGGTCGGTCAGCATAGTATCGACGAGCGTCTGGAATGTTGCATCTTCGGGTAAGGGTTTGGGCGCCGAACAATTGCCGGCCTGTAGCTCGGCGCTTAGCTCGCAACGTATGGCATGGGGAACGACGGGAACCGGCGTGGTGCATCCGGCGGCGAAGATGCTGCCCATGAGGATGAGGATGTTTTTGAGGCGGGGCATATTCATCGTTTTTCTCCAATGTCGTTGGCCATTTTCAGTTTCAGCGCTTCGTGCACGCTTTGCGGAACCGGCACTTTCAAACAGGCATTGCCTTCGATTTGTTGTGTTAACGACTCTCGCTCCATTCGCAGGCGCTCGATTTCTTGTTCGAGTTTTTCCTTCTCGGCTCCGGAAGCGCTGCCCAGTTTTTCATTGAGCGCTTTCAGTTGGGCGTCGTTTTCGGCGCGCTTGGCGCTTAGGCGACGGATCTTTTCATCCAACCCCGCTTTTTCGCGCTGCCACTCGGCCGCTTTGCTATCGTATTCCTGGCGGCTTGCATCGAGTTCCTGGCGATGTTTTTCGTCGATGCTGCGCAACTCCGTTTCGAGTTTGGCTATTGCGGCCTGACGAGTCGAGTCTAGTGTTTTGCCGGTCTCGATGGCTTTTTCCAGCGCCACACGCGCCGCCTTGCCCCGGTAGTCGCCTATCAGGTATCCGGCCAGCAGGCCGGATATCAAGACCAATAACAATAATAGATTTCTCATTCGATCGCTCCCTGACGTCTGATCGTTACATGCGCAATAAGTGGGGATGAGGCACTGTCTGTCGAACTGGATACGAAGCTAATGGCGGCGAGGTTTGCATTCATTCCGGTTTCCTTTGAGTGATGAGGGCGGGTGCCTATTGCGTCAGGCAATGCCCAGCGCAGCCTGAGCCTGCGCCCAATATTTCTTCCGTTCTGGCAGGCCGACGCGGCCGCCGTTGATGCGGATGGATATTTCTTCGAAGTCCTTCATGTCGTCATCTCCGGGTTGATGGTCGGCCAGCGCGTTCAGGCCCAGCCGCTGCCAGTAGTGCGCGGCGGTCAGCGCCGCGACATCGGGCGTGGTTGCCAGGTCGGGATTGTCGACGAGCGGAATCTTCAGGGCGTCGCCGGCCAAGCGGTAGTTGTCCTTGAGGGTCAACTGAAACAGCCCGCGGCCACGGTAGCGGTAACCGTCCCCGCTGGCCGCATCGCCGTTGCCGCCGCGATTGGCGTAGACGAAGTTGGCGAGCTTCTCCGGATTTTTTACATAGGGTTCGGCGGAGGCTACGGTCGGAAAACGTTTCGGCCAGACCGTGCACAGGCGATCTGCGCGCGAGTAGGAGAGTCCTTCGATGATGCGTGTCGTTTCCGCCGATTCGTGAGCCAGTTGCGCGAGGAATGCGGCGGCCCGATTCGGGCTGTTGATCTCGAATCGATCCATGGCGCTGTTGAGCGGGTTCAGCCACTTGTCGGTATCGCAAAGTGGCATGACGGCCTTGAGTTGGTCTTTGGTGAGTTGCATGATTGATCCTCCGTTTAAGTTCCGCGTCTAGTCGCGCAAAACATTGTTTTGCTCTTGATTCTGGCGCGCTTCTCGGTCGGCGAGAAGAAATTTTTGTGATGAATTATGGGGGGCTGCATCACTTTTTTTCGGGATAAACACATTGTGATGTCGCCCTCATTTCAACTCTTTCTTAAGTCCAGGTTAATTTATAGGATTTAGGCATGTGCCCGTCGTATTGAATGTCTCTTTTGGCAGCGACCCCGGGCTGGAGAAGAATCTGGCGCACCATTTCCGGGATCATGACCATGCCGACATATTTCCCCAGACACTCATGCGAGCCGTAGCCGAAGGTGAAGTAGTGATACCAGTTGCGGCCCGCCTTGAAAGAATCGGGATCGTCGAATGCCTTGTTGTCGAACATGGCTGATTGCGTGAGCGCCAGCACATTGGTGCCTGCCTTGATCAAGGTTTCGTGTTGGGACCCTTTCGCGATGCTGTAGTCGGATGCCGTCTGGCGAAACATGTAAGGCGAAATGGGGACAAACCGCAGGGCCTCCCAAACGATTGCATCAAACTGACCGGGATCGTCGAGCCGGGCCGCCTTCCTGGCGGCGTCCAGCAGTTCCGGTCGCTGCAGCAGGTATTGAATCGCTTGGACGGTGGCCTGTGCCGTGGTTTCGATGGTTCCTATCAGCAGTCCGCCCGCGTTAATGCCCACGCGCTTGATGTCGAAATCCACTTCCTCCGGGAAGCTCGTCCGCAACATGCGCGTGACGATATCGTCATGCGTTTCATGCGGCTCCTTGGCGAACAAGTTCTTCAGGAAACGCTTGGGGGTGCGTAACGGAGCAAGCAGGGATTTGAGCTTGAGCTTCAGCGAGCGGCACAGGATCAGGGCGGTGATGTATTCGCCCAGCTTCTCCGAGGCGGCATTGTGACTGTCGGTGATCTTTTTACTTTCATCCGGCGGGACGAGATCGAAAGGCTGGTTGTAGAAGGTGTCCACCTGCGCCCAGTACGACCACTCCATCAGGTCCTCGCGGTCGATGCCGACTAGCCCGAAATATCGCTGCACCAGCGTGGCGGGAACCATGCGGCAATAGTCCGGGACGGCGTCGATCTTGCCGCCTGCTTTTTGCAGGATGGATTTGCAGACATTTTCCGTCATGCGGCGGACTCTGGGCAGGTCGTCGCGGTTGAGCATGCCTTGCATGATGGATTTTTCACGGTAATGTAATGCATCGCCGTCATGGGCCATCAGGTAATCGTTGGCCATCTTCGGATGGTACAAGGCAACGGTAAAAATCTCGGGCATGTTGAGCATCTCGATCACGTCGTCGTACAGCGCAACCAGCGTGCATTGCGGCGTGACCAGCACGGGCCGGTTTTCCCTGAGTTCCTTGAAGAACCCCAGCGGCTCCTGCGCCATGAACTTGCGGACGAGCCGCAACTTCGTTTCGTCCGGCTCGCGGTCGTAGCGCGCCAGGTAACTGCCTGCTTCTGGATTCATGCTTTTCTCCTGACCATTCGTAATGTGGGTTAAAGGCTCTTCAGGTATTCCAGCAGGTCGAGGCGCTCTTCCGGAGTCATTTTGCGAGTGCCATATTCATGCCCAGAGTTGCTGTTATTGGTAACGCCAGTATCGAAAACGAAGCCCTCGTAACCCGCACTCTTGAAGCCGACTTTCTTGTCATCGAACTCTCTTGAGCCGGTGATGAATTTTGCCGGGCGATACTCGGTTTCCGGTTTGTCTCCGGCTTCTTTTTTGGCGGGCAGCAACAAGTCATACAGTGTCGGTACCGATCCGTTGTGGAGATAAGGAGCGGTGGCCCAGATGCCGTTCAGCGAACGCCCCTTGTACGCCATCAATTGTGCGAGCGGAGCGGCCGTCGTGCTGGCGTCATAGTCTCCCATCTTGAGAGAAGTCTTGACGGTGTTTTCCTTATAGGCGACGAAAAGATCGTGCGCCCAATCGGCCCAGCGCTGGAAGAACCACTTGTCCGGGTCCGGCGTGGCGACCACGTTCAAATCCGCCTTGGTGAGCAAGGCGGCCACGTAAGTCCTGTCCTTGAGATAGAGGCTGCCAACACCCATGTCCACATACTGGTTGGTCAGGATGCCGGCATATCCTGCCCCCCCGGCATTGAGCGCCATCGTCTTGTCGGTGCCGACCGCATCGAGCTTGGTAAAGTTGGCGATGACATGGCGATCCGGGTCATCGCGCACAATGTTTTGATGACACGAGGCACAGTATTCATCGAAAAGGGGTTCGCCGCGAATCACGCGTTTTTCGTCTAGCTCGGGGAGGCCGCCTTTCTCCGTCGCATCGTTCCACGACGGAGATTGCAGGTGCGCTAGCTGCGACTCTAGCAGGCGCAGATTGTGCGAATCTACGGAAGATTTGAAGCTGATATGGCTGTCTCCAAATCCCTGACCACCGATCACCGAAGAAATGGTCCAGCCTGGTTTCTCGGACCAATCCAAGGTTCCGAATACGCCGATCACCTCCCCCGTATTGCGCCCGATGGGGCCTTCGCCCGAGTTGGCGGCAATCCCGTTCCATTGCAAGTAGTCGTGTTGCGGAGTGTCCCAAAGGAATGGGTAGCTGACCGGCGCAGTGGGTTTGTTGAATAATTTGTCCTTTAACGCCAACTGTTGTTTTACAGTCAACAGTTCAACCAGATGCTCGATGATGTGCTCGCGGTTCTGGTCATTAAGCACTTTTTCAAATCCGGGCAAAACCGTATTCAATTCCTCTTCGGTCAGAGTATTCCTCAGCAAGGCGCGCATCTCATCCGCGGTGACTACGTGCTGAAGCACCCGGTTGAAAATGCGCCCGAACGCATCGAGGCGACCATAGCCGTATTTGACGGGACTCCGGTTAATGAAGTTGTAAGTTCCGATGCGCAAGGAGAATTTGCGCAAATCTTCCAGTATCTCTTCTTCGTTGTCGTAATCGCCACGATCGAGGACCGCGGCAATGAAGCGTTTTCCTCTTTCGCCGATCGGGTTACGCTTTTTCCATTTTCCGCTCTGGTCTTTTTCAGCTATCTCATTGAGGGTTGCTTTCAGGGATGATTCCAGATCCTTCATGAAGGAATCCATGTCGGCCGCCGCTTGATTGCCATCTATACGGATGCCTGTCCCGTTGTAATTTATCTGTGAGGTGTGGCAGGCGGCACAGGTGAACCCCATATACTTTTTGCCTTGGTAGATGTCGGCAACCAGGCCGACCGGCAATCCATCCGGGTTGCTGGAAGTGGGCTTCTGCGGGAGATAGCGGTAGCGATTCATGTTCTCTGTGGAACTGAAGGCTTCGGACTGGTCAGCCTGTTCGAGAGCGATGAAAAAGTCGTATGGGATTAGGTCCGAGCCCTGCGTGGTGCTGTAAAACCACAGGCTGTCCTTGTTGTCCCAACCTTGGTTCAGGTACACGACTTTGTCGAAATGGTCGCCGAAAAGATCATTTGTTACGGTGGCGGCCCCCCTGTCCGGGTCGTTGTCCCATATTTTGTGGCTCCACGTCGATGAGTAAAGAAAAACAAATCCCAAGGCGATAAGCAGGGCAAGCAAAAGCAATATCTTGTACAGCCGCGTGCCCAATTTATAGAATATTCGTATACAAAGTTTCTGCATGATGCCTCCCTTTTTATTGATTATTAGTTGCGTTGTGTACTTCGGTTTGGTTTCTGATTCGTCGCGTGTGAGTTCTTGCCTGGACCGGTTTCATGGGGGGGCGCTCCCGTTCCTTTATGGCGCGTTTTTCTCGCGTGGCGACACACCTGCCGCACGGATCTGCATGACGCGATTGAGCATGTCGAACCAGAATGGAGCTCCAAGCGAGATCGCAAGGATGCTGATCAGCAAGCCGGATATTTTGCTTGTCCAGTCGCCGATGCCAGAAGGGCGCGCGGACCACCCCAGTTGGATGCCAGCCGATGAGAGGTCTGCATTGGCTTTTGCCAGCTTCTTTGCGGCATTTTCGCTACGGTCTTTGGCTTCCGTTATTGGGTCGGTCTTGGAGACGGTGGTTTCTGTCGTCGTATCTGGCATGGGGTCATTCGACGATTTCTGCGCGGCTTCGTTTTCTTGCGTTACTTGGGCTTCGGCCTCTTTGGCCGCGTTCAGCTCCAGCTGGGCTATTTCGATCATTTTTGCTCTTGCGTCCGGATTGGCGGAGAGCGAGTTGGCAAGCTGGATCGTATCGACGTTGGCAAACAGGACCAGTATGGTTGAGACGATGAGCGAGTAGGTCTGGGCTTTCTTTTTGTACCAGCCGGATGCGCGATCCATCGCGGCATCGTAGTGATATTCGATCAATTTCCGGAAGGCCGTCATATCTTCCTGAGCTTCGCTCTGCAATGCGTCGAGCACTCCCTTGATGCGGTTGTTTTGAATGGTGCCCGGCAAATTAGCTATCGCCTGTTTGATAGAGGAGGCGCCCTCTTTGGCACAGATCAGGCTTGTTACGACCTGCCCAATAATTTCAGGGGGAATATAGGAAGGCCTGCCATCCTTGCCTTTGCTGAGAGATTGCACAACCGGGTGGGCAAAAAATGCACCGGTAAACTCTTTCCCGTCATCGACACTGCCGTGCAAAAATTCGCCCAGTGCCACTTCGAGATTGCTGCTGCGCACGCTAAGCCATGATGAGATGGCCTCCACAATTGCAGTGCAAGCCAAAGCGAATATCAAATAGACAGTGACAATGCCGATCATCACATCAAGCGATTCGATCCCGAACATCGGTGTTTCTCCCCGTTTATCGAGTTGCTAGCGGCGGAGTATCGGCGTGTGATGTGTGATGCGATGGGGGAAACGATGCGCTGAAACGGCGCGCAGAAAACGCTGAAAGACATGCAATCATGATGCTCTCCCTGAACAAGTGTTGCTGCTGGCTGTCGTTCCCGTCGGTGCGAGAATCGACTGCGAGGCCGGTCTTATGCCATGCCTCGGCCATCCCGGATGGGATGAACTCTTGCGCCAGCCTCCTGTTCTGGGGATTCCGCCGGTTGCCCCGGACCGTGCGTGCGGTGCGGTATGCGTGTGGCGGATTTTGCAAGTGGGGCGAACTCTATTTGAGTTGGCCGGAGAGTGTCAATAGCGATAAGACGGATATTGCGGACTATGGGCTCTTATTTTGATCGGCTGCATGGGATTTCTTCGAGTGTTGTTGGGGATGGTCAACTCGCATCTCTATAAATTCAAATTCCGTCATTCCGGCGAAGGCCGGAATCCAGCGGTTTTAATTAACATGCTTTAATGTCAGTGCGTTGCACTGTCTGTTCTGTTAATTGGACACCGGGAGTGGTTGGGCAATTTGTATTCCGTTCTAATTCGTTATTTGCCATTTTTATCCTACAGTTGCCCCGCTCCAGAAGTAATTCCCGTGGACATCGAAAAACCACTTGGCATTGCCATTGACTGGCTCACCATCAGTTACCCATCCAAGATATTGAAGCCGTGTGCCAGGTAGAGCTACCTGTGCGATATTAGCCATGCGCGATGGCAACTCCTTGCGGATATTCAGTTTCGCGGCGACTTGTACGATTCCATTTTGATTTACTCGCGTGAATGATGGTGTCGCTGGGGCTGATGTGGTTTGTCCGCTCGGCAATGTGGTGCAGGCTTGGTATTCGAGTGGAATATCGCGCAGTAATTGTTCATAGCTTCGGCGACTGTAACCTAGTCCGCTGCTGGGGTCGGTCTTGCGTGTTGGATCGAGGAATGCGTGTCCCACAACTGAAGTCGATGGATCAAGGCCAAAGGTGTGGCAGATATAGGCGATTGTCCAGACGTATCTTCGGTAGGCTTCATCTGCATTGATATTGTCGCCATAACAATACTCAACCCCAATCGCGGCATCGTTAGCGTTATATCCGTACATGCGATTGTCGGTATCAACGCGATATTGCACATGCCAAGCTTTCTCCGGCGGTGCGGTAAGTGCAGGGATGCATTCGATGATTTGCTTGTCGTCCACAAAAATATGGGCTGATGCGCTTTCTTCGTCGCGGGAACGCTCGTAATAACTTACGTTGCCGGTTGCCGGTTGCCGTTGAGCGTGGGTTGCCTGTGTCGTGTGCAACGACAAACTTTACGCCAGGCGATATCGATAATCCAGATCGCCTTTTGGATGGTTTGGTCAGATATTGCGGTATGACGGCGTATTTTTTCAGGAAATCCATGGATTACCCCATTGCAGGATGTTCGTCTGAGGCGACGGTAGCAGCCTGTGGGGCTGGCTGCGCCGCTCCGGTCTGGCTACGTGGCACGGCCTTGGCTGTGAGGTAGCCTGTATGACTGATTGCAATCAGTGCGATCATGCTCTGGTCCAGTGGAGGTAGGCTGGTAAAGCCCTGAGTTGCACCACCAGAGAACATGTTGCCCAGCATTACTGCGTAAGCAAATGCTGCGATAAGCGTAAAAAAGAACATCTGTAACCTTGCTACGTCGAGATGCGCCGCATTTCCGACTTCCTCTCCCGTGAATATGTCGGACCATCGTGCTCTGGAGATGTCGATATTCACGACGATGTGGCCCTTGGTGGCGAGCGTGTTTTCCTGATCGCCTTGGTTCTCCAATAACTTGAAAGTGGTCTTGATTTCAGCGAGAGTTGCTGTCTTGGTTGCTTTTTCATTCAGGATTAATGGCGAGCCGACCAGAGATGTGGTGGCGATGCCCATTAACCACCATAGCTCCTCTTGAATGCTGATGCCTAGCGGGCCATTGGTTTGCAGCGTTTCTGCGAGCGAATTCGGTGCTATGGAAATGTTGTGCAGGGCTGCGGTCAGGTAGGCAGAAAGTATAAGCAAGGTCCACAAGATAATTTGGAAGCGCGACAAGGACATTACATTGCGATCGTCGATCAGTGCTCCCAATTTTCGTCCAGTCACAACTTGACCGCAAACAGAGGTAAATGCGGTAAGCGAGATAAACACAAGACACCATGCAGGCAACAATGCGTTGATGCTGATTAATATGCCGGCCACTATAACTGCGGAAACAAAAATGACTTTCATGTAATCCTCCTTTATTGATGTATAGGGTGTTGCTCTGCTTTGCGCACTAAATTTTTGTGTTGTTGAATTAGCGGAATCCGGCAACGATGGTTTCGGCCCCATTCACGAATATCTCGTTTTGGAAAACTAGGTGTTTACCTGCTTTGAGTTGAGCCTCGACAAGGGTGTCTATGGATGTGTCTGCAGGCACTTCGGTCAGAATTAACGGTGTGATGTCTTGCCCGAGCGGCATATCCTGAAACATTGCAATGTTGATCGGTGCAGTTCCTTTTGTGTATGAAACAAGCTGGCTATTGTTGGCTTTCTCGGCATAATTGATGGTCGATTGCTGTGATGTGAGTGTAGTGTTGCCGTCAACTTGAGCATTCATGTTTATCCCTTTTTAATTGATTGAAAATGCGTTTATAAGTGTCGGCAGTTGATTCGGGTCAGCCGCTTTGCGGATTTCGGTGTCGAGCTTTTTCCATATATCTGCAGCAGGGATGTCATCCTTTACGGTTGGAACCAATTTCTTCAGGATTATTTTTGCGCTGGAGATGTCTTGTTTTTTATATAGGTCATTAAATTTGCTTCGGATTGATGTGATCTGATCGACCTCTTGTTGGGTTGCGGGGGAGAGTTTGATGCGCGCATTTTGATCTTCTATTCGAGCTTGGGCTTCTGCGGCAGCGCCAGCTTGGGTAGTAAGTTGCACCAACGCATCGTGGATCGTGCCGGCATTAAACAGTTGAATAAGATCGTTCTCGGCCTCTGCCAGTGGATATCCGATGACATCCAGCCTGGCGAGTTTCTCGAAGATATTCGCGTTGGCTTTACTGCGGGATGCCCGCATCTGAGATACCAAAGCGCCATAGGTTTTTTCACCGAACACGTTTTTGTCTACAGACAATCGTGTGCCTTTTGTACCGGTAAGCAATGCCGAGAGGTTGGTGCGGGCTTGCGGCGCTCCCGTCAATGTTACAGCCGTTGAAAGCAGCAGCTCGAAAACATCTGTTTCAACTTCAAACGCGGCTTTCTTTGCAAACAAGCCGCTTTCGAATTCCTGATAAACAACTCCGATTTCCTTGCGGACGCTTTGTACAATGATGTCACGTACGACCCGTGCACCGGCCAAGTTGCCTGCTTGAATGAGTGCGTTATAGTTAGTCACGTCTTGGGCTTTTTGAGCCGCGTTATAAGATGAACCCACCACGTCGATCGGACGCGGCTCTGCCACCTTTTGGATCGTGGAAGAGGCGCAGCCCGATAATAGAAAAGCAAAACTGATCCCTAGTGCATAGAGGAGTTTATGGGGGATGGGTGTCGTGCGTGGATTGGGCGGAAATGGTTGCGGAGTATTTTCACCTTGGCTGAAGAGATTTAACTTCATCCAATGGATTGAGCTGCTTGAACGGCGCGCAGGAAATGCTGAAAGACATGCAATCATGATGTTCTCCCCTGAACAAATGTAGCTGGCTGTCGTTTCCGTTTTCAGCGGAAAGCGACTGCGAGGCTGGCCTTATGCCATGCCTCGGTCATCTCCGAATGAGATGAACTCTTGCGCCAGCCTCCTGTTCTGGGGATTCTGCCGGTAGCTCCGGACCGTGCGTGCGGTGCGGTATGCGTTGCGGCGGATGTGCAAGTGGGGCGAACTTTATTTGAGTTCGGCGGGGAATGTCAATAGCGACGAGAGGGGTAATCGCCGGACAAGGATTTACCTCGTCCGGGCTGCGGTATGTCGGTGAAAGCGGGGCGCGGAGAGGTCAGTCTGCCAGCATCTTTCCGCTGCGCACCAGCGCGGCGAAATCGTCGGCGGGGATGGGTTTGCTGAAGTAGTAGCCTTGTAGTTCGTCGCAATCGTTGCCGCGCAGGAAAGCCAGTTGGTCGGCGGTCTCCACGCCTTCGGCGACGACGCGCAGTTTCATGCGGTGGGCGAGGCCGATGATCGCCGAGGCGATTTCGGCGTCGTCCGGCACGGTGGTGACGCCGCGCACGAACGACTGGTCGATTTTCAGTGTGTCGATCGGGAAGCGGCTCAGGTAGCCGAGGCTGGAGTAGCCGGTGCCGAAGTCGTCGAGCGATATTTTGACGCCCAGTTGCTTGAGCTTGTGCATGGTCTCGATCGCGCGATCCGGTTCCTGCATCAGCATGCTCTCGGTCAGTTCGATTTCCAGATGATGTGCCGCAATGCCATGCCGTTCGAGTGCCTCGGATAGCTGAGCGTCGAGGTTGCCGCTGCGGAACTGGCGCGCGGAGATGTTGATCGCGATGCAGATGTCCTGCAGGCCGTCGTCCATCCACGCGCGTATCTGCTCGCAGCTTTGTTCGATGACCCAGTTGCCCAGATCCAGGATCAGGCCGGATTTCTCGGCGATCGGGATGAATTGGGCCGGGGATATCCAGTTGCCGTCTGCCAGTTGCCAGCGCGACAGCGCCTCGGCGCCGACGATGCGGCCGCTGCGCAGGTCTGCCTTGGGCTGGTAGTGCAGCGTCAGTTCGTTCTGCAGCAGCGCGCGGCGCAGTTCGTTTTCCAGCGCCAGCTTGTTGCGCGCGTCGGCATTCAGCTCTTTCGTGTAGAACGAGAACTGGTTGCGTCCGCTCTCCTTGGCGAGATACATCGCGGCGTCGGCGTTCTTCATCAGTTCGGAGACGGTCTCCCCGTCTTGCGGGAACAGGCTGATGCCGATGCTGCCGCCGATGAACACCTCCTGTCCGTCGGCGAGCTGGAACGGTTCGTTCAGTGCGGCGATCAGGTCGCGCGCGACGACCGCGGCGTCTTGCGTATCGTGCAGCATCGATAGCAGCAAGATGAATTCGTCGCCGCCCAGTCGGCCCAGCGTGTCGCCCTCGCGCAGGCGCTGGCTGAGGCGTTCGGCCACCGCGCACAGCAGTTCGTCGCCGACCAGGTGGCCGAAGCTGTCGTTGACCGGCTTGAAGTGATCCAGGTCGATGAACAGCACGCCGCTGCGCAGGTGATGGCGATGGCCCTGTTCCAGTTCCTGTTGCAGTCGCGACTCGACCAGTGCGCGATTGGGCAGCTTGGTCAACGGGTCATGGTGCGCCATGAATTCGAGCTGCGCCTGGTTCTCCTTGATCTGGGTGATATCGGAGAACACGCCGATATAGCGAATTGGTTGCTGCTTGTCGTTATACACGGTGCTGATCGTCAGCAACTGCGGATAGATTTCGCCGTTCTTGCGGCGGTTCCATACCTCGCCTTGCCAATAGCCGCGTTCGACGATCTCCTCCCACATCGCCTGGTAGAACGCCTTGTCGGCGCGCCCCGAGCCGAGCATGCCGGGGTTCTTGCCGATGGATTCTCCGGCGCTGTAGCCGGTGATGGTCGTGTAGGCTTCGTTGATCGCGATGATGTTCGGCACGGTGTCCGTGATCACCACGCCCTCATGGGTATTGCGCATCACTGCGGCCGATTCGCGCAGCTGTTCCTCGGTGCGCTTGCGTTCGCTGATGTTCTGTTTGACGGCGATGAAATGGGTGATCGCATCGCCTTCGAGGCATACCGGCGTGATCGTCATCTCCTCTGGATAGAGCGCCCCGTCCTTGCGTTTGTTGACGATCTCGCCCCGCCATACCCGGCCGGCGAGGATGGTGTTCCACAGCGTTTCGTAGAACTCCGTGCTTTGTTCGCCGGATCTGACCAGTTCCCGGATGTGGTTGCCCACGGTTTCTTCCAGCGAGTAACCGGTCAGCTTGGAGAAGGCCGGATTGGCCCACTGGACGACGGCCTGCCGATCCGCGATGACGATGGCATTGGCTGCCGCCGCCAGCGCCGAATCGTGCAGCTTGAACAGACTGTGCTGCTGGACGAGTTTGAACAGTTCCCTGCGTTGTCCCAGGATGGTCTCGTGCAGGAAGTTGACGTAGCTGCCCTGCAGGGTCTTGACCATATCGTGGCGCGTCACCAGACCGAGCAGCTTGTCGTCTTCGACGATGACGAGGTGGCGTATCTTGTGCTGATCCATGTACTTGATCGCATCCGGCAGCGCGGTGTTCGGCGGCATGGTGATCAACGGCGTGCGCACCACGTCGCCTATCGTGATGTCTCCGGCGGCCAGCTTCGGGGCGAGTCTGACCACGTCGCGTTCGGTCAGTATGCCGTAGGGGATTTGCGCGCGCGTGACCACCACGCAGCTGTAGCGGTTCCTGCTCATCAGGCCGATCGCGTCCGCAACGGTGTCGCCGACGTCGACGGTGATGATGTTGCGCGACATGACTTTTTCGGCGCTCTTGAATTCGGACAGATCGCCGGCATCGAGGTGGTGCAGGAAGTCGCCTTCGGTGACGATACCCTCCAACTGGCCGTTGCCATTCACGACGACGAGGTGGCGGAAACCGCGTCCTTGCAACAGACGGTAGGCCTCGCGGAAATCGATGTCTGCGGAGGAGGTGAAGGGCGGGGTGCTCATCACATCGGCCATTTTCAGGCTGTCCAGTCCGCGCCGCTCGGCCAGCAGGCGCACCGCATCGCGTTCGGTGAAAATGCCCAGCGGTTTGCGTTCGCCATCCACGGCGACCACGCAACTGATGCCACGCGACGCCATCGCTGCCATTACATCGACAATGACGGCATTGGGCGGGACTGTCGTGACGGATGCGGTCAGGATTTCGCTGAGCAGGACTTTTTTCATGTTATGGGGGAGGTTTATCCGCAGGCAAGGATACTACAAAGCCCGGATGGATTGCTGGTTGCGGGCTGCAGAAGCGCAAAGGACACCTTGCGGTGTCCTTTGCGGAGCGTGGCGTGAACCGGCTTATTCGATCTTGGCCTTGGCTTTCAGATCGGTGATCGCCTTCTGGATCGACTGTTGCTGCAGGCGCTGTTGCAGCTGCGGCTTGAGTTCTTCGAACGGCGGCACTTTCAGGTCGCGCACGTCGTCCAGCTTGATGACATGCCAACCGAATTGCGACTCCACCGGCTCCTTGGTGTATTGGCCCTTCTGCAGGTTCAACAGCGCGTTGGCGAACGGTGCGACAAAGTTGCCCGGCACTGCCCAACCCAGAGAGCCGCCGCGCTGGGCGGAACCCGCATCCATCGATTTCTCGGCCAATTTCTCGAACTTACCCTTCTTGCCGAGTTGGGCGATGATGGCCTTGGCTTCTTCTTCGGTTGCTACCAGGATGTGGCGAGCATTGAATTCCTTGCTGCCCAGCTTGGTCTTCAGCTTGTCGTATTCCTGCTGCAGCTGGTCTTCGCTGACCGGATGATTCTTGGCGTAGTCCTGAACGAAGGCGCCGACCAGCACCGATTGCTTGGCCAGTTCCATCTGCTGTACCACCTCGTCATTCTTGTTCAGGCCGAGCTTGACTGCTTCTTGCGTCATCACTTCGATGTTGATCATGTCTTCGCGGATCGCCTTGCGCAGTTCCGGACTGTCGGCCTGGCCTTGTGCCGTGGCGGCCTTGACACGCAGGTCGATGCGCGCTTGTGGAATGGAGACGCCGTTCACCATCGCGGCGGATTTTTCTTCGGCCCAGGCTGGCTGGATTGCCAATGCGGCTACGATGGCCAGTGCTGCAAATTTTCCGGTTTTCAACATTGCGATCCTTTCAAAAAAGTTGGGTAATCAAATTTCATCGGGCGTTTTCGCCGTGATATTCAAGGCATGTATGTCATGCCGCATCATTTCTCCCAGCGCGGAATATATCATACGGTGACGCGCCACCGTGTTCTTCCCAGCGAATTGCGCGGAGACGATATGCAGCCGGTAATGGCCTCCGCCGTCGCGCGCGCCGGCATGGCCTGCATGCTTGTCGCTGTCGTCGATAATCTCCAGTGCGACGGGTTCCAAGGCCGCGAGCAGGGCGCGCATGGAGTCCATAGTCTGGGAATTCGCGTAGCGATCGTTTGCTCCTTCTCCCGTATTGCGGGAGAGGGTTGGGGAGAGGGTGCGACTCATGTCGGCAGCACTTTGCGAAACGGCTGCACGCTGATTTTTTCGTACACGCCGCCAGCGACATATGGGTCGGCATCGGCCCATTGCCGGGCATCCTGCAGCGAGGGGAACTCGGCGACGATCAGGCTGCCGGTATATCCCGCTGCGCCCGGATCGACGGCATCCACCGCCGGGAAGGGGCCCGCGAGCAGTAATCGTCCCTCGTCCTGCAAGGCCTGCAAGCGAGCCAGATGCGCTGGGCGCGCCGCGATGCGCTTCTCCAGGCTATCCGGGACATCCTGTCCGATGATCGAGTACCACATCAATTATTTTCCTTTTTCTCGTCCACATATTTCGCCAGCCACGCGCTCTGCGCCAGAATGAATACTGCCATCAGCGCGGTGAAGCCGAACAGCTTGAAATTCACCCAGACCTCGGTGGAGTAATTGAACGCGACATAGAGATTGAGGAATCCCAGCGTCGCGAAGAACAGGCTCCACATCAGGTTCAGGCGATGCCAGACATGCAGCGGCAGCGCGATCTTCTCGTGCAGCAGCGCATGCACCAGATTCTTGTTGAACAGCATATTGGAGAACAACAGGATTACCGAGAACAACCAGTACAGCACGGTCGGTTTCCACTTGATGAAGGTTTCGTCGTGCAGCAGCAGCGTCGCGCCGCCGAACACGGCAATGATCGCGAAGCTCACCCACAGCATCGTATCCACTTTTCCGTGCCGCCACTTGGCCCAGGCGATCTGCACCACGGTCGCGGCGATCGCCACCGCAGTCGCGACATAGATGCCGGCGAACTTGAAGGCGATGAAAAATAGGATGACGGGGAACAGGTCGAACAGCAGTTTCATATTTTGAGGTGATGAATTATTGAGAGGCGATGAGGGGCCGGATCAGTCTTAGGATTGGCTATGCAAAAGCTACCCATCAACTCCGGTCCAGCGCGAGCGCGGTCGAGTTGATGCAGAAACGCAGGCCGGTAGGTGGCGGGCCATCCGGAAAGATGTGGCCGAGGTGCGCGCCGCATTGTTTGCACAGGACTTCCACGCGCTGCATGTCGTGGCTGGTGTCTGCGCGTGCGATGACGCTCTCCGGGGTGATCGGGTGGACGAAGCTGGGCCAGCCGCTGTTGGAATCGAACTTGGTGGTCGAATCGAACAGCGCCGCGCCGCAGCACACGCAACGGTAGACGCCGGCGTCGTGGCAGTCCCAGTATGCGCCGCTGAATGCCTGCTCGGTGTCCGAGCAGCGGCACACCCGGTATTGTTCCGGCGTCAGTTCGTCGCGCCATTCGGCGTCGGTTTTCTCGATTTTGTTCATGTCAGGTGCTCAATGTGGCTTGCATGCTGGGACGAACGGCGATGCGCGCGAACCATGCAGCGAGGTTGGGATGGGCGATGCGCCAGTCGCGCTCGGGCTGGCGCAGGTCGAGATAGACCAGTGCGCTGGCCAGCGCCAGATCGGCCAGCGTGATCGTGTCGCCTTCGCACCATTCGTGCCCGCCCAGCAGTTCGGATGCATGAGTCAGTGCGCGGGTGACGGCGTTGCTGTGGATGACGATGTTGTTCGGCTCCTGCTTTTCTTCCGGGCGGATGCGCTCGTTGCGCACCGCTACCGCCGAATCCATGATGCCGTCCGCCAGCGCTTCCCAGCGTTTCACGCGCATGCGCGCCAGTGCGTCGCCGCGCGGAATCAGGGCAGGGGAGTCGTTCAGGGTGTCCAGATATTCGGCGATCACCGGCGAGTCGTACACGCAGGTGTCGTCGTCGAGAATCAGCGCCGGAATTCGGCCCAGCGGATTGACCTGAGCGACGTGGCTACCCGGGTCGCGCGGCGCATCCACCAGATATTCGTGGGGGAGGTTTTTTTCCAGCAGCACCAGCCGCACCTTGCGGACGTAGGGGCTGGCGTCGGTTCCGAGTAATTTCATTTGTTTAACCGGAAAAACTCATTCTTAAAAAACGTTATTCCGGCGGAGGTCGGAATCCAGTCGGTTGATAAATCCCCGCGGAGCGGGACAGCACCTTGGTTATGTCTGGATTCCGGCTTTCGCCGGAATGACGGCATGATGGTTTATGAGGAGGGCGCAATGTAGGCCCTACGTAGGGGCACGGCGTGCCGTGCCCTATAGCACCTCGATCCGTGTCCCTACAACACTTCGCCGGCGTAATCCGCCAGACGTGAACGCTCTCCGCGCATCAGCGTCACATGGCCGCCATGCTCCCAGCCCTTGAAGCGGTCCACCACATAGGTCAGGCCGGAGCTGCCTTCGGTGAGGTAGGGCGTGTCGATCTGCGCGATGTTGCCCATGCACACCACCTTGGTGCCGGGACCGGCGCGGGTGACCAGCGTCTTCATCTGCTTCGGCGTGAGGTTCTGCGCCTCATCGATGATGAGATATTTGTTCAGGAAGGTGCGGCCGCGCATGAAGTTCAGCGACTTGACCTTCACGCGGGAACGGATCAGGTCGCGCGTCGCCTCGCGGCCCCAGTCGCCGCCTTCCTCGTTGTTCTTGTTCAGCACGTCCATGTTGTCTTCCAGCGCGCCCATCCACGGCGTCATCTTCTCTTCCTCGGTTCCCGGCAGGAAGCCGATGTCCTCGCCGACCGGCACGGTCACGCGGGTGATGATGATTTCGGTGTAGAGCTTGGTCTCCAGCGTCTGCATCAGCCCCGCCGCCAGCGTCAGCAGCGTCTTGCCGGTGCCGGCCTGGCCCAGTAGCGTGACGAAGTCGATCTCCGGGTCCATCAGCAGGTTCATCACGAAATTCTGTTCGCGGTTGCGCGCGGTGATGCCCCAGATGTTGTTCTTGCTGTGGGTGTAGTCGGTCAGCGTGCGCAGCACTGCGGTCTGGTCATCCTGCTCCGTCACTGTCGCGTAGAACGGATTGACGCCATCCTCCAGAAAGACGAACTGGTTGACGAACATCGCGCCGCATAGCGGGCCGCGGATCTGGTAATAGGTATGGCTTTCCTTCACCCAGGACTTCATGTCCTTGCCGTGGCGCTCCCAGAAGTCGTCCGGCAATTGCAACACGCCGCTGTAGAGCAGGTCGGTGTCTTCCAGCACCTTGTCGTTGAAGTAGTCCTGCGCCTCCAACCCCAGTGCACGCGCCTTGATGCGCATGTTGATGTCCTTGGACACCAGGATCACCGAGCGCTGCGGATGATCCTGCTGCATGCCGATGACCACGCCGAGAATCGCGTTGTCGGCCTTGCCCAGTTCCATGTTCTGCGGCAGTTCGTGCTTGATGAAGCTGGTCTGCAGGAACAGGCGGCCGGTGCAGTTCTTGTGCGCCGGAGATTCTAGCGCGATGCCGTCCTCGATCTTGTGCGGCGCATCGCTGACGATCTCGTCGAGGAAGCGGCTGGCCTGGCGTGCGTTGCGCGCGACCTCGGTCATGCCCTTCTTCTTGTTGTCCAGCTCTTCCAGCACGAACATCGGCAAGCAGATGTCGTGTTCCTCGAAACGGAACAGGCTGGTCGGATCATGCAGCAACACATTGGTGTCCAGCACGAACAGCTTGGTTTCGGTCTTTTTTGCCGCTTTCTTGTGAGGGGACATGACTATCCTTTAGCTGTTGAGAGAGTTGACGAAATCCAGTACTTCCTGCGCGTGCCCGTCGGCCTTGAGCTTGCGCCATTCGCGGCGCAGCACGCCGTTTTTATCGATAACAAAGGTGCTGCGCTCGATGCCGCGCACCTGCTTGCCGTACATCATTTTCTGCTTCATCACCCCGAACAGGTTGCAGGCCGTTTCGTCCGTATCCGACAGCAGTTCGAACGGCAGCGTGAACTTCGCCTTGAAGTTCTCGTGCGACTTGATGCTGTCGCGCGACACCCCGACGACCTCGCAGCCCGCCTTGGCGAATTCCGGGTACAGATCGCGGAATTGCTGCGCCTCGGTGGTGCAGCCCGGCGTGTTGTCCTTCGGGTAAAAGTAGATCACCAGATGCTTGCCGCGTGCGGCAGAGAGGGTAAAAGACTGACCGCCGGTGGCGGGAAGGGAAAAATCTGCGATGCTGGACTGTGACATGGATGAACTCAGTGAACGATGGCTCCATTCTTGTCAAAAAACGCGGCAAAGGCAAGCGTCATGCTAAGGCATCGCTGCACACTCAAGACTAGCCGCGCCTGACAACGACGTATTCGTCTTGCCTCGTCGGCGATATCTCGGATTCCGGACGGAAGGAGGGGTATTTCCCGGTCTTGTGCAGGATGACCTCGTTGTCCACCGATACCAGCCGCTGCGCCATCAGTTGCGCCATGTTGCGGAACAGCAGTGCGGCGGCGCGGTGTTCCGACATGATCGCATGCTTCGTCAGGCGGATCACCGAACTGGACTGGATCGCGCGCACCGAGGCGCTGCGCGGGCGGTTCACCAGCAACGCGATCTCGCCGAAGTGTTCACCGGGCTCGATGCTGGCGATAAAGACATTTTTTCCGGCGGCGTTCCGATAGACCTCGAACGCGCCCTTGGTGACGATATACATCGAGTGTCCTTCCTCGCCTTCGCTGAATACCTGCTCGCCGGACTCGAAATCGATGCGCGTCGACTGGCGCAGCAGCGCGGCGACGTCGTCCAGATCGATCTTCCTGAATAGATCCACCGCGCTGACGAGACGCAGCAACAGTTGATCGACTTCCCTGATGGACATGCATGCACTCCTGTAGTGGTTCGGGACGGAAGTTTTTCGAGCGCAGATTCTCCGTCAGACCCGAGAATTTGGCAAACCATGGTTTTGATTCATTAGCGGAACCGCGCATCGCTTCGAAGAACGAACGGCTAATGAGTCATTGGGCGGTTAATGCTTGACCCACCCGGATGGATGTCGCTACGATGCCCAGTCGAGACGAGCCCGGTTCAAACGCGACATTTGTTTATCTGCGGCAGGCAGCCGAATGGACTATTGTCTGGAGAACGGCACATGTACTCAAAGGGATATTTGCATCATGACGATTGAAACGGAAATGAGTCAGGGCACCCCGCCGGTAAGCGCGGGCAGGGTGTTGCTGGTCGATGACGAGGCCAATATTCTGAGCGCTTTGCGCCGTCTATTGCGGATGAGAGGTTATGAAGTTTTTTCCGCCAACTCCGGTGCCGAAGGACTGGCGATGCTCGAACGCGAAAAGGTCGACGTCGTCATAAGCGACATGAAAATGCCCGAGATGACCGGCGCGGAGTTCCTCGAACGCACCTTTTCAAAATGGCCTGATGTCAAACGCATTCTGCTTACGGGGCATTCCGATGTTAACTTGACGATTGCCGCAATCAATCGGGGAAAGATTTGGCGTTATATCGCCAAGCCCTGGGATGAAGAGGATCTGGTGCTGACCATCCAGCAGGCGATAGCCCATCGCCATCTGATGTTTGAAAACGCAAGATTGTTGAGCCTGACGCAGAGCCAGAATGAGGAGCTGAAATCGCTCAACACCACGCTCGAGGCTCGTGTAAACGAGCGCACACAGCAGTTGCAGCAGGCGCTTAAAACCTTGCGTCAGAGTTTCGTAAATTCGGTGCAAGTGTTTTCCAACATGATCGAAATGCGGGGCGGCGTACTTGCCGGGCATTCGCGCCGCGTTGCGGAGCATGCCCGCAGCGTGGCCAAACATTTCGGGCTGGAAGAAGCCGAGGTGCAGGAAATCTTCCTGGCGGCGCTGTTGCATGACATCGGCAAGCTGGGCCTGTCTGACGAAGCAATCGAACGCCCCTTCAATTCACTGGGTCCCAAGTTGCGGGCCGAAGTGATGAAGCATCCGGCCCGAGGAGAATTGCTGTTGATGCCGATCGAGCAACTTGCCGGAGTGGCGATGCTGATCCGGTATCATCACGAGCAATTCGACGGTGGCGGTTATCCCAGCGGGAAAAGCGGGATCGAAATTCCGCTGGGATCGCGGATATTGTCCGTAGTGAACGATTACGACGCGCTGCAACTGGGCTTGATGAGCGAACGAAGGTTGACCCGGGCCGAAGCCCTTCGTTATCTGGTTGAAAATCGGGGTAAACGCTACGACCCAAGCGTGGTCGACGCCTTTAGCGCGGTCCTGGCCAAAGCCAATCCTGAAGAGTTCGTTGAAATGCCGCTTCGTCCGGCCTCGTTGCAACCCGGCTACCGGTTGACGCGCGACTTGCTGCATCGTGAAGGTTACTTGCTGCTCGCCAAGGACCACGTTCTCTCTGCCAACGAAATAGCCCAACTGACGCGCCTCGAAGCAGTGGAGGCGAATCCGATCACGGTTTATGTCGCGACCTGATGGTTCAACGTTTGAGGTAACCGGCCTTGCGCGGTCTTATGCGCAAGGCCCAGTTGATCGATGAGTTGGGCGTCATGAGTGCATCAGCACGCGCGGACTCAACGCTTCGGGGTGCCAAGGGCCGGACGGTTCTTGCGGTAAGAATTTTTCAATGCAATCTTGCCGTCTCGAAAGGTAAACAGGTCGCAACCATGAATTTCGACGCGAGTGCCGTCTGCCCGGGTTCCCGTGAACGTCCACTCCGACACTCCCCGATCCCCACAGACAAAATGGCGCGCGTTTCCCCAATGGGCATCGGGGAAGGTAGCCCAGACCTCTGTGTAGCCGGCTCGCACGGACTCACGGCCCACATACCGGGTACCGCAGACTTCAGGGCCCGCAGAGGCTTCGAAGACGCAATCCTCCGTCATGAATGACATGAGGGCATCGACATCGTGTCGATTCCAGGCATCGGCAAAGGCCTGCAACACTTCCGTGGTGATCTCGCTACTCGTATCCGGCATGATCGGGAACCTCCTTTCAGTCTCTGCACTGGTGTTCAGTGTCCTGACGCCTAACGAGGTTGTAGAAAAAGTCTATTCATACCCGCATCGTGCCGTGAACTAAAACAAAGATCAAGGTCGAAGCTGACGGCGATATTTTGGGGAAGCGAATGGCACGTTACAAACACATCGACACCAGCCCGCGATTTCTTGCGGTGGACTTGCAGCGGCAGTTGTTGCCCGGCACGTTCGAGCACGCGCTGAACCATCTGTTGGATCGCGAGATTGACCTGTCCGGGTTCGATGCGCGCTATGCGAACGATGTCACGGGCGCTGCGGCCTATCCGCCCGCGATGCTGCTGAAAGTCGTGCTGTTCGCCTATTCCATGGGCATCGTCAGCAGCCGCAACATCGAGCGCGCCTGCCGCGAACACATCACCTTCATCGCGCTGTCCGGCGACAGCCAGTCGCACTTCACCACCATCGCCGGATTTGTCTCGTCGCTGGGCGACGACATCGCCGCCATCTTCAGCCAAGTGCTGTTCATCTGCGACAGGCAAGGACTGATCGGGCGCGAGATGTTCGCCATCGACGGCGTGAAACTGCCTAGCAACGCCTCCAAGGCCAAGAGCGGTACCCGTGCCGACTTCGAGCATCAAGCGAGCAAACTCGAAGCGGCGGCGAAGGCCATGCTCGAACGGCATCGCGAAGCAGATCGCAGCGCCAGCGAACCCGACCTCGTCGCTAAAGAAACCCAACGCATTGGCAGCCTGCAAACCGATGCCGCGCAACTCCGCGCATGGCTGACAGCCAACCCGGAGGACCGCAAAGGCAGCAAAGGTACTACCCGCAAGAGCAACCGCACCGACAACGAGTCGGCCAAGATGGCAACGAGCAAGGGCGTGATACAGGGCTACACCGGCGTGGCCGCCGTCGATGCGAAGCACCAGATCATCGTCGAAGCACAGGCGCATGGCACGGGCAGCGAACAGGAACTGCTGATCCCCGTCGTGACCGCGATGAAGGAAGTTATTGCACACGACACGCTCATCACCGCCGACGCCGGCTACCACAGCGAGGCCAACCTCAAGGAACTGGCGGCGCTCGACATCGATGCACTCATAGCCGACACCAATATGCGGGGCCGCGACGAACGCTTTGCGGGACAAGATAAATACAAAGCCTTGCCCGACACGATCCACGACAAGGGCGGCAAACCGAAGAAGGCCGCGCGCTACCAACCGAAAGACTTCGACTACGATCCGCAGGCGGGAACGTGTACTTGTCCGGCGGGAAAACAACTCTACGGCAACGGAAAGAATTGCACGATCAACGGCTATGCGGCGGTGAAATTCCAAGGCGCGCAATGTGACTGCGTGCCGTGTACGCACCGCGATCGCTGCCTGCTCAAGCCGGACAAAACCAAGGTGCGACAAGTGTCGTTCTTCCAGGGCAAGAGAGAAGGCGCGAGCTACACCGACAAGATGAAAACGCGCATCGACAGCCCGGAAGGCCGCGCTCAATACGGCAGACGCTTCGCCACGGTGGAGCCGGTGTTCGGCAACCTGCGGCACAACAAACAACTCAACCGCTTCACACTCCGGGGGCGGAAGAAAGTGGACTCGCAGTGGAAGCTGTATTGCCTGGTGCACAACATCGAGAAACTGGCACATCACGGATATGCGCAGTAAAAGAGGGCGGAAACCCTCGAATATGCCCGCAGTTGCGCATCTTCATCGGCGCAATTTCCTCATGCTCACCGCAGTAAAAATCATTGCAGGAATTTGAAGCTAAAACGAGATGTTTCAGCGGGGAAAAACTGCCCGCGAAAATTGCCTGAAAAGGGATTTTTCTACAGCGTCAACGTAGAGCTAAGGGGCGCGCCGAAGGCGCGTCCCAGCGACCGGAGGGAGCGAACTTGAGCGCAGGGTTAGCGAAGTAATCGGCCCTATGCCGCAAATCTCGCCGAAGAAACACGCGGCTTTGCGAATATGGCAAAGTGGAATGCGGTGCTGCGGAAGACCGGAATAGCAATGGTGCAAATTGCCCGA